>C687J35021_10003286_pt1 | contig 11150 bp, 23 predicted proteins | sample RifCSPhighO2_12_FD_35021 | JGI IMG/M metagenome (IMG submission 35021)
ACTTGAATGAAATTCCATGCCTTGTCTAGTCATAAAAATTAAAATAATTTAAAAATTGCGCCGATTCATAATGGTGCGTTGTCGGCGGTGTGGTTTCATCTTTGATTTATCAGTATTTGTGGCTGGATTGTCGCCAGGAGATCGTCTAGAAGCGATTAGGTATTTATCTGACATTATTTCTTTTTTTTCTGGTCCTGAGTTTCTTTCAAAACAAGCGGACCGGGAGATTCCAAGACTGGTCCTGGTAAATTGTCGGGATCATAACCGCGAGACCGAATGAAGGCTTTTAGGGCTGTGATTTCGTCCGAGAGACGGGATATCGTAGCATCACGTAACTCCTTAGGTTCTTGTCCGAATAAATCGGTCCTAGTCCATTTCAGGGACTTTAAAAGCTCCTCCAGGTTTTCCCCTTTGGGCTCATGTATCCCTGCCTCCCAGCGCCCAATGTCGTACTGAGTTTTACCCATCGCATCGGCGAGCGCCTGTTGATTTTTAAAACCAAGTTCTTTGCGCCGCATCTGAATTTTTTTCCCAAGCGTCTTTTTCTTGGATTTATCTTCTGATTTCAAACATTTACCCCAATACATCAAGCATATATTGCGAGAATATTTCGTTCAATTTTGCGATTATTGCTTTTTTGTATTGTCAAAAAACAATAGATGCGCAATTATTGCTGTATGAACAAATCAATGAATTACGAGGCACTAGAGAATTGGGTGGAATCTGTCGGAGGACGGATCAAAGCCATGGTGCTTTTGATGAAAAAGACGGAGTGGAGCGACTCAAAGGCAAGCAAGGTTCTTCGCGGGAAATACGAACCGAACCTAGGCAAGCTAGATAGAAAAGCGCTCTGCGAACTCACCGGCATCCCAGAATCGACACTCTTCCCTCTTGGCGGCAACCAAGGTGAGGACGACGGAGACGATGCCGCATAAACCATGATCTCAGTTTCAGCTCACGTTAGCGCGTGGTCTGAGCCGGAAATCATAGTTGAAATTGTGAATAAACGTCCAACTGTGCGCTTGTAGCACTGTGTGGCCGAATTGCGACTAAAATTTTTAGTTTCGAAAATTTTACAGAAAGGTGGTCACGTGAAAATAGGACAAATCGAGGAATCAATGGAGTCGTACCACGCTAATAATGGCGCTTACGGTTCAACGGCAATAAAAACGGCCAAGAAATCTCTGGCACATTTTAAAGCTTACATTGATGGGCAGATGTTTAAAGAGACTGCGGCTCTGGACATAGGCAAAAAAATTCACTCGGCAATTTTAGAGCAAGACCTTTCTTGTTTTGCAAAAATGCCGGTTGATGATGGCCGATTGAAGGCGTTTAAAGAAGCAAAAGATCAGGCTGAGACCGCTGGCAAAGTAGCGATGAAGCCGAAAGAATTTGAACTGGTTGAGATGATGTTTCGCCGGTTTCTCCAATCCAAAAAAGCGGTCAACATGCTCGATCAAGGCAAGGTTGAAATTTCTCACTACGATGAGTGTCCCGATACCGGATTGAGATTGAAAACTCGTCCGGACGTTATCGGTGACGGGTATCTGGTCAACTACAAGACTGCGGTCAACTGCTTGTCGTTTCAATTCTCAAAGCAGATTTATGATTTTGGCTATCATCTTTCAGCCGCTCACGAAGTGAAAGTGGTTGAGCGAGTCACGGGCATGAAGATCAAAGATTACTTCTTTATCGTCCAAGAAAAGTCCGCACCGTTTGAATTGAAAATTTATCGCTTAGCCGATGATGATTTAGCCAGAGCCTGCGGTATTCATGATCAGCTCTGTATCGACATCGATTATGCGACAAAAAACAATCTTTTTCCCGGATATTCTGACGAAATTGAACCTATCGGCTGTCCCGAGTGGGCAGCATCAACAGAGGAAGCGAATCATGAGCAAGAACCAATCTTTGACATTGCGTAGTCAATCGGCTGAATTGGTCAGTTTTGACCAGGATAAATTGGCGATCATCAAAAAGACCTACGGTAGGGGCCTAGATGATGCTGAGTTTGGACTCTACATCGCTGTGGCAAAATCTAAAGGGCTTGATCCGGTACTTGGTCAAATCCACGCGGTAAAGCGCAATGACGGAGGCGGCGGCAAGCAGATGACTATACAGGTTGGCATCGACGGTTACAGACTCATCTCTGCACGCACGGGTCAGCACGCGGGGACTGATCCGATTCAGTACCGATATAAAGGGAATAATAATAACCCGGAAGAGGCTGTTTGCACGGTCTATCGAATCGTAGGCGGACGGAGGGTTCCTTATACGGCATCGGCGAAATGGTCGGAATACTACCCAGGCGAAAAACAAGGGTTCATGTGGCGAAAAATGCCAGAGACCATGCTTGGCAAATGTGCCGAGGCAAAGGCTCTCCGCATGGCTTTTCCTGGAGATCTTGGCGGTATGTACGTCGAGGAAGAAATGCAACAGATGAAAGACGTGACTCCATTAAAAGAGATCCAGGACGTGAATCAGCGGTTTTCTGATGAACCAGAAAAAGAAGTGGCGAAAATTCAGCTGTCGGGCTTTTGCGTTGTCTGCGGTGAAGAGCTTTTGAAATCAAGCAACAGGCCTTTTTATTACTGCCTCAATTGGCAGGACAAAGAGGCTAAACATACGGTCGTGAAAGAGGATGATTGGACTAATTTCTGCGCTGAGCAATGCGTGAAAACTGACGAGCCAGAATTTCAGTCAAACATTGAATTTGATTCGAGCGGTAACTAAGGCCGCTTTTAACCGCGCCCTCCCCGGCGCAATTTGAGGATTTTATGAACATCATCGAAATAAAAAACCAACCATTTGACATAAAAACAGTTTTGCAAATTAAAGAAATCAGTTTTGATTTTGAATACGGAACTGGAAGAGATGCCTCATGGCCAACAAAAATTCTGTCTGTCAGATACCGAACCGCAAGAGACGTTATTTAAAATCGTGGCTCACGGATTCTTGATCTCTGCTCACCTTATATAGATCTGCTCGGAGATCTATGTGCAGTATTTGAGTTTCTCGAATCATTTGACTACAAAAGCGAAATCGAAGCCGATTTGCATATGAAGCGGATTGGTGAGGTTGAGTTCAATGCGGAATGTGTGAGAGAAGAAAGGGCTCTGGTATGAGTAATGAAGACATTTTGTTTTTTGATTATCTGAGAAAAAATGGACAGAGCAGAATGTCTGCGGTAATTTATATGGCAGTCAACACGCCACTTTGCGAATTCATGAAAAAAACAGAGGATAGGCTGAGAGATCAGATCAACAACGCGGCTTGTGCGATAACTCTAAAATACTCAGATGATCCGCAAGTCTATGATGCGATTAAAGAATTAATTGAGGAGCTTTTTAGGAGGGGGAATGGAAGAGATGCAGCGGATTGAGACGATTTTAAATTACATCGACAGACGATTGCAGGGAGCAACAATTCCGGGTCAGGAATTGTCGGACGATATTATAGCTTTTTACTGCCAAGGTCGACAGTTTTGGAGTTTCAAGAAAGACGAAATTCTCAGAGATCAAAAAATCACAAATCATTATGGATCAGAGAACCTATTGAAGGTTCTCGGATAACCACGGAGGGACAACATGGAAGTAGCATTGAGTGAAGACATCAATAGAGAATTGGATAGGCAATATGGTAGTTTCGTCAGTGAGATGACGCTTTACGAGAATTATCTGTACCATAAAATATCCAAGAAAATGATGAAGAAAATAGAAGGAGAGGTCTTTGAATTTTCGTTCAGCGAGACTGAGCGAGAAGCTATTTGAAAAAGTTGAATTTCCGATTTTACCCACAGGCCGTAATCAATCATTTGAAAAACTAATAACAAATTAAATTTAACAGGAGATAGGGAAATGAAAATAACAGGCGACTTGACGATCACAAAAGAAAATCAAAATGACTTTGCAGAGTTGGTCGAGGTTACGGGCGACCTCAGAGTGGACGGCTCGGCGAAACTCGATGCTCTGCAAACAATCGGCGGCGACCTCATAGTGTTCGGCTCGGCGAAACTCGATGCTCCACAGCTGCAAACAGTAGGCGGCTGCCTAAGAGTGTACGGCTCGGCGAAACTCGATGCTCTGCAAACAATCGGCGGCGACCTCATAGTTGACGGCTCGGCGAAACTCGATGCTCTGCAAACAATCGGCGGCGACCTCATAGTGTTCGGCTCGGCGAAACTCGATGCTCTGCAAACAATCGGCGGCGACCTCATAGTTGACGGCTCGGCGAAACTCGATGCTCCACAGCTGCAAACAGTAGGCGGCTACCTCAGAGTGGACGGCTCGGCGAAACTCGATGCTCCACTGCTGACAAATAAAAACGACCCAAAGGCCAAAACTATTTGTGAACTTGCCCTTGCTGCGTCTTTCCGGATTCGCGGACTCATTAAAATTGATGGCATCTTGTCTTGGATTTTGGGCGAAAAGACTATCGGTGAGGTCACGGCTTTGGAAATCAAGATCGTCGGAAAACTGACCGCCTCTTTCGCCGTCAAGCGCGGAGACCTTTACGCTCACGGAGACACAGTCAAAGAGGCCATAGAAGAGCTTCGATTTAAATTCAAGCCAAGAGATGTTTCTGAATTTTTGCACTGGAAAGAAAATCCCGAACAAGAAGTAAGCCTTGATGACGCCATGGCAGCTTATAATGCGATCACTGGCGCTTGTAGACCCGGCATTAGGCACTTCATTCAAACTCACCAAATTCCTGAAAAGCTGACTCCCAAAGTGATTCTGAAGATCACCGAGGAATCGTATCAGCATCAGGCGTTCAGAGAGTTTTTGACTGTATGAGCAAAGCACTTGAAACCGAACGTAGCTCTGGGGGATCGAAGTGATTGCAGCTCTCTTCGTCGAGACAAACGGCGTTTATTTTAACGATTCTCGGTTTGAGCCGTGGGATGAGAAGCGCGATGCTCGAGCATATCAAGGACCGCATCCGGTGATCGCTCACCCTCCATGTCAGCTTTGGGGCAAGTTCGCAAAGATCAACTTTGCCCGCTGGGGTGGCGAGCACAACCGCCCTGGCAATGACGGTGGGTGTTTTAAGGCCGCGATCGATGCTGTCCGACGCTTTTGCGGCGTGCTCGAGCATCCGGCGTTTTCTTACGCTTGGAGCGAGTTCGGTCTCGTTCGCCCGAAGGGTCATGGTTGGTCTCGTGTCGGTGCAAATGAGTACGTCTGTGAGGTCTGGCAATCGGCATACGGACATCCAGCCAGAAAAAGAACCTGGCTGTTTTATGTCGGTAAGCGACCGCATGAACTGCGATGGGATCGTCCAGAAGGTACGCACCAAATTGGGTTCCACGATCAGCGCGGCAAAGAGAGAAACAAGCCGACCGTCCGGGGGAAAGCTGCGAGTGCCACGCCGGAGGCCTTTGCTCACGAACTTTATTTACTGGCTAAAAATAGCAATGACGTTGATGGCGAACTACAGCGCGAACCGCGCAAAGGGGAATAAGCGTGTGGGAAGCTGGTCGGTGCGATTGGTGTACCGGGAAAATAGACGAAGCGCGAAATGTTTGCCCCTGGTGCGAATGGTGGACTCGTTTTATCGCGTGCCTTGGATTTTGTTTTGTTTCCGGCCTCTTTTATTTGTGGCTGGTTGACGGTTTTTGAAAGATGCAGATTAACGATATTGATGGAGGAAAAGATGGAAAGCAACAATGCCAGAGAGGTTAGGTGCCAATTAATGGCGGTCAGACAAAGAGATGTGGACGTGGAGCTTATTGAGGGGGTCGCCCCAAGCTGTGTGGACCTCCTGAATGAAGCCTTGTCAGAGAAAGAGATGCCGAAAAATATCTCAGCATCTTACTACGCCGAATCCGTTGAGACTCTTCGCAATAAAGGTTTCACTTGGTCAGAGGTTCAGCTTTGGTTTCAGTCGAAAGGCATCAGCTTTTCCACGCCAGCCATCATCGCTGGTTGGCGGCGATTATATGGACCAAAATTTTACCGAGTGAAAAATGCAGATTAATAATACTTTCAGCCTGGGAGGGCGAATGCAGTACAGGAAAAAGCCAGTTGTGATTGAAGCGTTTCGATTGGGTTTCGAAAAAATACCAGCTTGGGCTGAACATCTTAAGTTCGGTCACATCCACGGTGTGGTTGACTGTTTGATCGATACGCTTGAGGGATCAATGATAGCCAGCCACGGCGACTGGATTATCAGGGGCGTGAAGGGCGAGCTATACCCATGCAAGGCCGATATTTTCTCCGCCACCTATGACTTTGTCGATAACCGCAGCGAACGAGCGGCAAAGGAAGTTAGCCAGCGATTTCATGGAGAAAATGATTTACGCGATTCTGACAAGCAAAATCAAATTCAAGGGAGCCCGACGAAATGACCATTAAACAGCTCATTAAAGCTCTGAAAAAATTCGAACAGCGAGGTCTCGAAGTTGTAATCGACGTGCAACACATGAATCGCAATATGGGAATCGACGAATGGACTCATCGGGGTATCGAGGGCATGGACACCGAGATGATTTCTCACAGCGACGACGATGGATGGCTAAAAGAAAATTCAGAGCACTTGGTTTTGGCTCTGAAAATTAACTAAGCAGATTAAGGAGATCAGAGAAATGAGCGAAAAAGATATAATCAAAGATATTCGGAGTTTGGTAGTCATCCGGAGTGCGCTGGAAAAACTGGCGAAAGATGAAGAGAAGATTTTTTCTTCACTAAAGAAAAAGTACGGCGCACTCCCGGCTCTAGGCAATCGAGAGGCGCTAATCTCGGTTATGAAAGAAAATTTGGCCGACACGGTAATCAAAAACAGTTAACGATATTTGCGATCTACTCGGTCGCATCGACAAACAAATTGCGAAGACTAAGGAATCGAACTAATGGCATACGCAAAAAACACCACTGTACCGGTCGAAAGAAGTCAGGGCGAGATCCGAAATATTCTCGCAAAACATATTGTTCTGCCGTTTGAAGAAGAGTTTCTTGCCCACATTGTTCTGCCGAATGGGGAGGTTTTTGGTGAGTTGTATATACCCCAAATTGACAGCAGCTACCAGAATAATGAAATGCCGCCACTTCTCGAAGGGCGGTCTTAAGTGAGTCAGTCACTTCAACGAAATCTCACTAACAAGGAATCCAATACATGAAAGAGAGAAAGAGAATTCTTCTCGCGGGAGACAACCTGTATCGCGTGACTTACCACATGTCAGCCACGGGCCAGGCTGAGTACACTCGCCTCATCGTTGCCAGGGATGCGGGGGAGGCGGAGAAGGCTGTCGAGCACTGCTTTCGTGTTGAGCTAATCGAGGACGATATATCTTTATCGGTCCCGTTGGAGGTCGAATGAAGAAATGCACTATCTGTGGATCAAAGTGGAAGGGCGGGCGCTGCACTTTTAAGTGGTGTCCGAATCGAAATGTTTAACATCAGTGACAACGAAGGGCGTGGTGAATGAAAGACGACAATGCATTTCCAGCAATGGAGAAATTTGAGAGGTTCAACGACGACACAGGCAGGTACGAAGAGCATCACCTGACTGTGGGCGGCCTCACCAAGCGTGAGTACATCGCTATTCGATTTTATGAGGCGATCTTGTCGAATCCTAACATGACATACAATCACGGCGAGGTATTTGTTGCGACTGCCGCCAACACGGTCATCGGTATTGCTGACACGTTCATCGCTGCCCTTTCAAATAAAGGTGGCCAGGAATGAAAGAACATGTTTTTTACGACCAGAAAAATGACTGCATTTGGTTAGCCATGAAGGACCAAAAAACAATGGTCAATCGAAAATGGCATCAACAATGGTGGATTTCAAACGGAGCAGTAGCGATGCGACCGGACACAACCGCCAAAGCGGAAAAACTGACCAGGGGCATGGTCCCCCTTGAGTTACCGTATATTTGGACGAGTACAGATAAATTTCAAATAATCTTGGCAGCAAATCGGAGGAATCATGACCAATAGAGAGATAGACGCTTTGGTCGCTGAAAAGGTTTTCAATTGTCGCTGGTTTTACTGTGACAAGCCTTGGGCTGTCGGCAAATATTTGGCAGAAAAGCCCATCTATGCCGGTGATTTTCTAAATGACGACAAGGATGCGATTTTGCTGGCCGACTGGGACCGGAGTCTTCCGAAATACTCCACCGACATCGCGGCGGCTTGGGAAGTAATGAAGAAGCTTGATCATCTTATGCCAACGGTGGCTGTAGAATTTGATAACCCCACTAGATGGGGATGCTCTTTGAATTCTATGGACGGCGAAGAGATTATTGAATTTATCGACGAGTCGGCACCAATGGCCATCTGCAAGGCTGCATTGGCGGCTGTAGGGCATAACTTATCGCCGAAGGAGAGCGAGTAAATGGCAGATTGGTATCACATGGATGACTTCAAAAAGACTTTCAGCGCTGGCGATGTGATATGTCGTGGAAAGAAAAAAGGCGTCGGAACCGGCTATCCGGTGGTTATTACCGCCATCGGCATCAAGAGATTTCTATCTCGACCGCTGGGAGAGCCGAACGGCAACGAAACGGTTAGTACGGTTATTACTTGCGGGGAGATCCCTTTTCGCCATTGGAATCCGGCGCTTTTCCCAGACTCTCAGTATGCCTACGCATTGGAGAGAGAAAAGGCAGTGGTGCAGACCGAAAGGGTCGAGGCTGTGGTTGAGCATTACAGAGTGGGGGAAGCATGACGGTACAGCTAGGAGGAAAGATGTTACCGCAAATTAATTGGGTGAAGAATGACCCAGAAAAGCACAATTGGTTTCAGGACCAGAAGAGTAACTAGTACCGTTAGACAAATCTACCGTTCACTAGCGGTCATTAGCAGATATTAGAGGAGACAATGAAACAAAAACTAGAAGATTTTTTAAAAGGCCACAAGCCTCGGCATGAAAAGCCGAAAACAAAAAAGCCTTTGAAGATTGTCAAATCGGTATCGGAGATCGACCGGGGCGAAGAGTATGACGTTCGCTGGGTCGCAAATTACTACGGCGTCCACATCCAGACACTCTATCGATGGATCGAAAAGGGTGTCATTGATTGCGATTATGATGAGGCCACCGACGGGCGAAAATGCAATATCAGATTTAGACCGCAGCACATCGCTGAAAGAAACGAGAAGCGCAAACATGGCTAAAACCAGGAATATCCGCAAATCAATCCGAATCAACGGCGAGCTTCATCAAGAAAGGTTTTTCACGAAGAAAGCCGCCGACGTTTGGTATGCAGATATGCAGCTAAAAAAAGAGCGGATCGAGGCGGGGATTCCTCAAGCGATTGATTTATCGAAAATCACGGTTGAGGAGCAGATTCGCAACGTCATGGCTCGAAAGCTTGGTCGAGATGCCAAGGGGTACACCGACGTTTTGTGGCCAAGATACCGAGATTACATGATACCGATAGTCGGTAAAAAACGACTTAATTTCATGACTGCAGAAGATTGGACTACTTTTTTAGATCATGTTCAGAGTAATCCTCCGACCGACCGTAAACTAAAAAATCTGTCAGATACGACCCGCGATCACATCCGGGCAGCCATCAGCATCCTTTACGAAGATGGAATTAAAATCGACAAATGCTGTCTGTTCAACCCGGTCAAAGCAATACAGCGTAAAAACACCGAAATTGAAATAGGTTATGTTTGGGAAACCAAAGAAGAGGGCGAGAAGTACCTTTCAGCCGCTCGAAAGATCAGCCCTCAGTTTCACTTGTGGGCTACGATAGCGGCTAATTGGGGAAACCGTGAAAGCGAAATTCTAGGCCTTCAGTGGGCAGACGTGAAGCGCGACAAAAGATATATTTCAGTCACCAAGCAATTCTCCAAAGCTGAAAATAGGATTGTGCATCGGTTGAAAGAAGACCGGCGCGGAAAGAAAAAGAAAATCAAATTTGTCGCCATTAATGAGCCTATCGAAAATGCTCTAGATTACGCATGGGCCAACACTCCATATCAAAGCTCTGAAAGTTTTCTTGTTCACCGGGCAGAGAGTGACCGACCTATGGCGCACTCAAAACTATTTGAGAAGCATCGAAAGGCTTGCGAGATGGCCGAAGTTAAGTACATGTCACCGCACAAGCTGCGCCACTATTTCGCTTCGATTTTTGCCATGTCAGGCGGCGACTTTGGTGCTCTTCAGAAAATCCTCGGCCATTCGAGTGAAAAAGTAACTGAGAAGTACCGGCATTTCTCGCCGGACTACCTCAAAGAACAAGCCAATGTGGTCAGCATTTCAGCAGAAACCGGACCTGACAATGTACGTCAGTTATCAAAAAAACGTAAAAGGTGATGACTATATGATGACAAAAGAAGGACTAGGACAAGGTTTCAAGATGATGATTAAAAAACTGGCAGATATTCAAGTTATTGATTTTACGAAGTTGATTGAAAATTTATGCTGGCATCATAGCATCGGAATACATCTGACTATGCCAGGTCGTCCTAACCCACCCAGAGACCATATCACAAATATGATAGACCGGGTAAGTTCCGTGAAAGGAACCTCCCATCTACAAACTAAGACGTTTTCACGGACTAAATCGGTTAAAAACCGCGAATTTTTCTTCAGGTCAGTTTTTAAACTCAAATCAAAATTAAAGAGCTTTCAACATCGTTCAGTTTTTAATGATGACAATGTGATGACAAATTTTCCGGCGCTTAAAGTCGGGTGAAATAACACAATCAGCCAAAAGGAGAAAAAATGGCAAAGAAAAAAACATCACGAGCAAAGAAAACAAAACCTTACGTCATCGTTCGGTCGCACACGGCAGGCGTACACGCCGGATTTTTAGAAAGTAGAAATGGCGACACGGTTGTTTTAACAGAGTCTCGACGGCTTTGGCGATGGTGCGGAGCAAGTTTGTCGCAAGTTGCTAATACTGGACCATCATCCGGTGATAATCGGTTTGGCGGACCCGTTATTCGAACTGAAATCGTGAGTCCTCAGGGCTTCGAAATTGCGACGTGCAGACCTTCGGCAGTTCAAGCAATTCGATTGGTGCCAGAATGGAGAGTCTAATTAATTCCGGTTCCGGTTCCGGTGACGGTTACGGTTCCGGTTACGGTTCCGGTTACGGTTACGGTTCCGGTTCCGGTTACGGTTCCGGTTACGGTTCCGGTGACGGTGACGGTGACGGTGACGGTTACGGTTCCGGTGACGGTTACGGTTCCGGTT
>C687J35021_10003288_pt1 | contig 11148 bp, 12 predicted proteins | sample RifCSPhighO2_12_FD_35021 | JGI IMG/M metagenome (IMG submission 35021)
TGTTTACCGTCTAAACTATCCTTTGCTAATTTCTCAGATATATAATGAGTATCATCCGGTGTTACTTGGAATGAAGTTCTTAAATTTGCCACATTCTCAGGAGTAAACCCTAAACTATTTTGTTTGCCTGATAAATCCGTATCATCTGCAATCGTACCGTCTCTATTTTGAAATGTGTAAGTTCTTGCAACTGTATTAGAGTTTGTTAAAAATGACGTAATAGTATTTAATACATTTTTGAAATTAATTTTAAATAAAGTTAATCCAACGTAACCACCCGTAGCGTCTTTGTTCGCTGTATTTTCAGCTGTATAACCTAAACTATTTTGTTTTGCATCAACTGCCGTCTTAACAGCTTTTTGACTTGGATAATAAGTATCTGAATTATCGGTTAAATCTAATTTCTTATTAGATACATCTTCAGGAGTAAATCCTAACGCATACTGCTTGCCGTTCCAAGTTCCCTTTTCAGTGTCGGTAACAGTTCTGTAAGAAGAAGATTGTGTTAAGTCAGATAAATTTCTCGTAGTAATATCTGTAATACTTGAAGTTGTTTTATTTATTTGCGCCCAAGTGTAATCATTTATTGCAGCGACAACCGCTCCTGTTCTACCAAATACAGAAGTAACAGTACTTGAGAGCGTTGTATAAACTAAATCAAATTTTGTTTTTAAATAATTGTATAGATTTATATGGGTTAATTTCTTCAAAACATTACTTGCTGCCGTGTCAACTATTGCAAGTTCGTCAGCATCTATTGGGATTGTTTTTGAAGTTGCTGCATGAACTACTGTTGCAATATCTGCAGCTACTAAAGAATCTAATGTTTGAGTAATAAGCGAACCTTCGTATAAAACAATGGTTTCATCCGTTACCTCCTCTAATACGAATTGAGTTATTACTTCTTCTACTATCATAATGCACTGCTTGTTTGCCCTATCTCTGTATCAAATACTGCTTTTAACCATATTATTTCTACCGTGTCATCTAACTTTAAATCGGCAAAATATTGATTTCCTACTATTAAACCTGCTATCTGTGTTTTCGTTATTGAAATTACGATAGTGGTTTTTCCCGTACCACTCGAATAAGTTTTTGTTATACTTGCCGCAAATAACTTTGTCCCGCCACCCGCCGTTATATCAAAATAAAAATTCTTTGCAGAATAATCACCTGTTACACGATAAGTAATATTCCAATCGTAGTTAGTTTGTAATATATAATATCTTATCGGTATTCTTTGCATAATTATAGCGGGGATTTTACTCCCCGCTTATTAAATTAAAAACTAAGCAGCAGGTTTTACAACCGCTCCGCCTTTTATAACTACCGCTGTGAAAGCTGCTGTATCCACCGAAGTATGCGATAAATCTGCTGTAATATTATATCTCAAATATCTTTTCTTTCCGGCGAAATTGATTGCTATCTTTGAAGTTCCAGTTGCGTCAACAGAACCACCGCTTGCGCCTGTTAAAACTACTGTTGATGCCTGTAAAGCAACGGCTGCATCCCAATCTGAATTGTTATCGGATTGAGCTTCTTCGATAGCGAATGATAAAGTCTTTGCCGCTGTCAAAGTTGCTATATAAGACAATGACAAAACACCTGAGCCATATCCTTTAGTGTCTATTGTTTCACCAGTCTTTTTTGAATTATCAGTTCCTGAAGCTGCTACTATTAAATGTTTTGCACATGCAAAATCAGCATCAATATAAGCGTCAATATTTCTAAATCTTGGATTCATTTTATTTTCCTTTCAATTAATTAATTAATTAAGCACCCCAAGTAACACCAGTGATTTTTCCACCGGCCAATGCTTGCGTTAATACAATATCGTAACCTTCAATAGCTTCAAATACTGAGGTACGTGTTATTCTGCCTGATGTTAATGTACCACTAACATAATAATCGCCATCCTGAATGAATTGCACAGTTGGTTGTTCACTTTGTCCTACAATAACGTAATCCATATCAATCAAATAAACATTACAAGTTGCAATAAAAGGAATTTCAGTTGTTGTGAAAATAGGAAAACTTAATAATGTTTTCTTTTCAATCATTTCTTTTGCATAATCCATAGGATTTGAATTACTGTCTACTTGACCTTCCAAATTGTCTTTAACAAGAGGATTCATAAACCAAGCACAATTATTCATTCCAACCTTTGCCGCAGTTAAATTTGATTTTAATTTCCTCAAATCAGTTTTTCTTGTCGCCGCAGTTGGAGAACCGCCTCCAGTCATTGCAACTGCATTAGTAGAAGATATTTGAGAATNTAATCCAAGCGGTTGATAGCTTGAACCAGTACCGAGCAATAACCTGTTATCTTTACCAAGTGTCATTTTTTCAATGATTAATTTTTGAATAACTTGAGCAGTATTTACTCTACCCGATTTAAGCAATTCATTTGATACGGGTATTCTCACACCACCTAAATGCTTGTTTAAAGTAACGCTGCCAAAAGTAGGAATACTATCTGTAATTGCAATTTGCTCACCAACGGAATAATATTCAGCACCAGTCAATATACTTGTAATATTTAGATTGCCTGACGGCATATCAATTACATTTGCACCAGCAGCCATTACAACAGCTTTAGCAGTTAACATCGGTATAATCATATTATCCCATACTTCAGGAATGAAAACTCCACCTTGAGTGAACACAGATGCGTTCATTGTCTTAATTGAATTCTCACACAATATCATTTTTTCATCAATCCCCATTCTTGACAACTCATCGCTAAAAGGAGTTTGTGATTTACTGTTATTCTCTGAGATATTAAATGTAGCATTCGCTACAGCTAAAGCAATTAAACCTAAAGGATATTTTACGTCCTTTACTATAATAACATTTTGAGGGCTCATTTGCTTAATCAAATCCGGTACGTCAATCTGTTTCGGCTCAGGTCTTGCCTTAACCGCTTCGACAACCTCACGCATCGTTTCTTGAAACGTTCCCATTGTCTTTGTGAATTCTTCGATTACACTAACAGTTTTCGCCTCGCTCTTTTCGTCTGCTTTTTTTTCAACAGCTTTTTGAACGTCCTCGATTGTGGTAGTAATCTTTTTTTCTTTTTCGTCCATTGTTCTTCCTTCCAATTATAAATATTTTATTTATTAATAAGTATTGAGTAATTTTTCAATTTAATAATTCGCATAATTCAGTTTCATTGTAAACTTTTATATTTTCAACTTCGAGATTATTCATATAATTAACCGGTTCAGGTTCAGGTTCGGAGCTATCTAAAACAACTTTAATATTCTCCATTGCGGTCTGTAACATAGCTTTGTTTTTCTTACTCAGAACAGCTCCCTGCTTTTCTTCAACGGATAATATCTTAGTAGTTTTCTTTTCATTTACTTCTACTTCTTCACCGAATAAATTCGTTTGTGTTTTGTTGGTTAATAACTTGTGATTTAAAAAGATAAATTCACGTTGCGGGTCAAAAGTTTTGTCTTTGTACCACTTCATATCAAGGTCGGTTATTCCTGTTAGTAATCCCTTAGTAAACTTTTCTTTTAACGCATCGGGATTTGAACCAATACCAACAATAGATGCTTCGGTTAATTCAGACTTAACAATTACTCGCATCATTCCATCGTTAGTCCAACGACTTATAACTTCTTGAAATTCTTTGGGAGCTTGTACCTTTTCATTCGCTAATGAAATAAATCCAATTGAAGCCATTCTCAAATAACCTGTGTCAACAAACTTTGCCACTTCCATAGCGTCTTCATCATCAGGATTGTAATTAGTAGTTGCTAATAAGTAATTTTTATCTCCACGTTTTTCTTTTGCAACGTCTTCCCATAATCCGATAGGAATACCTTCATAAGTTTTGTGCATGAAATACATTACAGGATATTTTAGAAAGTTTTTAATTGATATTCCATTGACCAGAACTTGCTCGAAGTCTCTATCTATGGAATCGGAACTTAAAACAAATCTATGTTTATAAATTCCATCTTCGCTGGCTATTTTCTGTTCATCTAAAGTGCCTATTTTTATTTCCATTTTAATCACCGTAATAAAATAAATTACATACATGCTTATCAAACATAATTTATATTTGTAATAAATAAAATATTTTACTAAAGATAGTAACAGATTTTAAATAATTAATTTGATAATTTCGTTAATATTTAAAACAAAATAAAGTAGTTATGAAAAAAGAAACAAAAGAAATTGATATTTCGGAAATTAAACTTGACCTTAAGAATACAAATAAGCATACTCAATATGGTATGGGTTTATTGGAAAAGTCTTTACAAAAACTCGGAGCAGGTCGTTCAATAGTTCTCGATAAAGATAATAACGTTATTTGTGGTAATGGAGTTTCAGAAGTTAATGCAACCGTAGGATTGCCGATTAGAATAGTAGAAACTGACGGTAATGAGTTAATTGCTGTTAAACGTATGGATTTAAATATAACTGATAAAAAAGCTCAGGAGCTTGCTATTGCCGATAATTCAATAGCGCATAAAAACTTAGAATGGGACACTGATATACTTAGCGAATGGGATTCGGAACTGCTTAATGAGTGGGGAGTGGAATTGCCGATAGATAATGAGGGAGAGAATATAAGGGAAGTAAAATTAAAATCAATTTATCAAATATCTATTGACTGTAAAGACGAATTTCAACAAAAAGAATATTTTGAACAATTAAACAATTTAGGATTTAAATGCCAACTTTTGATATTATAAAACAATCTATACCTGATAAGACTTATAGAGTTTCGGCTATAAAAAGCAAATTTGATTTACAGTCCGATATGATTACGGAGCAGTTTGTTGGTGATATAGATTTGTCAAAAGAATGGAATATAGGAATTATTTATGGGCATAGTGGAACGGGAAAAACTACAATAGCTAACCAATTATTCAATATATCAAATAAGTTTGATTTCGACAATAAATCAATTATTGATAATATGCCAGAAAATAAAACTCTCAACGAAATAACACAAATGTTTAATTCGGTTGGGTTTTCATCCCCATATAGTTGGTTAAAACCATATAATGTTTTGTCAAATGGCGAAAAAATGCGAGTAGATTTGGCTTATTGTTTATTACAAGAATACGACATAATAGTATTTGATGAATTTACTTCAGTTGTTGACCGTAACGTTGCAAAGATTACATCAATGGCAGTAAGTAAAACTATTAAAAGAGCAAACAAAAAATTTATAGCCGTTTCATGTCATAAGGATATTGTAGAATATTTAGAACCTGATTGGGTTTTTAATACAAACAATATGTCTTTTGAATATACAAGGGGGCTACTTCGGCGTCCCGACATTAATATCGACATTTACAAACAAAAAGGTTTATGGGATTTATTTAGGAAATATCATTATTTGAATCATTCTTTAAATCATAGTGCTACTGAATTTGTCGGTTATATTGATAATCACCCTTGTGTATTTTGTGCTGTTTTGCATTTTCCTCATCCCAAAGTAAACAACTTCAAAAGAATAACCAGATTAGTTGTACTGCCCGATTATCAAGGAATAGGAATTGGGAAAAGGTTTTTAGATTATATAAGTAAATATTTTACTAAAGATGGTTTTAGATTGATTATAACCACAACAACGCCAGCGTTAATAAATACATTCCAAAAAGATAATAATTGGAAATTACGTAGAACAGGTAGAACAGGTAGAACAGGTATGAAGTCTTTAGATAATACTATATCTGGCATAAATAGATTTACCACTTCATGGGAATTTGTTAATAATTAATATATAATAAGACATAGCAAGGAAACAGCATGACAATAAAGAGTAAAAAAATACCCAAAAAAGTTGTAAATAATACACAAGAAGCAATAACTAAAGATACTCATAAGATTAGTTATGACCGTAATCATGATATTATAATTAATACAATTATGAAGTGTTTAAAAGAAGACGGCAAATTTCCAACTTATGAAAAGATAGCAGAATTAACTGAATTTCATATTAATACAGTTTGGGCTCATGCTAAAGAGTTTAATTGGAATGACTTTTTACCCAAGTACAAACTTTATTCTCCTAAGTTAATGGAAAACATATTGAAGACAGCTCAAAAGAATGCAGCTTCTCAAAGACTAGCAAGTGAGATTTTAGGAATGACCGAAGCAACAAATCAAACAAATATACAATTAAATATTCAGGTCAACTTGCCAGATATTTTAAATGAGTAATATTAATATAGATATAAGCCCTAATTTATTTAATGAAAATTTTGAACCTTTTTTCAAAGCAAAAACACGTTATTTACATACTTACGGTGGTGCGGGTTCGGGTAAATCTTTTAATTGTGCATGGAAAGTCATAATAAAGACTTTAAAGAATAAGAATTATAATTGGTTATTAACTCGAAAAGTAGCTCGAACTATTCGTAATTCTCAATTTAGATTAATTAAGGATTTACTATTTAACTACTCTACGGGATTAAACACACTTTTTACAATCAGAGAATCTGAAATGAGTTTTAAGTGTATAAATGGGAATGAGATTTTAAGCTCTGGGGCTGATGATATTGAAAAGCTAAAATCAGTACATAATATTTCAGCAATTTGGGCAGAAGAAGCTACTGAATTTTCACGTGAGGATTTAATGCAATTGGATTTAAGAATGCGAGGAGATTCTCCAGATTATCAACAAATGGTATGTTCTTACAACCCATCGGATATTAATTCACATCTTAAATCTGATTACCATGATAACGTACATGAAGACGCTACTGTATTATGGTCAACTTATAAAGATAATAAATTTATACTTAAAAACAAGCAATATATTCAACAATTAGAAAACTATGAAAAAATAGATATTGCTTTTTATAAGATTTATACTTTAGGAGAATGGGCAGTTTTAAAAGGGCTTATTTATCCGAACTTCATAATTTCAAGAGAATTTCCAACAACACAAAAAGCTTATGGTCTTGATTTTGGGTTTGAGCATCCGAATGCTTTAACTCAATTGCAATTATCTGAAAATAAGTTATATTGCAAATCAATAATTTACGAAAGTAATTTAACTATACAAGATTTAATAGATAAAATGAATTTATTGAATGTTTCTAAAACTGATATTATTTTAGCAGACGGTTCAAGACCTGAAGCTATTGAACAAATTCGTAGAGCGGGTTTTAATATCCGTGCTGCCGTTAAAGGTTCAGGTTCAGTTTTAGAAGGTATTATGAATGTAAAAAAATATGACTTGGTTTTTCACTCCGAAAGTATTGAATTGAAAAATGAAGCATTAACTTATAAATGGAAAACTGATAATTTAGGGAATCCGATAACTCCAGAGCAACCCGTTAAGTTCAAAGATGATGCTATGGATTCAATACGTTATGGAGTTCAATATTTTGGAGAACAACAAATTAATATAAGGGTATGGTAATGAAAATATTAACAGACAAAAAATTTAAAGCAGAAGTGCAAAAAGCCGCACAGGAAATTCCAAGTATGTTTTCAGTTAGAGATATTTTCTCTAATTATGGACGTAAATATATAAATACTAAAGTATCTTTTGAAGATGCCTTTTCTAATCTTTGCTTTGCAATTATCTGGAGACGTGCAAGAGTTTTAGCCAACTCAAACTCAATTCTTTATTTAAGTAATAAAGCCGCTGATTCTAATAATTGGTTATATCAACTATTTGACGGTAAAGCTAATGTAAATACAGATTGGCGAACTACAAAACGTTTACTTTCAATGTGGTTAGATTATTACGGGAATGCCTATCTTTACACACCGGTAAAAGGAAGTTACCCAAATCAAGCATGGGTTTTACCGGCTTGCTTTGTTAAACCACAAATTAATAATGGTATTATTGATAAATTTAAAATTGAATATAATTCATCTAAATTCTTTTTAGACGCTAAAGAAGTTTGTTACTTTAAGACTGTAAAACCCGATGTATCAAATTGGAATAATAATTTTTTTGAAGGTCAACCGCTCTTATTACAAGCATCTGCTATTTCCGTTGGAGCGGATAAGGAACTTATCGAATATGTACAATCTTACTTTGTTCGGGATGCTACAAGTCCATTTGTTTTGACAACACCGAATACAATGTCAGACCCAGAATATCAACGATTTAGAGAACGTTGGGATGATAAACTTTCTAATTATAAATTAGCCGCTTTACTTGAGGGCGGGCTTTCAGTTGAACCACTTTCAGGAACTTCAAATACTGCAAATATGGGAACTTTGCAAAATACTGATGACACTATTATAACTCGTTTAGGTAACATCTGGGGAATTGCTCCTGCTTTGATTACTTCTAATTTCAATGCTCGTGCAACAATGGAAGTATTGAAACAAGAATTTTATGAAGATACTATTGACCCGCTCTTAACTGATTTTGAAGATACTTTAACCGACCATTTCAGGCAATGGGATTCACGCATTTATTTTGCACATCAAAAGTTAGGTTATACCGACCCTGATACTATTTTTAAAAATAAAATTGAACTATATAAAGCAGGAATCTTAAGCAGGAATGAAATTCGTATAGCTCAAGGACTTGACCCTATCGAAAATGGAGATGTGTTTTTACTTACAAACGGAGTTAATACTTTTGAGAATATAACCGCTATACCTGAACCTGTTATTAGTTTGCCTCCTGTAAAATCCGTTAAAATGTTATCAGAAATAAAAGCGATAGATTATTTACATTATAAATGGATGGATATACCCGAAGAATTTAAAACTTATTTTTGGAAAAAATTCGATAAAATTTCTAAAAAACATAAAAAAGATATTCAGGAAAGTACCGCTTCGGCTTTTAGGAAAATATATGATTCTATGAATCTTAATATTTGGTATGATAATTTAAAATCAATAAAAGGAAAAATTGATACTGATATTGATTTTGATTTCTTAGATATTGAAGAATGGGAAAATACTTTAACTTCGGAAGTTTCACCTGCTATTCGTGCTTTGATTATTGAAGTCTTAGAAACTTCTTTAGCTGAAATTGATATAGATTTTGACGAAAATACTTTTAAAGAAAAAATCCGTAAAATGCTTAAAAATTCTACCAATAAAATTAAAATTTCAGCCAATACCGCAGCTGAAGAAGTTGGTACTTTGATTAAATCAATTATAGATGAAAATCCTTTACTTTCCAAATCTGATTTAATGGGTAAAATTAATGATGGAGTTGGTAACCGTTTTAATGATATTTATACTAAATCAAGGGCTGAATTAATTGCACAAACAACTACAACTTATTCAACCGGATTAGCTCAAACTTCGGCTTGGATGGGTGAAGGATTTAATACCGCTTGGCTTTCAATGCGAGACCTTAAAACCAGAGGCGCTCATGCTGACGCTGACGGTCAACTAAGAGGTGAAATTGTTGAAGGTATGTTTGTAGTTGACGGACTTGAATGCGAATTTCCGGGTGATACAGGTGATGCAGGCAACGACATTAATTGCAGATGTAGTCAATTCCCAGTAGAAGAAGGAGTTTAAAATGATTTATATTTCAATGTTTACGAATGATGTAGTTTATTCTACCCATGTTAAAATATTAATAAAATGTTTAGAAAAATTTGAATTAAAATCAAAAATTTACGAAATTGAAAATCGTGGTTCATGGATTAAAAATACAAGTCAAAAAGCAGAAATTATTCTAAGAGCTATGGAAGATTTCCCTGATGAAAATATTGTTTGGATTGACGCCGACGCTGAAATATATGAAAAACCTGTTTTATTTGATAAATTAAAATGCGACTTAGCTTTTTATTTTTGGCATGAGAAAAAAGAACTTCGCTCAGGTACATTATTTATCCGTAATAACTATGAAATGAAATTATTCATTTTAAATTGGATTAAATTAAATAACTCAAATGATATTTGGGAGCAACGAAACTTACAAACTATTATAGATAGCAATATAAAAACAACTTATTTACCCGTTGAATATTGCTTTATATTTGATAGCAAGTATGATAAAGAACTTTTAAAAGGTAGTCCCGTGATTGTTCATAATCAAGCATCAAGAAAAGCCAAAGTTATTCTTTATAGCGGAAATAAAATAATTATTGATGAGATACCAAAAGTTCGTTTAGTCGGAAATTTTAAAATAAAAACAGGGCAAGGAGGATGATACATCTATTAAATCCTAAACCATATTTAAAACGTGTTTCAATTTATATGTCAGCGCAAGGAATAGACTTGACTGTTGAATTTCTAAATGGTATGAAAAAAACACAATGTAATTTAGGTTCAATCGGCAATGCTAAAAAATACTTTGGTTTTCATTTCCTTTGTGAAGACAAGAATCAATGGACTGATGATATTCCTGAAACTGAAACTTCTAAATTGATAAAGAAAAAAATAGGGCGTCCTAAAAAGCGAGGGCGTCCTAAAAAGAGAAAACTAAAATCTTAATTTTTTTTTGCTAAAAACTCATTATAAATATTAGTAAAATTATTTAAAGTCTTTGTTGCCGATGCCATTTGATAATATGCTTCGAGAACTTCTAAAAATTGACTTATAACTATACTGTGTTCTTCAGCAACAAATTTCTTTTCAACTGCCAATTGCAAATAATCTCTAATTAAATCAGTGTCTATTGTCATTGTTTACCTTTCTGTAATTTTTTTCCCAGTCTTAACGATTTTAAAAAACTTTTTTTAGATGTTAAATCAATTACTGGGATTTCATTCCACAGCTTTCTTAATATTTTTATATCCTTTTTTTTCATAAAACCTCCTTAATATTTTTGTATTGAATTAAATCATTTAATCTCGATATTTTAGAACAAGAATAAATCTTACTTTTTCCTTTGTAATCCCGTAATGAAAAATAGAAATTCTCATAATACCTTTGCAGGTTATCCTCAAAACTCTGAAACTTAGTGTCATAAAGCTCGTGGTAATGAGTTCTACCGTTGACCGTACATAAATCTATACCTAACAAATAAATCTGAGTATAACCTAAACATAAAGCTAATTGTAATGCACAAAAACCTGAATTTTGACCATGAGCAAAATGATTTAAAGCCCCAAAGTTCCTTTTGAAAAAACTTTTTATCGTAATGTCAATATCATTTAAATCATAAATTTGTTTGTTTTTCCAAATATAATGATTATCTCTGTATAATAAACCACTGTCAGAAGTTAAATTGGCAACGAATAT
>C687J35021_10003291_pt1 | contig 11143 bp, 20 predicted proteins | sample RifCSPhighO2_12_FD_35021 | JGI IMG/M metagenome (IMG submission 35021)
AAGCTCCATGTAGACTCGATCTTGTGAGGAGCCATTTTTTTGAAATTGAATGACACGCACTTCAGATTCATCTGAGCCTGCAGTAAGGGAGAAGAGTTGATCATCAAAGGAGGAGAGAAAATACATAGTTGTCCCTGCTGCAATGCCTGAAATCGTTGCTTCGTAGAGTCCGCCATTTCCAAAGACTGCATTGCTGAAATCTGCACCTGTAAAATCACCGTATTCTGTATGAATTTCTGTGTCTGCAGGAATGTTGTCAAATTTTGTTATTGGGGCATCTTCAGAAACGGTGAAGCTTGGAGGGACTGCTTCTTGATCTGCTGTTGCGTCGCTTCCTGCATCACAAGTATACCCGCTAGGGCAAGTATCTGTGGTGGCTGTTGGAATTGTTCCTTTTTCTCCTTCTACTGCACCTCCTCCTTCATCAATCTCATCAATAGCATCATCAGCGCTTTGTGAAAGAGAAATTAATAGAATTATAGTCAGAATTAGTATAATAAAAGTAAGCACACTTCTCTTTTTCATATCAAAGCTTAAAGAAAACTACTTTATAATATTTTAGTTTTGTTTGTAAGGCAAAAGGGTTAAAGACATTGCCCCATTATAGACAACTCGCATTTCTTGGCCATCTTTTATGTAAGGTTTTCCTAAAAGGTTAGAATCTATCCAAGCTGAACAGGTTTTTACAGAAATAGGAATTTTTTCAGCGTCAACAGGACCACCAACTTTCACATCTATTTTTTGCCCATCAAGATACATATGTGTCTCACTATCATTCACACCTAATAGGTTTGCTTTGCTTCTTCCACAAACATTAAATGTAGCAAACTTTAAAGGTAAATCATTTACTTTTGCAGCAACAAATTTATCCATGAGCTGTAAATACACAAGATTTAGATTTCTATCAATAGTATCAGCATTTTCTGTTGTGTTACAATTAGAGTTAAAAAGAACTAAGACAGCACCATCATAATCAAGAACTTGTGGCTTCCATGTATCATAAGAAACACTCTTAGCCCTTTCATGCACAAGACGAAAACTTTCTGCTTGGGAAAGATCTAAATATCCAGTATTCTGCGCCTGAACATCCTCTGCTAAGCTAAGTCCTAGAACTACAGCTCCAATACTTTTCCCCAATGTTTTTCGTATCATTTTTATACTATTTACTAAGTACAAACTCCCTTATAAGCCTTTCTTTTTAGGCTTTGCTCAAAGCTTCTAAGAAAAAACTCCGGTATTGTAGCGTTCGTTTTTTGTCGAGCCCTGCGGCGACTGAGCACTGGAGCGAAGCGACGACTGTACATAGGATTAAAAATAATAGAAATTGTAAAAAAATTAAAATTCTCTTGCATTTTCTTGTGCAGGAGCAACAGCGCGAGCTGGACTTCTATCTACAGAAGCAAAGTTTGGCGTTGCTACTAACCAATCTTCTCCAAAACCAGCAATATCACCATCAATAGCATCACAAGTTTTTTTCAATTTATTTACTACTCTCTTGAGTTCAATAATATCCTTATCTTTTATAGGCTTAATATTGACTAATGCAATAGTATATCCATCACGTAATGCATCCAGAACTAATTTCACATCTTGGAATTCTCTGATCATGAAAGGTTTTACTAATACCTTGGATTTTTTTGCTGGTTGTTGTTCACTATCTATTTCTAAATAGTCTTCGCCAAATTCATCTGGAATATCTTCTTCTTGTGTTGTTCCTAAAATTTTATCTTTGATTCGTAAAAAGGTTTCTTTCATTTTTATGGAATCCTCCCGTTAATAAGCATTCATAATCGAAGAGATTTAAATATATTTCTGTAGTAGGGTAGCTGTTGTTGTAGAATATAGAATCTATCTGGTTTCTAGCTGGCTTAGGATATTCCAAAGCTGAGGTCTAATGTAAGAAGGAATATTTGGGTCGTCAGAGAGGTCATCAAGCTCTTGTAAGGCCTTATTTGCTCGAAGGCTTTCTTCTATGCTTTCTTCGCTTAAAGCAGCAATTGCACTCTCAATCTTAAGCTTTACATTCTTTGGGATTGTATCATCTTCAATGATTGCCCGTAGTTCTTCAATGAGTTCTTCCATCTTTATCCATGTGCTTTTCTAATTCAGCCATTACTTCTGCTTGTAGTATCTTTGCCTTTTCTTCTATTGCTTTTTCTTGTTTCTCAAAGCTTTTGATGCGAAGATCTAAGACTTCTTTCCTTTCTTTTAGATCTTTTGCTAGTTTTCCTTTTTCGGAGTGGAACATTACTGTTCCTACGATTTTGTATACTGCTCCTTGTGCAGTTTCTATTTCTTTTAAAGCATTCTCAATCTCTAACATTTGTGATTGAATGTTTCGTTTTTGTGTAGAAAAAGAGTGAAGATTTTGCTCGAAAAGTTGTAATTGGGCAATTTTGTCCTGCGTATCCTTTGCAATATCCATCTTAAATTGCCTTCAGAATTGTAGGGACAGAACGTTGTTTATAGAGAATCTTACTACCACAATATGGACAACGAATTTTCTTTTTGACATATTCGCTTTTGACTGCTTTTTCACAGTTAAAACATTTGTACTCAACCATTTTTATTCTCCTATTTTGTATGCTTTTCCAGTAAATTTAGAATCGCATTTTTTGCATTGAAAGATACCTGCTGCAAGCCTTTTCACAACAGTTCTTGAACAGTATGGGCATTTTTGTGGTGCTTTTTGTGCTTTTTCTACGTTCATAAATTTTGTTTTTGTTCGTTTTCCGTATCGCGCACCAAAACGTGCCACAGAACCAAGTTTCTTTGTTTTCATTTTTGCCTCAGATCTCTTTTTAGATTTTCAGCTCTTTAAATAGTTTTTGGCTTGTTTGGGCATATTTTACTGGAAGAGAAGGGAATATGCAGAAAAAAATGAGGCTGCTCGGATTTGAACCGAGGCGACCAGGTCCCAAACCTGGAGTACTACCAAGCTATACTACAGCCCCATTAGTGAGAAATTTGGATTATTTAAATATCTATCGGCTTATTTTAGCCAACCCATTTTCTGGTAAAAAATAGGTTTATCTTTTGTTAAAATCCTGAATCTTCTTCTTTTTTTGTTAAACTAAATATTTATAAATATCCTCTCAAAAAGATTTCTTATGAAGCTTCATTTTATTGGAACAGCACATACTGATATGTATGGAAAAGAACGTTTACGGAGAGCCTTAGATATTGAAAGACCTGATGCACTTGCTATAGAGTCAAGCCAAGAGCTTTCTGATTATATAAAAAGTTCTGAATATAAACATTCTCAATTTAAATTTCTTAAAAAGTTGAAAAGATATGGTGCAAGTAGGGATTATTTTCAGATTATGCAGAGAAAATTTTTTGAATTAGATAATTATGAAATTTTTATTCCAGAGCAGTATAGTAAAAACCATACCATTCCTCTTTTTCTTGTTGATGATCCAAGACATGTTGCGTTTGTTAAAGAAAGTTTTGTTGAAGAATTGGATAGAATTACACGAAAAGATGTTCAAGAACAAAATAGCTTATGTTCTTTTCTTTATTTCCAAAATAGTTATGAGCAAATGCAACGTGCAATGGCTTCAGGGCCAGGTGATGAAACAGATTTGGTTTGTGTTAATTTAAAATTCCTTAACCTTTCTGAGAGAGAGACTATTGCTGCAGGAAATATTCGTACTCTTCTTTGTTCTGGTTCTTATGAAAATGTTGTTGTTGTCTATGGATCTGGGCATACTTTGCGAGATACATATGGGTTTACTTTATTTTCAAAATTAAAAGACTTAGAACCCACACGAAAACTTCTTTGCGACTATTGAAATTCTTTTGTAATATACCTAAGAACAATTCCTAATTCAAGATATTTCTTCTGTACTTTTTTTGGAAGAGATGCAAAGTCTTTCACTAGCTTTCGGCAATTTTTTTCTTCACAATGGCATGGCATGGTCCAGCCTGTATCTACACTTGTTGAGTAATCCCATGTAATTTCCTCATTGGGAGCAATATCTTTGATTGCAATGAGAAATACATCTTCTTTTATTCCTGCATTTGGATTGCAAGAGTGATTGACGAGAACTCCCGGTTCTTCAAAATCAATGTAGAGCTCTTCGTCTATTTGTAAAGCATTTGCTGCTTCTTTATAAGATCTCTTATCCACATCTGCTTGTGTGATTTTTTTGCCAGTAATTTCGAGAATACTGGTTCCTTCTGCAATATTTTTTGTTGCAAATAAGCCGCGACCATGGCGACAAGATTTGGTAGTAAACATTTTTTATAAAAGAAAAAATTATTTTTTTGTTGCAGGTTTTGCTGGAGCTGCTTTTCCTGCTGCTGGTGTTGTTGCTTTTGCACCAGGAGCTGCTGCTGCGGCCTTGTCTCCAGCTGCAGGTGCCGCTGTTGCAGTTTTCTTTGCTGCTGCTGCTGCGTCTTTCTCTTTTTTTGCAGCTTCCATTTTTGCAAGCTCTCCAGAGAATTTCTTTTGCATTTCTGCAAGCTGTTCTGCAAGCTGTGATCGCTTTTCTTTTGTTACCTCAGTTTTTTCAGATTGAATAAGTTTATCATAAACACCTTTATCAATGTCTACATTAATATCACGTGCAATTTTTCCTTCAATAAGAACACCCATTGCGTTACAAGAACCAATAATTGTTTTTACTGCTGCTTTTAGTGAGCCTGCAGAAAGAGAGTCTTGTTTCATCTTTGCAATTTTAATACATTCTTCCATAGAAAGATTTCCTACTTTTAATTTATTTGGAATGCCAGAACCAGATTTAATATTTAATTCTTTTAGGATTAGGCCAGAAGCAGGAGGAGTTCCTACAGTAATTTCAAAAGCTTTTGTTTCTGAATCGACAATAACTTTAATAGGCACTTTCATTCCTGCAAAAGCAGCAGTTTTTTTGTTGATTTCAATAACAACTTGGCCAATGTTTACTTTTAATGGACCAAGTGCTGGACCCAATGGTGGTGCTGCGGATGCTTTGCCACCATCAACGAGTGCTTCAACAATTTCTTTTGCCATGGCGTGTGAGAAAAACTAGGGCTTTATAAGGTTTTTGGCTTTGTTATTTTTTTTACTTAGAAGAAAGTGAGGCAATTTGTTCTTTTTGAAATGTACGAGCTCTTCTTACACTTTTATCAGAAGAAGCTTCAAAGAGGCATGATAGACGTGTGTTGTGAAGTAACAGAAAGTGATATAAAGGTTGTTACCGTATACTGGATATAAGAAAAAAATGGAAATTCGATATGATAAAGAAGCAGATGCAATGTACATTAAATTGGATACTGGTAAGTTTGCTAAAAATAAAATTATTGATGATTTAACTATATTAGATTTAGATTCAAATAGGAATCTTTTAGGAATAGAACTTCTTGATGTAAGCAAGGGTTTTTCTAAGAAATCTTTGCAAGAAATACGTGTGAAAAATATGGTGCTTGTGAAGTAATTTTATCTTATTTTATATATTTATATGTAGTTCTTGAAACTAATTTTCCACTCGCAGTGTATGTCCCAGTAACAATTTCCCTAGTGGAATAGCTCACAACTATATCTGTTTCTCTTGCGCCAGTTAATCTAGCGATCTCTAGAATTCCTTCAATACCTACTATGGAACTTAATTCTCTTAAAGTTTGTTTTTCTGCCATTATTGTGAAGAAGTGAGTTCTTCCTCCGTTGCATTTTCTCTTCTAATAACTTTCACTGAATCTAATTTCAATGTTAAAGGAATAGGAATTGCTGTTTCTAATAGTTCCAGAACAACTTCTTCTTTTTGTGTATCTATACGAACGACTTTTGCCTTTTCTCTCTTGAAAGGTCCAGTAATAATTTCTACAATGTCATTCTTTTGAATATTCACTTGAATTTTTACTTGTTCAAGCATTCCTTCAATTTCTTTGTATTCTACAGGTTTTGGAAGAAGGCCTTTTGCATAAGGAATACCAATGTAACTTTCTTCTGCTGCCTGTCGGTCTTTTGCTTCAATGAAAATGTAGCCTCTCATACCATGGGCACGAATGATTGCAAAAACTTCTAATTTCTTTTTTTGTACATTAGAACCTATGAAGTCTACTACTTGATCTTCTCTGTTTGCAGTTGTTCGTAAAACAAAAATTTGTGTTTCCATATTAAATTCCTAAAAGGGTTCCTCCAATGGTAATAATAAAACCTAATGCTCCAATAATAAGGATACCAATACCAGTAACTTTTACGAGTGTTTTGTATTCTATTTTTGAAGGTTTTTTGGTTATTTGTAAAACCCTTTTACATTCTTTTACGAAACTTTTGAACTTCACCCAGTATTCACTAAGTTTCTGATTCATTTATTAAAAAATGATAATGCTCCTATTTAAAGGTTTGGGTTTTTATTCCCCACCAATATGGCCTTTCCCTTGAGAAATAGGGAGGTTGATATAGAACTTATCTGTGTTTCCATTATGGTCACTCACATACAAAGTACGTGCTTTTCCTTTTGTTGTTACAAGGAGATCTTCTAAATCTAATTCTGGCACATATTCTTGATATACTTTTGCCAAGAGGCTTTCTCCTTCTTTATCTTTAATTTCTACTGTTTGTATACCTGATTGATTATCTCTAATGCTTTTATTTCTTCCTAAGAAATTTTTACTTACTTCTGGTGCTTGTTTGTCTTCTTCAATTTTACTTATGTCTGCAATTCCATCTTTGTATGCAAAAACAGCAAGCGAAGCCTGTCCTTTATTTTGTACAGTATCATATGCTTCTACTCGTATTTCATGTTGCCCATACGAAAGATTTACTAATGGTGCTAGACTGTGTATGTTTGGTCCTTGTTTCTCTAAAGGAATATTTGTTCGTACTATCCCATCAACAAGTACTTCTACTTTTTCAATGTTTGAATAATAATTTGTTGCTCTAACATAGGTTACTAAAGTATCAATCGTTCCTTCTTCTTTTGCTGTTCGTGTTCTCTCTGTGCATGTACTATTGCTATCAGAAATATTTATTTCTAGTTTCCCTTCTTTTGCTTTTATTTCTACACAAGGCTCGGTGTTATCGGTAAAATAGGATCTCAAAGCGTATGCAGATCCTGTTATTGCTAGAAAAGCTCCAATGAAATAGTGTTTTTTATTCATATTCTAACTCTTTTTAAATGATTTTTAAATATGTGGCTGTGTGACAGGAGTTATATATAAACTTTTTGGTGATACAATGCTTGTTTCAATTTGAAACTGATATTTTTAGAAAAATTCAATACCTAATTCTTGTTCCATTTCTTTTCTTTTTGGGCCAGTTTTTGTTTTTTTCCCAAAAATTTGTGGACTTTTTACTCCAGTTACAATAAGCAAAACTTTCATAGATGAGCCTAAGTCTTCAGAAATTTGTGCACCCCAAATAATTCGTGCTTCTTCATCGAGCTTTTTTGAAATTGTATCTACTACCATTCGAGCTTCTTCCAGAGTCATATCAGAACCACCACAGACATTTATCAATGCGCCAGATGCTCCAGAAATATCTACATCAAGAAGGGGATTGTTAATTGCTTTGTCTACTGCTTCCATTGCTCTGTTGCTTGCATCGGATTCTCCAATGCCGATCATAGAAACTCCTCCACGGCCCATTACTGCTTTGATATCTGCAAAGTCTAAATTTACTAGGCCTGTTTTTGTGACGAGTTCTGCAATGCCTTTCACTGCATTTGTCAGAATCTCATCAGCGACTTTAAATGCAGTATGCAAGGGTAAATCAGGAGCAAGTTCAAGGAGTTTATCATTTGGAATGACAATGAGTGTGTCTGCATATTTTTCTAAACGTTCAAGACCATACATAGCATTTTCAAATCTTCGAGCGCCTTCCATTTCAAAAGGGACTGTCACAATGGCAACTGTTAATGCACCAGATTTTTTTGCAATCTCTGCAACAACTGGAGCAGAACCGGTACCAGTACCTCCACCGAGGCCACAGGTGATAAAAACCATGTCAGAGCCTGCAATTTTAGATTTAATTTCTGTTTCTGATTCTTTTGCAGCTTCTTCTCCTACTTGAGGAATAGATCCTGCACCAAGTCCTTGGGTGAGTTCTTTTCCAATGAGAATTTTCACATCTGCATTTGTGTAGAGCAAATCCTGTGCATCTGTGTTAATAGCAATAGTTTCTGTACCAATAATACCAATGTCTGCCATTCTATTAATGGAATTGTTTCCTCCACCACCACAGCCAATGACTTTGAGTTTGGAGCGTTGTCTTTGCAGGATTGCTTCCAGCTCTTCATCTATTGCGTTGACTTTCTTTCTTTTTTCAAGAGGGTCATTGCTTCGGTCTGTTGCTTGTTTGAAGATGCTGTCCACTGTTTGAATGGAGAAAATAAGGTTTATAAGAATGATTGTAGTTTAGTTACTATTATTTTTTGGATTGCTCAATGAGGAGAGCTTTTATTTCAGGAATTCTTCGTTTGAGTTCTGTTTCTAGCATTGGCTGCATTTCTTTAGGAATGGGAGCAGTTAAGGTTATTGTCCCTTCTTTTTCTTCTACTTGTGCATTGTGCAAATGAAAGTTGAGCTCTAAGAACCCAGCTACTTTTTCTTTTAGGCTCTCAATTTTTTTTACAATCATTATTTCATATTGTAAAGTTCTTCCTGCGAGAGGATGGTTGAAATCTACAAGAACTCTACCNCCAGAAATAGATTTTATGACTCCTGTATATTGATCAATCTCTACTCGTAAACCAGGCATTGGATTTATTTTTTGTTCTTTGAATTTGTTTGCTGGAACAATTTGTAATAATTTTGGATCTTTTTTTCCAAAACCTTTTTCTGGTTCAATGATTACTTCAAGTTTTTCCCCAATTTCTTTCTCAATAAGGAAATCATCTAGACCAGGAACGAGATCTTTTTCTCCTAAACAAACTATTGTTTTTTCATGTATATGACCATTCATGCCTTCTTTTTTTGCTCGTTCTTTATCATTTAAATCAAAGATAGAACCATCATCTAATTTGCCAATATACATAATTTGTACGAAATCGCCTTTTTGTGCTTTCATATTCTTTAGAAATAATTTAGAATTTATAAGAGTATTGTTAGAGCTTGATAATATATATAAGTACCTTTTCCTTCTCTTTTTTGATGGATTGGAGAGACCAGTTAGATCCTGTACTCAAAGAACATTTTAATGATTTACTCAAAAAAGTACAGACCCAAAAAAAGGCGTATATTACTGCAAAAAATATTTCTCAGGCACAATTATGGTCAGCATTAGCAGTACTTATGAAAAAGGTTTCTGATTTAGAATTACAAGTGAAATCTTTAGAAAAGCAAAAAAAAATACGCCCTCCTGTAAATTTGAAAAAGAATATGAGAAAGTTTTAAATAGGATTACAAAATTTTAGAAGATATGTTTGAACTTCATTTTCATACTCTTTCTGGAGAGCATGTACGATCACTGTATAAAAATTATGATTCCCATATACAAAAAGCAGAAACTGAATATCTGGCTATTTGCTCTTCTTTATCTCAAGCTGCTACACCTTCTTTTCAAAAAATTGATACACTCAAAAATAGAAAAGAGCTTCACACTCGTATACGAAATCTTGTTGAGAGAAGGAGATTTGAAATTATTGGAGAGAATGGATTAGAAGCTTCTTGTTGTCTTAGTGTTTATTGTAAAATAGATGGATCAAAAATAATAGAAGAAGAAAGGACGTATGCAAATTTACGTTTGTATGTTGGTTCTTTGGATAGTTATCTTGCTTCAGAAACTTTTGTGGATATTGGTCGTTCTCTTTCCTTTGTTTCAGGAGCCACTTTTTCTGATGGAAGTAGTATTAGCCCTTATTCTTTTCCTTAATTCTCCCAAAAGCTTTATATATCCCCAGTTTTTCTTTCTTCGTTCATGGGAGAAGTAAGACCAATAGATGCAGTGGAAGCCAAGCCTGGAAGATATGTTATCTTTGATGGATATGCTTGTGTTGTAAAGGGTCTTGAAATCTCCAGACCAGGAAAACATGGACATGCAAAATGCCGTATTGAAGCAGTAAGTATTAGAGATGGAAAAAAGATTATTAAGATTTTACCTGGGCATGATAAGATTGAATCGCCGATCATTGAAAAGAAAACAGCACAAGTTCTTTCTGTTCATGGGGATAGTGCAAATGTTATGGATATGGGATCTTTTGAAACATTTGATATTAAAGTTCCTGAAGAATTAAAAGCAAAAATTGCTGAGGGAGTGCAGGTACAATATTGGGTTGTGCTTGATGAAAAAATTATACAGGATATAGCAAAAGGATAAAATGGCAAAATTTGAAGCAGCAATTGGAAGACTTTTTCGAAGAGTTTTTGTGTGTAAAAAGTGTAAACAAAAAGTGCGTACTGATGGTTCTCGTGTCCTTGCTGGCAGTGTCAAGTGTAGAAAGTGTCAAGGAAAATCATTTCGTGTTATTAAGAGTAAGAGCAAAGGGGCATAAGTTTAAAAATCCCTTGTTCTTCTGTAGAAGAGATGGTGAACTGGGATCTTCTTTCGTTAGCATTTTTTTTCCTTCTCTTGTTATTCGTTTATTATCTTTATAAAAATAGATTTGAAACGCAAGGGCTTTTTGTGATGTATAAAACACAGATTGGTATTAGGCTGATGGATACGATGGCGAAAAAAGCTCCGCGTCTATGGAAATTTCTGTCTGTCTTTGGTGTTTTTGTTGGATTTTTAGGAATGGCTTTTCTTCTTTATTTTTTGAGCAAGGAAACTTTGAAATTGCTTTTTGTTCCAGGAACAGAACCTGCACTTGCACCAGTGCTTCCAGGGATTGCTATTGCAGGAGCACCTGCACTTTCTTTTTGGCATTGGATTCTTGCAATTTTTGTTGCAGCAGTTATTCATGAGTTTGCACATGGGCTTATTGCACGGCTTCATAAAGTGCCTATCAAAAGTTCAGGCTTTGCATTTTTTGGGCCATTGCTTGCTGCGTTTGTAGAACCTGATGAAAAAGTTTTAGAAAAAAAATCTATGATGCAACAGCTTTCTGTGTTTGCAGCAGGGCCATTTTCTAATCTTCTTTTAGGAGCGTTTGTTCTTGTGCTTCTGCTTTTTGTTGTTACGCCTGCCTTGGGGATGATCTATCAAGGCGATGGAATTATTGTGCATCAAGTTATGGATGCGTATCCGATGAATGCAAGTGGCATTGCTGTTCCTTTTACT
>C687J35021_10003293_pt1 | contig 11142 bp, 12 predicted proteins | sample RifCSPhighO2_12_FD_35021 | JGI IMG/M metagenome (IMG submission 35021)
TATGGCGGCGGGGGTGGTGGAGGAGCATCTGCAACTGGGGGGACATCATTGTACGGCGGAGCGGGCGGAGGGGGAGGAGATGGGACTAATGGCGTGGCAGGAACGCAACCTGGCGGTGGCGGCGGAGCGACAAATAACGGCACTCAATCGGGTGCGGGCGGAGATGGAAAGGTCATTGTAATAAGTTATTAAAATAATAAGTTATTAAAGTAATAAAATTAAAAAATGAAATCTTATACACAATTAAGAACAGAATACGGAGTCGAAACCAAAAATGCTTCGGCGGCTAATTTGACTTACGGTGATACGCAGATGAATGATTTTCACCGCCGATTATTGGCTAAAGCCGATTGGCCATTTTTGCACAGATTAAGGACGGCGACCACAACAGGTTCGGTAACTTTTGTCAATCTTCCTTATGATGTAGACCAGGCGGAAAGTGTTTTTATAACATCGGGTTCTACAAGATACACACCCTTGCCTGTTTCGTCTAGGCAACAATGGGACGAATTGCATTATTCAAGCATTTCTTCTGATGTGCCCGAATACTGGTTTGTTTATAACGGGCAAATTGGGATTTGGCCTACGCCGGTAACGACAGGTAATACGATTTCAATAAACGCCAAAGTAAGAGTTATAGATTTGAATACGGCGGATATTTCCGGCACGGTAGTGGCTGTAACTTCGGGTAGCACACTTGTGGAAGTTTCGGCGGGACTTACAACTCAAATGGCAGGTTTTTGGATACGTCCGACTTTTTCTACATCTGCCAACAAAGGAGACGGAGTGTGGTATGAGATTTCTTCTGTTTCAAGCGGCACGGCTATGGTTCTAGCAAGACCGTATGGCGGCAATACTATATCGGCCGGCACGGCGGTGTGCACAATTTCGCAAATGCCTTTATTGCCGGAAGCTTACCATGATTTATTGCTTAATTACGGCGCGCTTCGTTATTGGAACAAAGAAGAAGACAAACGAGCTACAAATTTAAAGGTTCTAACGGATGAGGGCATTAAGGATTTATTCAAAACATACAGCGTAAACGATTTAAGTATGGTGTTGGATGATGGAGAAAATACGTCGCTCCAAAATCCTAATTTATTTATAACTTTATAATATGGCAACAAATCCGTGGGCGACAGGACAATTCGTAGACCCAATAATGGAAGAATTTTTTGCGAGTGGCAAAGGCAATACTGCTTTCGGAATACCTTTTATTAGGCCGACAACTCCAACCGTCAGAGCTTCGGAAGCTGATGCTTTGGCGGCGGCTCGAGCCGGTTGGTCAAGATTAAACGCTAATCAAATGGGCGCGGGACTTGGCTGGACAGCCAAGGAATTAGAGGATTTGATGCAAAAAGGAAATAACTTATCCGGTATCGCTTCATTTACACCTGCTGGTTCGGTAGGCGGGCCAGGGCAGGCGATGTCCGGCACGAATTATGGAGCGCCAAGCACCGCTCCTTTAGGTTCTAATAACCCGACTTTACCCCCCGATCCAAGAAGCACGGCTCCTGGACTTAATCAATTCGGACAACCTAATACGACCTCCGCAACTCCACCTGGAGCATTTAACTCTATGCAAGATATGTGGAATGCGGGGCAGAACTTAAACAATCAGCCAGCTACCCCGAATATGGGACCGAAAAATCAACAATCGGCAGGTTATGACGCTTCTTTAGGAAATAAGGCGTCTTCGGGCTTTACGAGTCCAGGCGGGGCAACTCCCAGAGACTACTCACCCATGAAACCAGGTGAGAGTATGCAAGCATTTTATAGTCGCCTCGGAGTTCAAAATGGTGTATTGCCGTCATCTCCTACGGCTGCCGCGAATGGTGCAGTCAATCCAGTAGGTTCAGCCACGGGTGGCGCACAACCGTTTTCTGGCCTTAGTGTGCCCTTTGGGCAGGCGACAGGCGGTGGAATGCCTACTATGCCAAATGTATCGCCTGAAGACCAAGAAGCTCTTCAGAAGGCAGAAACGGCCTATCAAGAGTTATTGAAACTAAGCCCAGAGAATTTGAGTACCCAAGCGGATTTAGATAGGATTCAAGATTCATTCAATAAAGGTTTTCAGAATATCCAAGATCAAAGTATTGCTTTAGAATTTATTACCGGCCAACAACAGTCTTTAGAAAATAGGGCTTTGAATTTAGCCGAGCCGTTAGAAAAAAAGTTGGCTCGTCTGCAGGCTGAAAGAGTGGCCGCGTTAGACGCGAGTAAGTTCGCGCTTTCGCGTCAGGATGAAAAGTTGGCGCAACAGAAAAAAGATACGGCAAACGCACAAGAGTTAGCTTTCAGACGACAACAGGAGGCAGAGAGGATAAGAGAATTTAACGTAAGCGAAGCAAGGTTGGGAAGTAAAGAGACATCATTAAATACTCAAATCGTAAATGTTGGAGGAAGACAACTACTTATCAATCAAGACACGGGAGCGACAATTAAAGACTTGGGAGCGTCTACTATAGGAACATCTGCGGGTGGGATAATAAGTCTCTCTGAAGCTAAATCTTTGGGTTTACCGATCTCGGTAGTGGGAATGTCGCAAGCGGATATTCTGGCATCTATCCAATCTTCAACTGTCCCTAGTTGGTTCAAGAAGTATGCTGAAGACCAAACTCAATCCAGTATGACTCCGCAAACCCTGCAGTCTGCTTGGGACGCCTTCAGACAACAAGTAGGTAGTAAGTCGCCAACTACTAAAACCACCAACTCAACTAGCAAATTAGACTTACTTGAATCTCAACTCTAATGGCATTCTACGATAATCTCGTTACACAATTTAAGGCGCTCCAGCAGTTACCGAGCCAATTTCAAAAGACACAGGAGTCGGCTAAGACAGCCACGCAAGTACGGAACAGACTAGATACTTCTAAGTTGGCGGATGTTTTTAGAAACTCTATTTTACCCTCGCTTACTCAAAATAAGCAAGAAGTAGCTCCCAAGGGAACTTTAAATCCACTTGGTGCTATCGGCGGTTTTGTTAGAGATGTGGCACAAGCTACTCCTAGTGCCGCCGCATCAGTAACTTTAGAAGGGTTAAAACCTCTCGGTATGTCGCCCACGTTCACCCCGAAGTCAGCGACAGAAAAGTTTTTATTCGGCAACGAACAAGTTGAATCTGTAAGTAGGCGTATGGAACTAGCGCCAGAACGAGCTAAGGAAGCGGGTATACCTAACGCTTTAACAAAGCTGGGGCCGCTGGCTGTGGCTGGCTTTACTTTTCTTGACCTCGTGCCTGTTTTTGGCGAAGGCAGTGCCAAGATAATCAAAGCAATAGCCGCCTCAAAAGATGTTGAAATAATTGGTGGTTTGCTAAGAAAACTAAAGGTAGGCGAGGACTTAATACCTAAACTTTCTAAAGACCTAGTTTCCATTACTAAGCCCGAAGAAGTTAAGACAATAATTCAGAACTCGGCTAAGACAGGGGCTACACTTAGTCACCTCGCCCAAGAAGCCACACCCCAATTAAAAGTTGGCGTTTCAAGAAGCATAGCTAATGAAGCCATTAAATTTGCCAAAGAAAATCCCGATTCTTCTTTGGTGGCAAAAGCGTTTAGAAACCCACGCACTAAAGAACTGGAAAGTGGCCCTTTGCTTTTCAAACGCATCGGGGAATCTATTAGAAATGGGGAAGTAAGTTTAGACGAACTTCCTAAAATAGTAAGTCGGTACGGACTATCTGCTGAAAATACCGCCAAGTTATTTGAGGATGCGGCTACATATTCGGGACGCACACTTCAAGCGCTATCAAGAGTAGAAAAAGAATTAAGGGCTTTACTGCCTGACTTTGTCGCGCCCAAGCATATACCCACATTATGGGAGAGATTTAAGTCTGGCTATTTAGCGGTGGATAATTTCAGGCGCGGACTCTTAGTAACCCAACTAGCTACTGCCGCTAGAAATGCTATCTCACAGACCGGCCGTTATGCTTTGGGCACGATTACCGATGGCATGACTGGGGCAATCTCTAAAAGTATAGGCAAGGGAGAAGGATTTACTCCATTCCTTGAAGATATTGTCGCCGTCTTAAGAAAAATGAAGCCGGGCAATACAGCTAAATTGCGGGAGATTCTAAGAAAAAATCCACTAGAAAGCGCCAGACTTTATAACACTCCTGTCGGGGACGTGGCCCTAACCGGAAAAATAACCAACACTCTAAATGCTTTTAACAGAGGGCAGGAGTTCTTTTTTAGGAATCTTATTTTAGATGCCAAGTTAAATGCCGCCGCCAAAGTAAAAGGTATCCCGTTAGAGAAGTTAGGTATGGATGATTTTGAAAAAGCAGTAAACGAAGCCCTGGAGTGGACATTTTCAAAAAGTCCCAATAGAGGCAGTTTTGGCGATGCCATTATGAGAGCGTATAGAGCCATGCCACCTCTTACTACTGTGAATCCATTCCCACGCTTTATGACTAATGCTATCAAGTTTCTGTATGATTACTCTCCGGCTGGTATTATGAGTTTATTCAGTTCTAAGACTAGAGCAGCCATCGCGGCCGGAGACTACAACGCTATCTCCAAAGCTATTATTGGAACTTCTATGCTGGGAGCGGCAGTAACGATCCGCGCTAATAAGGACTTGGCTGGTGAAAAGTGGTATGAGATAAAGTTAGGCGACAAACGAATTGATACCCGGCCATTCGCGCCCTTTTCGACCTATCTACTTTTTGGAGAGTTTATGGTTAATGGCGGCAAAAACTTATCAGGTCAAGACTGGGCGCAGGCGGCTATTGGCATAAATAGGGTGGCTGGCACGGGACTGGCTTTGATAGAATTGATGGGTAATAAAATTGACGCCGACACACTTAAACAAAAAGCCGAGGCGTTTGTGTCTGCTTACATAGGCGGTTTCACCGTCCCGTTTGTAACCATTAAGGATATTGTCGGCAACTTTAGACTAGAGGAACGCACCTCTAAAGAAACCAGAGAAGTTCCCGTAATTGGCGGGGCTTTAGGAAATATACCTGGACTGAACGAACTCTTGCCGACCAAGTACTCATTATTTGAGGATAAACCACTTCAAAGAGAACAAACATTATTAAGACAACTTTCCGGACTAACCATAACCACTAAGCCATTTATATTAAAAGAATTAGATAGGATGGGCAAAGATGTTGGCGACCTAGTTCCTAAGATGGGCAATCTTGAAGCTAATAGAATTATCTCAAAACAAACAGGAATAATACTAGATAAGTATAACGAGAAAATTCAAATGAGCGAAAAATATAAAGCCAAGGGGGATGGCGAAAAACTGGAGTTTATTAAAAGTTTAGTCTCCGAAGCCAAGAGCCAAGCCAAGGGAGAAGTTGCGTCTGACTTAGCCGGTGTTGTCTACAACGAACTTAAAAACGCCGACGCAAGCAAAAGAAAAGAAATAATGCAAGACCTTAAAAATAGAGGACTACTAACCGAAAATATACTTGACTATCTTCTGCCAATGCTCGAAGCGCAACCCTTACTAAAGTAAATTATCCAGTCCCACTGCTAAAATGGCCAGAACAATCAAACTAATGGAAGTTAATAATAAATATCCCACGAAACCTATTAGGTTATCTTTCATATTGATATACTACCAAATAAATTATAAAATGTCAATATGAAACTAGAAATCTTTTATCCCGTCCGCCCCTTCCAAGTTTTTCAGAAGTTAGTATAATATAAAATATGATTAAGTTGTATAAAAAGGGCGTACATTACTCTAGAAAGACTGAATTTAAGAAGGGGTTTACGCCCTGGAACGCTGGACGAACCGGCTTGAGACAAATGAGTGAGTCAAAGATGGGAGAAAAAAATCCAATGTGGGGCAAGAAGGGAATTTTAAGTCCTTTTTATGGAGGCGGCTATAAACAAAAACTTTTTCTAAACAGGCGCAGAAAAGCCCAAAAGAAAGCGAACGGAGGTAATCATACTTTGGGAGATTGGGACAACTTAAAGACACAACATAATTGGATATGTCCTCATTGTAAGAGACAAGAACCAGAAATTAAACTTACCGAAGACCATATAATTCCACTTTCCAAAGGTGGTTCGGACAACATAGAAAACATTCAACCACTTTGCCAAAGTTGTAATAGCAAAAAACATAACAAATATGACCCAAAAACTTGAGTTGTTTTTTCCAGTAAGACCGTTTCAGGTGTTCCAGAGGTTCGGTGAATCATTGGCATGTACACCAAATGATTCTACGCCAGGCAATCGCTTGCCGGTGGTTGGCAAGGTAAATGGTGTTTGTCCACCTGGATTTCGTGAGTTATATCCACTATTAGGTTTCAGGGGTCATACCGGCTTAGACTGTTTCGCTCCTGATGGCCAGATACTTCGCGCTCCACTCGATGGCATTGTAGAAGAGGTGAATACCGAGGTGGAAAGGGGGCTAGGAGTGGGCATTGTAACCGAAGACGATAGAGACTTCGGAGTATGGGGTATTCATCGTGCTAAGGCCCGTTTGTGGCACTTAAAGGTTATTATGGTAACTAGAGGCCAGAGTGTGAGGGTGGGCGATGTGGTGGGTTTGGCTGATAGTACGGGACTAAGTTCTGGGAGCCATCTTCATTTCGAACTCAAACCTTGTTATTATGATCAATTAGGAAAGCTCTATAATGTTTTTCAGGAAAATGGTTATTATGGCTCGGTGGACATTCAGCCGTATTGGAACAAAATCTACGCCGAAGACTACAAAACTCTCTTTCAAGATATTCCGGCGATGCTTGTTAAGCTCTCGTTTGCCATAAATGCTTGGCTTAAAGGCCGAAAATAGAAAGGTCGCTTTGTGAAATTTATAATTTATGGAGATAAAATAAAATATGAGTAATTTATTTCGACTTAATAGCACAGATTTTCTAAGAGGGATAACGAACGCCGTGATAGGAGCAGTTATTTTAGCTTTAGCAGGAGTAGTGCAAACCACCGGTTTCGATGTTTTCTCGGCAGATTGGGGGAACATTCTTACTATCGCGTTTAACGCCGCTTTTACGGTTTTTATCGGCTATATAGGCGGTAAGTTCACGCAGGACTCCAACGGTAATTATTTTGGCGTTTGGGGTGGAAAATAAAGCCGCCTCCTCATCGGTTGGCGGCACAAGGTCGTTGTCCCTGTTTTTGGGCTAACTATGCCCTTGACATATATAACGATACACTGCCTATTAGGTTCCTCTTTGGCTTAAATGTCAAGATGTGGGTAAATGCTTATTGTTTTTAACATGATTGTGGTATAATTGGTTTGCGGGGTAAGCTATTAAAAGCTCCTGCAAAACTACGCGAGGGGAATCTACGCATTCCCCGTTGTAGTTGAGCCATGATATAGGCGGACAAAGGCCGGGTGGCCGATGCGTAACGCTGTCTGCCTAGTGATGGTTTACCAATTAGGGTTAGCTTTTCTTCTGGGAGTGGTAGTAGGCGTAATGCCGAAGGCGCTCCCGGAATTAAAAGACACCCCGGTTAGTTTGTCAGAGGGTGCGGTGTCGGAAATAATTATTAACCAAAAGTCGGACTTATACGCTTGGATAGAGAAATTGGGCGACAACGAGGGATGCTCTACCATAGGCACGCCTGATAACGGCTCTTTGAGCTATGGCAGATGGTGTTATAAGTCGGGAACATTTAAAATGTTTGTTAAAAAATATAATCTCTTGCCGGATACGGAAGAAAACGAAATTATGAATTGGATCGGAGACAACAGCTTCCAGCGGATATTGACAAGGGCGGTATTTAACGATAGCATTACAAATGCTTCTCATTGGAAGAATACGGTTAAAAAAATAGGCAACCCGCCTATAAATTAAAATGCTAATATCTTTAGGAAATTTTACTTACGATACCTTGAATCGTAAGTGGTCGAATTTAGAAAATCAAAATAACAATATGGAAGAAAACCAAGAAAACCAATCAGAACCGGCGAGCGACGTTCCCGGTGCCCCCCCAGAAGAAGCGGGACAGGGTGTAGGTGTAGAAGGAGCCGTAGCCGAGTAAAACCAAGAAAAACCGCCTAAAACGCGGTTTTTTGGTGCATAACTTTGTGTGGACTAAAGATAAAAAATATGGTATGGCTTAATCAGTAACTTGAAAATAAAGGAGGAGGAATGCTAACAATTATCTTTGCTTGCCTGCCGTTCATGCCGACTATCATTTTGGAGGTAAAATGCCCACTATAGATTACAACCGCTACACGGACAAGATGGAAGAAGCGAGGTTTGATTTTTTCTTTTGCGGTGTTTGCCGTTCGTATTCCGCGTTTTGGTGGGTTAAGCACAAACAAGGATGGGAATGCGAAACTTGTCANAAAATAAGGAGGCAATAATGAGAACTTGCCCGCGTTGCAGAGAACGACCAGCCACGAGAGGATATTGCAGTGAATGTCNAGTGGAGTATAACAAGGTCTGGCGGTCTAATAATAGGAAATCTCCACCAAAGGGAAATCTGAAAGGCAACTACCGCCGAGCGGAACGAGATTTTGAATTGCCACCGATTACGATGTGCTATCTCACACCGCAAGGAGGGATGCTTTGTGGCTTCGACAAAACCGAGTGTTATTTCATTGGTACGTGCTCTACTGTCGAAGACAAGGAGAACCAGTATTTCTGTCCGCGATGCACAACCAGTTTGTTTGTCCCGCATAGCATCTATCCGCGACTTCGTATCTGGATTGATGCACCAAGTCCACTTGCACAGATAGGAGGCAACCATGCTCACGCCGCGTGAAAGAGCGCAATTAGCGGTTCTGCGCCGTAAGTTACAGAAAGCTCCGCCCAGATTTGAACCCATAGCAATTAAAGAAGAAAAAGTGGATGGTCGATGGGGAATACTGATTACGGGAGCCACTTTTATTTTGGCAGTTCTGCTTGGTATATTTTTCTTTCGCCTAGAATGGAATATCCCGCCTCTCAATTTTGATCGGCATTTCCCGTGGGTATTTCCATAATTCCCCTGTAGTCAACCCGACGACTACGGGAGACGGCGCTGGGGACGCCGAATCGGACTTGTTCCGAATCCCCACCATTTATGTTATAATGCATACGGTTCAGAGTGTTCTGACTATCTTAACTTTTCAACCTGTTCATGCTGGCGAATCCAAGAAACACCGCCACAGAACTTAACTCGGTAGGGTGTAGATAAGTGAATTGTTGACTTCCTGCCGGATGGAGTAGAATAAGAGTAATGAAAAGCCGCGATAAAGTTTTACAATTAAATACCAAACATTCCTCCACATACTTGGGTTCGCTTCGCGGCTTTCCTTTTGTATGTTGGGGGATTTTTGTTATGTAAATATGGACTTTCTATTTCAAGACGAATCGGATGACAAGAAGTATTTTACGGTCGTACCGAATTACATTCTTAATCATTCAACGGCAATAGATCAAGCTCTCTATATGCAAATTAAAAGAGCCGCTGGCGAGCGTGGTGAATGCTTTTACTCGCAGGCAACTATGGTGGAAAGATTAGGGGTTAGTAGAAATACGGTTAAAAAATCAATTAAATATCTTATTGACCACAAATGGATCACATTAAAAGGCAAGAAAAAGATACCTAGCAAGAGCGGGGCCAAGTTTGTAAATTGCTATAAGATCAATGACATTTGGAAGCTAAACATAGAAAGCTTTGAAAAGAAAGCTGATGGTCAAAATATGATAGTCAGCTCTGAAAAGGAGGTAGCTGATGGTCAAAATATGCACGGAGCTGATGGTCAAAATGTTACTACTAAGAAGAACTCTGCAGAGAAGAAAAACCAAAATACCCCCGTGCTACGCACGGGCAGGCCAGTGGATGAACTCATATACCTCTTCAAAGAAGTGAATCCGAACTATGAGACACTCTTCCCGCGCCCTCCGCAACGTAAAGCTATAGAGCGTATGCTTGGTAAATTTGGTCGTGAGAAACTAGAGAATGCTATTAAAATTTTGTCGGAGACAAACGGTCAACCCTATGCCCCTACAATAACAACTCCAATTCAGTTAGAAGATAATCTTGGGAAATTAGCTGCTTATGTGAGGAAAGAAAAAGCAAAGGTCGGTATGGAAATAACTTTTGTAAAATGAAAAAGTACGAATATAAAATAGGTGATAAGTTTTACACTTTAACCGAAGAAGAGCATAGTGCGGTATTTAATCACTTGGCGGCAAATAAGCACGGGTTAATAATTTTACGGAATGGAAGTTTATCGTTCGCACCGAGGCTTATTAGAAAGTGGGATGTAAGCGATGAGCAAGATGTACCCGAAAACTTGGCATTAGATACTAACTACCCCGATCTAACAAAAAAAGAAGCGTATCAAAAGAGGCGGAAAGAGCTTTACGATAGATTGGGTTGGAATAAGAAGAAAACATCGGAAGATGACCTTGTAAAAAAAAACGAAGTTTGGAGACTGGGGCTAGAACTTTCAAAATATGAAGCAATTAAAGATTAAAGGCTTCTAGGCGATAAGCTAAAATGGAATTGAATAAAATACTTTGTGGCGACAGCTTGGAAGTTCTCAAAACCTTTGAGAGCGAGAGTATTGATTGCTGTATCACGAGTCCGCCTTATTGGGGACTTAGAGATTATGGAACTGCAAAGTGGGATGGTGGAGATGAGAAGTGCGACCATAAAGGAAAACCGCAGGCAACAAGAACCAACATACATGACCGGACGCAACCAGATGTCAATAACAAGCCAGATGAGAATGTCTTTGAAATCTTTAGAGACATTTGTGGCAAGTGTGGCGCAAAGAGAATAGACCAACAGCTTGGCTTAGAGAAAACTCCCGAAGAATATGTTGCTAAACTAGTTGGGATATTTCAAGAAGTAAAGCGGGTGCTTAAAAAAGAAGGAACGTTATGGCTTAATTTGGGAGATAGTTATGCCGCAGGAGGAAATGGTGGTGGTACAGAAAAGCAAGATAGCAACCGGGGAACACTAGCACTGAAGGGAAAAGCTAAGAAGGCTCCGCCGGGACTAAAACCCAAAGACCTAGTAGGCATCCCGTGGCGAGTAGCATTTGCTCTCCAGGCGGACGGCTGGTATTTGAGGCAAGATATAATCTGGGCGAAACCCAATCCTATGCCGGAAAGCGTTACCGATAGATGCACAAAAAGCCATGAGTATATTTTTCTTTTGAGTAAAAGCCCGAAGTACTATTTTGATAATGAGGCGATAGCAGAAGATGCAA
>C687J35021_10003294_pt1 | contig 11136 bp, 13 predicted proteins | sample RifCSPhighO2_12_FD_35021 | JGI IMG/M metagenome (IMG submission 35021)
GACCGCGGTCGAAATCTGCAAGCAGTATCAAGACCCAAACACGGGGATTGCGCTGCGGTTCATTCGGCAGTGGGACAACATCCTGTCCCGGATGACGAATCGGTTTGACATGACCTTCGGGTGCGGTGTCGGCCTCGCGGAACAGTCCGCGGTCGTCATCGCGTGCGCGTAAAGGAGAGGACCATGAAGCGATACACCTACTCTCTCGTCGGGCTTCTGGCGCTCCTCTTGATGGCGCCGCCGGTTCAGGCGGTGACACCGGCTGGGCTCCTGAGCAATACCACGCTCGACGGGTCCATTACCAGCACGCAGACCACGCTGGTGTTGACCTCTGCATCTGCGAGTTCGGGATCGACGTTTGGGGCGCCGGCCGCGGGCCAGTGCCTCTATATCGATCTCGAGATGATGCGGATTCAGTCCATGTCGAGCACAACGGCGACGGTGCAGCGTGGCACGAGGCATCGATCGGCGCATCTCACGGCGGCGATCATCCTGACCGGGCCGTGCGGCGAGTTCAAGGCGGTTGATCCGCCCGCGCTGGTGGGCAATCAGGATTGCTCGCTCTATGTGTTGCCGTGGGTGAATCAAACGACCGGCGATACCTGGTGGTGCGATCTACAGCCCATCGGGAACGGCTCGGGAGTCGCGACGGGAGGCTCGTGGAGCGTCACAAATGTCATTGCGCGCCAAGGCACGGCCGGCAGTCGACGCGTGGCGCAGTAATCGGGGTGGCGCTGCTGGCGCTGCTGCTGGCAGGTCTGACCTGGCACCAGACAGATGTCTGGGCGTCAGAAGCGGCGTTGTGGACGCGGGCGCATTCGGTCGCGCCCACGACGCCGCGGCCGCTGATCGGGTTGGCGTGGGTGAGTCTGCGCGCGGGACGACTCGAGGAGGCTGAGCGCTGGCTCGATCAGGCGACGGCGGTCTCCGCGCGACAGACCCCGCCCGAGCGGGTACTCACGCTCGATAGCGTGGACACGACGCGTGCCGTGATGTGGATGCGGCGTGGGAAATTAGTACAGGCGGCGCGGCTGATGGCGCACGCGCCTGAGCACTCGGAACGGTGGGCACTCTGTCAACAGTATCGTCGCGTCTGTGCCTTAGCGGACTCGCCCTCCTTACCGTAATCGCGTACGCGCGGGTGTGGTGGTTCGGGTTCGTCTATGACGATCCCTTTTGGATCGAGGCGGCGCCCGGTCCGTGGGCACTGGCGGCCTGGATCGGCGGAGGGCTGCCGTGGGCGTTTCACGGGCTGGCGCTCACGCTCCATCTCGTGAACGGGGGGCTGCTCTGGGTGATCGCGCGGCGGTGGCTGTCTCCGTTGGCGGCGCTTGTCGTGCTCACCGTGTTCTGGCTCCATCCTCTGCAAGTCGAGGCCGTGGCGTACGTCAGTGGAAGTTGGGAAGTGCTCTTAGCGACCTATCTATTGATCGCGATCTGGGGGTTTCTCCGTGGACAGTGGTGGAGCGTGGCGTTCGGGGCTGGCGCTCTTGGGCTGGCGCTCTCGCTGAAATGGAGTGCCCTCGCGCTGCTGATGACGGTGCCCGTGGTGGGTTGGTCGGCCGTGCCACGGCGCGTGCGCGTCGTCGGCCTCTCGACGATGGCGATCGTCGGCGGCGCGGTGATCGGACGCGGCTGGCCCACGATAGCGACCTGGATCCACGCGGGGGATCAAGGGGAGTCAGTCCGCGCGGTGGCTCTCGCCATCTGGCGCTATCTCGCGTTCGTGATCTGGCCGACCGGGTTCTCGATCGAGCATGACTGGACCGCGGTACCGGTGGCGCTCGGCTGGCTCGCCCTGGCTGGACTTCTGGCGCTCGGCGTCGTCGCGTGGCGGTCACGCGTGACGTGGTGCGCGTGGGTGCTGGTGGCGGGTGGCCTGCTGCCGCGAGCGGCGGCGCTCCACATGCCGCCACTGACCGAACATCACATGTATGTGCCGTTTCTCGCCGTCTGGGTGGTGGCCGGCGCGGCATTCGATTCCTACCACGAAAGGCTGACACATGGCTGATACCGAAAAGGGTTTTGATCTCATGCATCCGCCGCTCCGGGTGTCCAATCCGGGCGGGACCAAGGCGTTTCAGGAATTCCCCAAGCATCTCCACCGAGCCGATGGCACGTTCTGTGAGGTCGGTACGGCCGCGGCGCAGGCGGCACAGATCGCGGACGGGTGGTTCCTGACGCGCGAGCAGGCGATCCTCGCGGCGCCGGGCGATCAGCCCGCCGAGCCCGTCAAGCGCGGGCCGGGTCGGCCGCCGCGTGTCTCGGACGCCGCGTAAATGGAGATCACCGCCCAAGACCTGATCCGGCTCTCGCTGCTCGAGATCCGGGCGGTCCGGGCGGGCGATTCGATCAATCCGACCCTCAACGCGGATGCGCTGGTGGTGCTCAATGAGTACCTGGATCGGCTGAACGTGACCCCGCGGGCGCTGTACGACACGACCCAGACCACCTTCACGATGACGGCGAGTCTGCAGCCGCACACGATTGGACTCAGCGCGAATAGCCCGACGTTCAGCGTGTCGATCAACCGGCCCTCGCGGATCCTGAGCGCGAACGTCGTCCTGTCGGGGAATATCCGCTGCCGCGTGAATGTGCTGAACGATCAGGAATGGGACGCGATCACGGCGGGCGCGGCGGCTGGGCAGAGCGTGACGATCACCAGTTCGATTCCGACCGATTTGCATTACGAGCCGACCTGGCCGAATGGGGAATTGTTTCTCTGGCCCGTGCCGACCGCCAACAAGCTCGAGCTGCGGTTCGAGACGTTGCTGGCGGCGCTGGCCTTGACCGACACGTTTACTCTCCCGATGGGCTATCAGCAGGCCCTCAGGTTGACGCTGGCCGAACTGCTCGCGCCGATGTGCGGGCAAACGGTGTCCGCCGACACGCGCCGCGCCGCGCGGGATGCCCGAGACGCGGTCTGGGGCACCAACGACGGCAGCCTCAATGCGATCCCAGACGCGGGCGTGCCGGGGACCGGGAGGCGCGGGGGCTGGAACTACAAAACCGGACAGATCGGAGCAGGCGTGTGATAGCGAATTCGCAATACACCAAAGCTGTCGCGATCACCAAAAGCGACACGACAAATTTCGTGGACGGCGGCGGGCAGCGCCTCCTGTGCGATGCGATCTACGTCGGCGGCGCGGGGGTGGTCGTGGTGGTCTTCGAGGATGGCGAAACCGCCTCGTTTACCTGCGTGGCCGGCCAGATTCTGCCGGTGAAGGCGAAGCGGGTCAACAGCACGGACACCACCGCCACGTTAATGGTCGCGCTCTACAACCTGTAAGTCATGCCGAGGTGGCCTGCGTTCGTGGGCGGGAGTTATCCGGCAACGGCGAGTAGTGCCGACGTCGAAGACACGCTGAATCTGTACGTCGAAAAGATGGAGACCCGCGGCGGCAAGAATCCCGAGGGGATGCTGCTCCCGACGCCGGGGTTTACGAGTTGGGCCACCAGCGCGATTGTCGGGAGTCGCGCCGCGGCCTATGCGGAAGGCCGCTTGTTCTGGATCATGGGCACGGCGCTGCAGGAAATCAACAGCGCGGGCGTGGTCACGAATCGCGGCACGGTGGCCGCTGACGGCAACCCGGCGCAGATGGCCTACAACGGCATTGTCGGCGGCCATCTCGGCATCTGCTCCGGGGGCAACGTCTACAACTTCGTCCTGAGCACGAACACGCTCAGTGCGGCGTTGCTGACGGGCGGCTATACCCATCTGAGCGTGGCGCACGGCTACGGCCTTGCGTTCAATCCGACCACCGGCAAGGTCAACCTGTCGAACTTGAACAGTCTTGCCACCTGGGGCGCGGATAGCTTCTTCCGGCGCTCGCTGTTTGCCGATCCGTGGCAATCGATGATGGTGGACCAGAACGCGCTGATTTGGCTGGTGGGCACCGAGACATTTGAAGTGTGGTACGACAGGGGCTCAGGTACGCAGCCGTGGGCGCCGCTCTCGGGGTTGATTGGTCGGCATGGCATTGTCGCGCCGTTCGCGTATGGCGTCTCCAGGAAGGGTGTGACGTGGCTGTCCACAAGTACGGATGGCGGGGTGGATCTGGCGCAGACCACGGGGTCGACGCCGCGGCCGGTGTCGCAGTATCCCATTGAACACGTGATTGCCGGATTCCGACGGAACGGCTCAATTACCAATGCAGAGATCCTGATCTATCACGAAAGCGGTCACACCTTCGTCAACGTCTCATTCCCATCCGCGCCGGCCTCGGCACCACGCACGCTGACGTACGACATCGAGGGACAGAGTTGGGCGAAACGCGGGCAGTGGTTGAGCGCGTCCAGTGAATATGCCGTCTGGGCGCCGCGCACCCACATTGACGCGTACGGCAAGCACCTCGTCGGGGATCGTTCCACCGGGACGATCTGGACGATGGACAACGCCGTGTCCACGGACATCGACGGGAACGGCATCGTCCGGCAGCGCATCGCACCGGGGATCACGGACGAGCACAAGCGGCACCCGATCGATCAGATCGAATTACTGATGGATGTGGGCGTGGGCCTCGCCAGTGGGCAGGGGAGCGATCCACAGGCCATGTTGTCGGTGTCCGATGACGGCGGCATCACGTACGGCAACGAGATGTGGGCGGGGATGGGGCGTATCGGACAGTACCGCACGCGAGTCTTCTGGCAGCAGCTCGGGGCGAATCCCGACGCCGTGATCAAGGTGCGCTGGTCGGATCCAGTGCCGGTGCGTGTCAGTGATTGCTGGATCAATAACCTGGAAGCCAACCGCTGATGCCGCAGGCCCTTGGTCCCATCCCGTCCGATCAGGAAATCACCGAGCGTGGTGGCCCGATCACGACCTACTTTAGGCTGCGCTGGCAGGAACTGATCGACAGCTTCACGCAAGTCCCAACCTCGGCGGCGATTGATACGGGCGTGCTCGACGCGGCGCTGGCGACGACCGCCGCGCAGACCGTGACGGCGGCGGGGGTGTATCGCCTGGGGCTCTACATCCAGAAAATCACGGCCGATGGGGTGAGTTCGTCCCTGACGGTGACCGTGGGCTGGACGAGTCGCGGGGTGCCGCTGACGAAGGCGTTTTCGGCGCTCACGACGGACACGGCTGGCGCGAACGACAGCCATCTCTGGGAGATATATGTCGATGCCAACAGCGATGTGACCTACGCGGTGGCCTATGCCTCGAACACGCCGGGGAACATGACCTATCGCGCCAACGGGGCGCTGGAGAAACTGGCATGACGAGCCGGATTCTTCCTCCCGAAGAGTGGCCGCGGCTGGCTGGTACGGAAGCGGAGGCGCTGTGGCCACATCTCGACCCGGAGAACGCGCAAGTACTGGTGATTGAAGAGGACGGCCGAATCGTCGGGACATGGACGGCGTTGCGTGTGATGCACCTGGAGTGTGTGTGGATCGCGCCGGAATACCGCGGGGTGTTTGGCGTCGTGAAGCGCCTCCTTCGTGGCGTGCGCGGGATCGCGCAGGGTTGGGGCGTTCGCGCGGCCGTGACGAGCGCGATGACCGATCAGGTGCGGCAGTTAATTACGAGCCTACACGGGGCGCCGTTGCCGGGAGATCACTACGTGATGCCAATGGAGGGCCTATGCCGGCCGCAGTAGCTATTCCGCTCATTACCGCCGCCGTCGGCGCTGTCACGCAGATCGTCGACGCCAAGATGCAATCGGGGGCCGCGCGCCGGGTGGCCAAGACGCAGACCGACTCCGCGAACTACGCGGCCGATCGTCAGGATGCCGCCTCCCAGCGCGCCGAAGCCTTCCAGCGGCAGATGGCCCAGAACGCCTACCTGAATGACGAAGCCGTGCGGCGGGGCAACTACGACCAGTGGGCGGCGCAGCAACGGCGGATCGGCAACTACGCCAAAGGGCTCGGGTACGCCGCACACGAGATTCCCGACTATGTGCCGGGGGTGGATCCGGGGTACGACCGACCGGGCACGACCGCACCGAGCGGGCCTGTGGCGCCCCCGCGCGATCCCTTCGGTCGGCAGATGGGCGATCCTGACTACGGCATACCCCGGCCGCCACGGCGACCCGTGGCATCGACGTCTGGGGCGGTGGAGGACTATCTGTCCGCGCGTCCACGGCGCCGCGTGGCGCTCGCCCCGGCGATGGGTGATGTCGGTTCGTATCTCAGGAGCGCCTAATGGCCCGCGATCCGTGGCTCGACGACGACGGCTATATCCATTACCCCGACGAAGAGGAGGAGGAACAGGACACGTTTGATCCTGGCCCTGATTGGGGCACTGGACCGATCAGCGACATCCTTGAGGAGTGGGCGCCACCGCCGACCACGACCACACCGCCGACCACGACCACGACGCCAACCACGAATCCCGGTGAGCGCCCGTTCACGGGCACCTTCTCGCCCCCACCCCGGCAGGCGTATCCCGCGCTGCCATCGGTGCCGACTGCCCCTGCGCCGAACCTGCCGGCGTTTCCGCAAGCGCCCGCGTTCAGCTATGACCCGTATCCGGCGGCTGATCCGTTCCAGTTTCAGACCTATACCCCGGAGCAGTTCAGATCCCCGTCCGTCGATCAGATGCTGGTTGATCCGAGCTACCAGTGGCGCAAGTCACAGGGGGAGGAGTCCCTGCAACGGTCGGCGGCCGCCCGCGGCACGCTGAACGATTCAGGCACGGCGAAAGCGCTCTTGGAATACGGCGGGAATGCCGCTTCGCAGGAGTACAGCAACATCTGGAACCGGGATTTCAACGCCTTCAACACGAACGAGGGCAACCGGTTCAACGCCTTCACGACCAACGAAGGCAATCGTTTCGGCGCGTATCAAGCGAACGAAGGCAACCGCGCGCGCGCGTACGACACGAACCGCGCCGGGGCCGTGCAGCAGTACAACACCAACTATCAGACGCAGTACGTCGATCCGTACAAAGCGGCGTACCAGACCGCGATTGACACGTGGATTCCGCAGCAGGAGACGTGGCGCGCGACGAATGACATGAATCGGCTCGGTTACACGACGCAGACCGGCGTGGTGCAGCACGACAACGACATGAATTATCAGAACAGTTGGGATCGCTTCCTCCAGGACTGGACCGCGTGGCGTGACAACCGGGACTTTGGCTTCAAGGCGGCGACTGCCTAAATGCCGGCGTACCGCTACGACCCCTCGGATACCAGCCGCTTCGCCGGCTCCATCGGCGAGCTGATCGCGCGGCGCGGGGACATTGCGGCGCAGCGCGCGATCCAGGTGGCGCAGGCGCAGGCACAGGCCCAGCAGGCGCGGGGGCAGGCGTGGGGCGGGGCCATGCAGAACATCGCGGGCAGCGTGGGGGATGCGATCGCGGGTTACGCGAAGCAGCGCGAAGAGGCGCCGCTCCGCGCGCAGCAACTCGAAGCGGGGCGCATTCGGAACGAAGCCGGGCGGATGGAGATCGCCAGTGCGAAGCAGGCGGCTGAGGACAAGGCCATTCTCGGCTCCGCGCAGGGCAGCGGGCTCGATCCGGCCTCGGTCAAGGCGCAGTTGCAGCAGCGCGGACGCGGGGATCTGATTCCGATCTACGAGCAGACACATGCCAACCTAGAGACGGCGCGGCTTGGGCTGCAGGCCAAGCGTACGGAAGTGCAGGGGCTGGAGTCCGACTACTTCGGTGCGCTCGCAGCAGGGGTAAAGAAGGCCAAATACGACCCGATGGCGATCGAGTGGGCCCTGGCGCAAGCGGATGCGGACGGGCACGACACGAAGCCTGTTCGCGCCATGCTCCAGCAGAAACCGGACGCCTTGCCGCAGATCATTGACGCGCTGATCGAGAAGTCCCCAACGCAGCGGAAGCTGAGCGGCGAAGAGGCGGATCGCGCGCTGAAGACGCAGCAGGAGCAACGCGCGATCAAGACGGCCGAGCAGCAAGAGGCAGATCGGATCGCGGACAACCGACGGCAAGCGGATACGGCCGCCGAAACCGCCCGGCACAACCGCGCGATCGAGGCGTCTGGGGCGGGGGCGGCTGAGCGGTCCGGCTACTTCACGATGACGCCGGTCTATGACGCGCAAGGGCGGCCGGTCGGGGCGGTGCGGCTGAATGCACGCACAGGCGAAATCACCACCGTGCAGCCTGGGGAAATGGGCGGTGTGACGGCTCGACCCCCTGGCACCCTCGGGCAACAGACGATCGCCAACGAGGCGTCACTGGATTCGCTCGCGCGCCTCAAGGAGATGTTCGATCAGGGCGCCAAAAACGATATCGGACCCGCCGAAGGACGCGCTCGGAGTCTTGGTCAGAAGGTGCCAGGCGGGATGCTGGTCACGGAGCGATTCGCCAATTTCGAGGCGGCCACACGCGCGTTTCAGAACGCCATGATCAAGGCCATCACGGGCGCGCAAATGTCGGAGCCGGAAGCCAAGCGCATCATGGGCCAGATCCCGAACACCAACGATAACCCGACCGTCTGGCAGGCGAAGTACACGCAAAGTGTGAAGAACATGGAAGACCTGGAGCGCCGCACGCGAACGGATCGCGGCGTCCAGTCTGCGCCGGCCGGGCGCGGTCCTGGTCCTGTTGGTGGGGCGAGTGGTCAGATCGTTGTGACCGCGCCAGACGGCTCGAAACATCCGTTCGCCTCGCAGGCTGAGGCCGAGGCGTTCAAGACACTGGCGGGGATCAAGTAGATGCCCGTGGACTACGCAGCCCTCGCGGCTCAGGCTCGACAGCAGCCGGCGACAGTCGCGCCTGTGGACTATGCCGCATTGGCGGCGAAGGCGCGCAGCGCGAAGCCGGCCACGACAACCCCGCAGACGCCCCAGCCGTCTCGTGATTGGTCGGCACAGCTCGGGCTCCATGAACCGACCGCGAATCCGGCGCTCGGCTTCATGCGTGGAGCCGGGACCGCGGCGGCCGATGCGGCGCAAGGAGCGGTCGGCGGAGCCTTATCAACGCTCTATCAGGGCGGAGATTTGATTCGGCGTGGAGTCGGCGCGGAACCTGTCCTAAATAACCCACAACTCAGAGACGCGTTACAAGCTCCAAACTCGTTCGCTGGACAGGCCGGCCGGATGTTTGAGCAGGGCGCAGAGTTCGCCGTCCCGCTCACGCGCGTCTCGAAGGCGGTGGCGGGGGCTGGGCTGGCGAAGCGTGCGCTCGCAGAAGGCGCGGCCAGCGCGGGCGTGGCAGGCGTGCAGTCGGGTGGCGATCCCGGCGCGATGGTCGTGGCTGGTGTGGCCGGTGGCGTCCTCCCGTTCGCGGGCGCGGCGGCGCGTGGCACGGGACGGATGGTGCAACGCGCGGCTGCTGGCGCGGAAGAGGGCGGGCTCGGCGGCGCGATTGCTGGCGCCGTGCGTTCCGCAGCGCCACAAGCGCCGAAAAAGATGGTGACGCAGGGTCTGAAACCGCGTTCAGCGCTGACGCAGTGGGAAACCTCACTCGATCGCGCGCTGCCTGAAATCAAGGCGGCTGAAGCGGCGCTCGGGCCGATTCGTGGCGTGGATGATCTGCTCGCGGCGACGAAGGCGGCCAAGAAGGACATTCAGGCCCAACTGAATCAGATGCGCGGCACGCAGCGGGCCATCGGCGCCGAGGTGGACCTGTCGCCGGTCGCGGATGCGGCCGCGAAGAGCATTCCGCGCAAGCTGCGCCTGGAGAACCCTGACGCGGCGAAAGCGTTACAGTCGGCGGCTGATGTTTATCGCGGGCCGTTCCAGTTGGACGACGCAGAACAGTTGCTGCGGGAAACCAACGCCGAACTCGATGGCCTCTATGCGCTGTTCCCTGGGAAGCGACACGCCGTATTGACCTCGAATCCGCAGGCCGCCTCGCTGGATGCGAAGGCGAGGGCGCTGCGCGATGCCATCTATCAGAAACTTGACGATCCAGGCCAAGGTGAGGCCGCGCGGGAACTGAATCGACGGTATGGGGCGCTGCTCGACGTGGAAGATGCGGCCTATCGGCGGTCACTCGTGGCGCAACGTCAGCAGCCGGAGAGCTTGTCTGAGCAGATCGGCGCGGTGCGCGCGGCGGCTGATCTGGCGCGTGGAGCGTGGCGTCTCGCGCATTTGGATCCGGCCGGCGCGATGGATATTGCCGCGGCGCATGCGGGTCGGTCTACGGCGAAGGCGATCAAAGAATCCCAGACGGCCGACGCGCTCGTGCGCCATGCGTTTGCGTCCTACAAGGGCCAGCGGGTGCCAGTGGCGATGCCGCCGCCGCGCGAAATTCGCGGGCTGTTGCCGCCGGCCTCACGCCGAACAGGCCCAGCGCCTGATCCGTCCTTTGTGCGTGGTGTGCCGGCGATGCCTGCGCAAAGCGAGCGGCTGGCGTTGCCGGCTGGACGTCCACCGATTGCGGCGAGGGCCGCAGAAACCAGCGGCGGCGGTGCCGTGCCAGCGCGTTCTATTGTTCAGCGCGATCCGAGGACGGGTCGGATGCGGCGCGTCTATTTGAGCGGTACCGAACGATGAGCGCGACCGCAATGGCGCCGAAGACAAACCGGTATCCGAGCCGTTGGATGGACAAGATGAGCCAGATGGGGAGCAGGAGACAGAAGGACAGCGCGATGGCGACAAGCCAGATCCGATCGAGCCAGCGGGGCACGGTCAAGGGGTTAATTCTACTCCTGCTGGCGCTCTGCGGCTGGCCGAATCCTGCCGCTTCACAGACCTACACAATTATGCCGGCGCCCTACGGCACGGTGCTGGACAACTCTGGCAATATCGTGAACGCCGGATGCGTCTGGACCTACCTTGCTGGCGGGACCACGCCCACCACGACCTACACGACCAGCAGCGGCACGGCCAACGCGAATCCCATCATCGCGGACAGCGCGGGCCGGTTTGTCGCCTACCTGACGCCGGGCACGAGCTACAAGTTCACGTACGAGAATGTGCCCTGCTCGGCCTCGTCACACGGCACGGTCCTGAAGACGCAGGACAACATCGCGGCGGTCCCGGTGTCCGGGCTCAACGTGGATGTCGATTGCACGGTCGGGGTGACGGTCGCGGCCGGGGATTTGTTGTACGTCTCGGACGGCTCGAATTCCCTGAACGATGGGCAGTGCTATCTCGCGGACGCGGATCTGTTCTATGCCTCGATTCATCCGGTGCTGGGGTTTGCGACGGCGGCGATTACCAGCGGGACGAGTGGCACCATTCGGGTGGCGGGCCGCATCACCGGCTTGTCAAGTTTGA
>C687J35021_10003301_pt1 | contig 11123 bp, 23 predicted proteins | sample RifCSPhighO2_12_FD_35021 | JGI IMG/M metagenome (IMG submission 35021)
GTGGTTATCAAGCTCAAGACCTCCTCGCAGAAAGGCGGCGTCGGCTGCGAGTTGACCGTGACGAGTGACGTGTTCCCGACATTCACCCCGACTGGAATTAGGCCGTTCCATGAGTCCTTAGCTGACGCCGTGCGCATCGAAGCGCTGCGCCAATGGGGTGAATTACAGGCTGCGCTCGATGAGAGTTCGGGCAAGAAGCTAACCGACGAACTTGCAGGCTCTCTGGCGCAAACGTCGAAGCGCAAGAGCGCTGAGCCTACTTTCCAATCTGAGATTAGCCGAGATGAAGAGCTACGAAAGCTGGCAATACGGGGATGTCCGTACTGCCACGGCTCAGGCCGGGTCGGCATGTTGAAGTCAGAGTGCATATGCGTTCAGGAGAACCGCGCCCGGCTTATAGATGAACAGGTCAAGGCCCTGAAAGCAGAGGAGAAGAAGGCATGACGACTGAAGAGCATCCGCCTGCGCAGGCAGAAGGTAACATCTTCTGCGTTTCACCCCAGGGCTTTCGGGGGCATATCAAGCTCTCCTCTCCGTCCGTCTCGATCCTACGCAACATGAATATCCTGGCCGATGCCCTAGAAACGGCAGGCTGGCGACCTGATGTGCCTGCCCTGAATGGCTCCTCAAGGCCACAGGAGGGCCAACAGCAGCAATCAGCGGGGCCTAGTGGAGTAGCTGAATGGATCATCAACAACGATGGCTCGCGCTTGTGCAGCGTCCATGGCCCTGCCAAGTTTGTGCCGCCTGGCGTGAGTAAGAGAACGGGGCAGCCCTTCTCAGGCTTCTGGGCCTGCCAGGTGCGTGGCTGCAAACCGCGAGGAGAAGACTGATTAGCGCTCAAACGTCCTGTCATCCCGCCCGACCAAGCGCATGACAGGAACGTCGCGGCCTGGCTCTGAGGATAGGCACTCAGGGCCGGGACGGGACGACGAGATAGAACCGGAGGAGGACTGCCTAGACCCGTCAGGTTTCAGGAATCGTAAGCAGAAGCGGCAGCCAAGCCTCAGTCCCAGCTTGGCCGTCGCGAGGAGCAAGAGAAACGGGAAACCAGTGGGGTACAGGGGGCTTCCTAGGATAAGTAGGGAGCACGTCGTATGGCCAACAGACATGAGCCTTATCCCAAATAAGCGCCGGGGGATGATGAGAGGCCCTGTGCGTGACAACGACCTTAGCCCGTCCCGTGAGGTGCTGGCTGTAATCGGGGTTTTCTCTTGCTCCTCGTGGCGAGCTGCCTGCATGCAGCGCCTCCTGTTTTCATTTCCAACAGTAGCTGACACGCCATTACTGCCCGATAGGATGGGCGCCATCGTCCCGAACATCCCGCCTGCTTTGCGTCCGCCCTTCAAGTTGGAGAACTATCACCTTCTCTGGGAGCCAAAGTGGGAGCGCATTCCGCGTCCACCTGGCGACCCTGCGCTTCTCAAGCATCTCGGCGGGCCTCTCTACGCAGTTCTGGCGACCTGGGACCTGACTCCTGTAGAACAAGCCTTTTGGGCATAACACGCGCTTAAAGGAGCAAGGATGCGACAGCCGATCATTGAGCGCCGGCGCCGGCCTCGCGTAGAGATTGAGCTTTACGATCCGCCTTACGACAAGTGGCCGCTATCGTCTGCTGTCCAAGTTAAGCTGACGCGGCGAGGTATTAAGGCCAGCGGCTTCTTCGATCATTTCGTCGGCATAGAGGGCTGGGAGATAGATTGGGTCACCTTCGATGCACTTAGGGCCGAGTTGAAGTAAAGGAGCCCCGATGACGCAGGCTGCCCGCCCAGCCTTCAACAGCACGCTCAGACGCACGCACTCCATCGGTGAGTTGCGCAAGCAGCGCCTCCAAAACGAGGCGGCAGCCGTTACGGTGCTGGAAGGCACTAAGGATCGCTTGGGGCTCTTTGATCTGCATAGGGTCGATTGGCTCCACTTCGCCGACAACCGCCAAGACCGGGGTTCGCTCAAGGCTGGCTGCCCAGACTACTGGATTCTCTGGGATGGTGGCCTGGGCTTTCTGGAGACAAAGGCGCGGAATCCTGAGACGGGCCGGCCTGGGAAACTCTCGGCGGCGCAGCACGCCTTTCACGACAAGTTGCGCCGGTCTGGAGCCGATGTGCTGACGGCGCTGCTGCCTGACGACCTAGAGATGGTAAACGCCTGGCTCCGGGGCAAGACGGGGAGAGACGTGGTGATCAATGCCTAGAGGCGGACGTGTGCGCGGATGGTGCTGACGTGACTCTGCTGTTAGCAGACCGCCGGAATCTTGGCACCATAGAACAGCGTGCCAAGGAAATCTTACGCCAGGTCGCGTTCCTCCGTCGTAATGGCGACGGTGATCAGTTACGTTTCGGACTTATACGTGCTGAGTTACGGAAGGCGTTGCAGGCAGCTACTTACGGTTATAACCGACGTTGTAGGGAATTGGATAAGAGACGCAATGGCTAAGACAGAGGCGCATCAAGTGACCGCCTGCGGATGCGTCAAGGGCCGGTTCAACTGCCCTGAGGCAGTGCGCTTGTGGGACAAGGTTGCGGACGCGCACAAGCCGCTCGCTGCAGCGCTGAACCTACAGAATGACGGAGCATATTCCCGGACACTGAGGCTCCGCGCCTCCTTCGATGCGGCCTACGCAGCCTACGAAGCTCACATAGCGGCTGCAGAGTCGCAGCGAGGGGTACTGTTGTGACTCTCACTGTCATAACGAAAAGAGATGGCTCAGGTGAGTCGCTGCTTGTCGAGACTGGCAACAGCATCCGTCTCATCGGAATACCCATCTGTCCTGACCTGCTCGATTACGCTGCCCTCGGCGAAGCAGACCGGTTGCGTGGGCGGGTTATTCGCACCTTCTTTCGGCTAATCAAATGGTGGCATTGAGATGATCAGCAAAGCCCTCGTTTCCGCCCCCGCCTGCCGCGTCCTCGCCGTGCTTCGCCCTGCGCGCGACCTCGACGCCCGCGACGCAGCGATCGTGCGCTCCGTGTGGCGAAAATGGGTGCAAGGATTGCCGAGCACGTACTGGGACATCGCCACCGAAACGGGACTCAGTGCGGGCGGCAATATCCACGGCCGGGTCTGCGGCATCTGGCCAAACGGCTTCCTGCGTCGTGGCGGCGGGTTGATAGAGCGAGGTTGGCTACAAGGAACCAGCGGCATAAGTCGCAGTATCAGGCCAGGGCTGCGCTTCGGCGGCCTTGGCAGCGACGGAACGATCTATGAGCTCATGAGGGCGACATGAACGACCCGATCATTGAGTCTGTCATTGAGAAGCTCCATGCGCGCTCCATTATCGGCATTGCGAAGTACGGCACCAATCTTCAGGACGATCCAGGCGACCTGATCTACTGGCTTGAGCACCTACAGACCGAACTCCTGGACGCAGCCAACTACATCGAGACGCTGCTGAAGCGCTTTCGAGAGGTGCTGACGTGACCGCCTGCCCGCGCTGCGAGTTCAACGGCCTCGTCGCCGGTGCCTGCCCGCGTTGTGGCTACGGCGTGACCTACCGACGCCCCAAAGCTCGCCAGCGCCCGCACGCCGCGACCTCGCAGGCCGCCTACGGCGGGCTGTCTCATGCCCGCGTCCAGGAGCTTTACGAGCGGCTGCTCGACGCCCTGCGCGAGCTGGGCGAGGCGACGCGGGACGAGCTGAGCGTCAGGACAGGTGTGCCCATCAATGTCGTCACGCCGCGGGTGCGCGAGTTGCTGGACGCCGGGCGGATAGTCGAGACGGGCAGGACTCGGCTGACGCGGGCGGGTCGTGAGGCGAAGCTGCTGGCGCTAGCGCGGCGGGCTGAGGAGCCGGCGATGATGAGGATGCTGTTATGAGCGAGTTACTTGTAGGATTCAGTGGCTCTTGGCCGAAGGTCTTTCATCACATTCGGCCAGATAGCGAATATTCGGCGTGCAGCAACTTCATTCATTTGCACTTCTTTCACAAGATTAGGGACATGCCAAAGGTAAACGAAGAGTGGGCAATTTGGCCGCCCTTGAGGCCATGTAAGAGTTGCTGGCCTAGGGGTTGTAAGGAGTTCCCCGCCCAGAAGGCGCAGGAGGAGGGCTGATGCCACGCGCCCGTCTCCTCAAGCCCGACTTCTTCAACGACGAAAAGATGGCTGAGTTGCCCTTCGCGGCGCGCCTGCTCTTTCAAGCCCTGTGGTGTGAGGCCGACCGTGAGGGCCGTCTTGAGGACCGGCCTCAGAAGCTCGCTGCCTTTGCATTCCCTTACGACTCCCGCCTACAGCGGCAGGCGCGCAAGAACACACCATCACTACTCGATGCACTGGTCGCCGCTGGCTGCGTTGTCCGCTACGAGGTCGCTGGCCTGCCGCTACTCTGGTTGCCCCATTTCAAGGAACATCAGCACATCCATGACCGGGAGGCGCAGTCAGGACTACCCTCAGCACCCCAAGACCCACAAGTTGAATCTGAGGCGCGCCCTAGACAAGAAGTTTCCATCCCTAGGCAGGAAGTTGCACGCCCTAGGAAGGAAAAGTCCGCCGGAAGCATAGCACGGAAGCATAGCACGGAAGCGGAAGCTAGTAGGGAAGCGGAAGCGGAAGAACGCGCGCCCGCGCATCCCTTTGCTCTCGCCTTTGCAAGAGAGCATCAGAACCGCAACGCTGGTAGACCACCACCACCAACGCAGCACGCCGAAGCCATAGCCCTAGAAGACGAGCACGGAGCTGATTGGTGTTTCCGCGCCGCTGAGGCTTTCGGCTGGACGAAAACACCGTCGTATCTGCGCCCCTGGATCATTGACCACAAGGAGAGGGCACATGTCAACACAGGCCGAACAAGTAGCAGCGAGTCAGGGTCGGCAACGGATACCAACGGAGTGGCTGATCGAGTTCCAGACATGGACAGACGGAGCGCTGCAATCGCTGATCGACGACGACGCGGTGTCCCGGGCTGACGTGAAGGCTTATGCCGCCTGGGAGTTGGACTATAGGCTGGCGTTTGACGTGCCGGGTCCGAAGCAGCCAACGCTTGGGGTACGAAACGATGGACGAAAGCTTGACGAGCTCGTGAAGCGGCACTTAGTGGCTCAAGGAGGAAAGGCATGATCGCCAAACGTTACAGGTTGAAGATCAGGTTCACGGAGCCCCTGCTTGGCACGGTGGCCAAGTCGGAGACACTGTACAGCGAGTACATCGCCAGCAAGGTGCTGAAGCGCCGCGAGGACGGTGCTCTCCTCTCTGAGGCCGCTGCCATTGCACTCGGCGAGGAAGAGATAGAGACGGTGCCGGAATCCACAGAGAAGGGCTGGACTGGCTTTCACACTGACCAGGATGGGCCGTTCATGTACGACTACCAGGTCAAGGGTTTCCTCAAGGAGGCGGCGAATCTGTGTAAGGACTTCCCTGACATAAAGATCAAGGCGCTGAAGTCGAAGATTGACAACTTTGTCTACGTCTTCCCCCGGCGCCTGCGATTGCCCGCTATCGAGACGGAGCCTCTAGAGAGACCGCTGCGGGCGATGACCATGCAGGGGCCGCGGGTGACGTTGGTGAGGAGCGATCAGATAGCGGCTGGCGGAGTCCTTGAGTGTGAGTTGCGTGTCTTGCCATTGGCGGGGCTTACGGAGCAGCTGCTCCGGTCGCTGCTGGAGTTCGGCGAGTACAAGGGCCTGGGGCAGTGGCGAAACGGCAGCTATGGCCGATTCGTGTATGAACTGGAGGCCTTGTGAGAGCAACCTGTCCCTCTGGGGAACAAAGCGACGGTAAGGCAGGGCGTGGCGCAGCGACGGCAAGGCGACGCGCGGCGGCGGCAAAGCCCAGCAAAGCAACGGCAAGGCGTCGCAGGGCGGCGCGGCGGTAGGGTTAGGCAGCGCGTTGCTATGCACGGTGACTAGAACTCGCGAAGTAGACAAGGAGGCTGAGAGATGACGAGTGAGACGCAGCAAGTGCAACGGCCGGCACTATTCGCTGATGATTGGGGACAGCCCGTCTGGTTTGATGATGGACAGCCCATGAATCAGGAAGCGGAGTACATCGAGGACATGGAGCTTTATGCTCAGTTCCTCGAAGCCCGTCTTGCCCGCCTTGAGGCGGCGCTGCCCGATGCTACCAAGCTCGACTTGTTAGCGGACTGGATCGACCTGAAGTATCCGAACGACTCCGATCCAGAAGTTCAGAACGACCTCCGGGCGTGGGCTCGCAACATTCGCGCTGCCCTGGAGCCCGCAAGACTGAAAGGAGGCTGAGATGACAAACAAAGGGAAACGCTACTGGTGGTCGATCCGTTCTGAGGTCTATCACCGGATAGTGGATGGCCTGACGAACGAGGCGTGTAACGCAGACGCGGCCCGGCAACGGGGCGGCTTCAGGGAGGGGCCAGTCCCTCCTGTTGAGTTTCGCCGGCCCTGCCAGCGGTGTCTCGCCGGAAGGCAGGACGCCTGAAATGGCTCACCCGGCTCGCCGCGCTGTTCCTCGTCAGTATCGTGGCAAGCGGGCTTGTATTCGCAGCAGGAGGCGCAAATGAGCAACAAGGACACGACGAATTACTACATCTGCAGCCAGTGCAACAAGCCCTGCGATTACGTAGTCCTCAGCCGCAACCCGCGCTTCAAGGAGAGGCGGTCGGCCTGCCACCGGGCACCTCTGATCGTCAGAGCGAGCCAGAAGCCCTAGATGCTGTTCGCCGCCCTATTCCTGCTTCTCCTGGCGCTACACGCGGCGAGGCGGCGTTGGCGGCGTTCCGGCAGGGCTACCGCCAGGTCGGCGGTCCGGAGGCGCTCCTGGAGCACTTCGTCGAGCGCGTCTTGTCGTGTGAGGCCGGTGTCGACGCCGAAGGCAACATCGACTGGACACCCGGGAACGCCGAATATCGCAGCGCAGCGCAGGCGCACCCCCTGAGCTGGGAACGAGTTGAGCGTGAGGTTGGCCGAGTCCTACTCTACGAGGAGCCATACGATGTCGGGATTTTCGTGGCCGTGTGGATACGACTCATTGGGGTGGTCGCTGCGGGAACCAACGCAGGGTGGCCTATCTGTTGGTGGCATTGAGGTGGCTGCCCAATGATCATCTCCTTCGGCTGGACGACTCCCGCGCTGCTCGCCGGTGTCAAGACCGTGACGCGGCGCGACTGGGCGCCTCAGCACGCGGCGAAGTTCAAGGCCGGGATGCTCGTCGACGCCTGGAACACGTCGCCGCGCAACATCAAGGGCGACCCTCACAAGGTCGCGACGATTCGGCTTACGCAGAACCCGTACCTGGAGTCGGCCAGCATAGTGCCGTCAAGCGACTGGGGGGCTGAGGGCTTCGCTTATCTCTCAACGCTTGGACTCAAGGTCAATGGGATGACGCCGGAGCAACTCTTCGACTATTGGACAGACGAAGCCAACCTGATGCTCTACGTTGTCCGGTTTGAACTCGTTGTCATCTCAGCCTCCTTGCTTGTTACAGAGACTCTACACTCGTCTTAGTTGCACGCCACTCCCGCACCCGGCAGCGCTGACAGAGGAGCCGGCTACGAGTCTTGATTGCGGCGCCACAGGAGGAGCACGGCCGCCAGATGACGGGCCGTGCTCCTTTCCCACGATGGGCGCGGTAGTAGGCGTGGTGGTAGGCGCGACGGTCAGTCATTACGGCTTAGCGGCTTGCTGTGCCAGATAACGCTTGTCCCAACAGGTGTCACAGATGTTATCCTCTCCGCCCTGCAGGTAGGTGGTGCGGCGCTTGCAGACGTGACATACCTCCGGGTCGAGCGCTTGGCGGCGGAGCACCTCGGTCAACTGAGCGCTGACGTTGGCCAGCCGTTCCTTCTCGTGTTTCGTTACCCGTGCCATCTCTTCCCTCCTAACTACTGCCGCCTCCCGTCAGCGGCTCCGTGGCAACTCTGTCAACCCGCATTGTCAGGCCCGCGGGCAGCTTTGTCAACAGGCTGGGGCAACTATTTTGCGCACTATTTTCTACAGTGCCTGGCCCCTCGTTGCGCCGTACCCTTCGCCAGGAGTAGAGTCAGTACAGTAGTTCGCAGTCAGAAGGAGACGAAGGAATCATGGGCATCGCACACGGTACTCGCCGCGGGGGCATTGCATCAGCAGGAGTAGACCAAGGCATCGACACGGTAGACAACGCCGTGAACAACGTGCTTGCAGCCATCGAGGAGCTGGAGAACGCCGCCGTCGCCGCCGCGACCGGGGCGCTCGTAGTGGGCGACAAGACGTTCGACGCCGCGCTTGATGAGGCAAAGAAAGTCAAGGCCCACCTCGTCGCCAGCCTGCGCAGCCTGGCGGGAGCGGTGACGGCGCCTCTGCCGTAATCCTCTGCTACCGTATCCTAGGTGTGGCGGAATGGAACTTAGTCGTCGGTCACTTTTCAAGAGCCTATTTGGTTTGGGGCTTACGGCGGTAGTTGGTGGTCGTGTGACAGGTAAGAGTGAGGATAGGTCTCAGCCGAGTCGGGCCAAAAGGCTTCCTTCGGGAAACGATGTTGACCTCACCACCAACACCAGTACTAATGATTCGTCCACTGTGATTTTGTGGATCATGGAGGAGCAGCATATCCGTCAGTGGGTGATACCAGGCTCGTCACCGGCCTTATCCTGTAGGGCAGTCATGCGCCCGATGACGACGTGGCGTCTGGATGGCTACTAAGAAAGCGCCCCTTCGGCCGCTGCCTTGACGGGTGTAGGATAAGGGCATGAGCGAATCTGTTTCGAACCCTGTTTCAGAGAAACGGGCGAAAGACGGTACTCGCCGCGGCTTGAACCCCAACAGCCGGCGCAACCTCATCCCTTACATGAACGGTGAGAACGGTCATAAAGGCTCCGGCCCGATGGTCAAACCTGCCCTGATGTACTTTGAGGGCCTGAACCTTGCGCAGATACGCGCTCTCGACCCTGAGCAGTTATCACCCGGCAAGGCGATTGCGCGGTTCCGCATCCTCCAAGCCGTGAACGAGGAAGCTTGGAAGGCTGGCTTAGAAGATGCCCAGTTCATCGCTGACCGCGTCGATGGAGCCGTTGTCAAGGTCGAGGCACATGCCAGCGCTCAGGCTACCGTAGTCAACATCTTCGAAGGCGGGAGGCCACCAAACGTTTGATGACTTCTCCCCTCGTCGTCGAACGCGTCTGGCAGCCTAACCCGCGTCAGAGTCTCGTCCTCGACTTCTTGGCGGACTCTCCTGAGGGTTCGACTAACCTATTAGGCTTTGGTGGTGCCGCAGGCGGTGCGAAGACTAATCTACTCGCTGCCCTGGCCCGTAAGATTTCGCTGGCGTGCCCTGGTGCTAGGACGCTGATTGGCCGGCAAGACTTTGTAGACCTGCGCACTACGACCCTTAATGAGTTCGATCTGACCTGCCCGCCCGAGATCGTCAGTAAGCGTTACGACTCAGCCCCCGTCTTCCGCGACATCCGGCTCCCGTCCTGGCCTGATGGCACCTATTCCCGCGTGTACTTCCGCAGCCTGGATGATTGGCAATCTCTACTCTCTGAGGAGTACGGCTACGTGCTCATCGATGAGGCGCAGGAGGTTAGCCTAGCTGCCGTGATGGGGCTGCTGACTCGCCTGCGGCACAGGCCTGAGAAGACATGGGGGCTCGTGGCCTGCTTTAACCCATTCCCAGGCTGGTGTACGAACTGGTTCATCAAGCGCAAGGGACTGCCACTGAAACTGCACGATGACCCAAACGTTCGGGTTCATTTCGTCAGGTCTCTCATGTCCGATAACCCGCACTTGCGGGCTGGCTACAAGGAGATGCTGGACGCGACTCTTGACCCTTACATGCACGCCGTCATGGTCGAGGGTAAGGATGATGTAGTCCCGAACGCTGTCTATCCTCAGCTCGATGTGGAGAAGCATCTCATCCCGCGCCCAGTCCATCTTCGTCAGGTCGGCGGCGCTATTGGCGTTGACTGGGGTGAGAAGCACAACAGCGCAGTACTCGCGGTGAGCCGGATGGATGACGGCACCTACTGGGTTCGAGAATGTTGGGCTGCACCTGGTGGTGACCCAGCGAAGATCGAGGATGTCAGTAGAGGGCTGAAGGTGCGCTACGGGATAAGGCGTGGGCGCACGGACCCTCTCCAGGACGTGCTCGCTCATAATCTGGGCTTCAGTGTTGCGGACAAGGGTCAGGAGACGCGGAAGAAGCGCATCAGCAACGTGACGAAGCTCCTGAATGCCGATGCCCTCTTCTTCGACCTTGGTGGCGCCGGCGTACCAGAGGCGTTTGAGGAAGCCCAGCTCTATCGATGGGAGGAGACGGAGAGCGAGACGAAGAGCGAGTGGGTCATCGTGCGCAAGAACGAAGACAGGGTTGCGGCATTGGAGTACGCTATCGAGGAGATGAGTCAGCCGAGCTTGACGTTCGGTAGACAGGCTACAGATTCCCCTCAGCAGCGTCAGGCAGTAGGCCCTAAAGGATGGAGGCGGGTATGAACGAACGCGAACAGCGCATCGTCCACGCCGTGTGGATGTTCAATCGGCTCGGTTTCATGCTCGGAACCTGGTTCTACGTCTTAGGACTCATCTTCAATGCCTGACGATCTCGCCTTCCTGAAAGAGCAGTTCGCCTACGTCCACGAGTCGGCAGCTTGGCAGGAGTTCCGGCGCGTAAGGGCTCAGGACTGGGAGCCCCTCATCCGCCGACAGGCCCCACAGACGAACCTCATCCCCTCTCTCGCTCACATCAACGTGGACATCCAGTCTGCCGACCTGCTGAAGGCTGTCTCCGACTTTGTAGCGATCCTGGTGCGAAATGATACGAAGATCGATGCCTATTCGCTTGATCAGGGCACGCACGCTAAGCGCGACGTAGAGGACATACGCATTTCCTCGGCCATCTCATGGGCGAAACAGAACGATGGCCGAAGGCTCTCACGCAGCGTCTTCGAGAGCGTGATCAAGTACGGCGTCGGTGTCGTTTACAAGATGTGGCACATGCCCCCGGAACCCGAACTTGAGGAGGGTCTGAGCGAAGAGGAAGCCTTGAAGGCGCGGGCAGAGTATTTCGGCGACCAGAAAGATCATTGCTTCGACTGGCGCTACGTCTCGCCTCTTGAAGTCACATGGTTCCCGCTTGAGAAGCCTGAGGTATTCTTTCAGGAGTCGATCATCCCCTATGTCGAGGCAAAGAAGCTGCAGGATAAGAAGGGCAATGCTTTACGGCTCGATGCGCTGAACAAGATTCA
>C687J35021_10003303_pt1 | contig 11120 bp, 15 predicted proteins | sample RifCSPhighO2_12_FD_35021 | JGI IMG/M metagenome (IMG submission 35021)
AGAACATTACCTAAACCAGAATTAGGGTATTATAAATCTGATGTTAAAATATTGGGTAAAAAACCTATTCAATTTAGATATGATATAAGTAAAAATCATGAACCTATTCAAACATATATTAAGTTTTATAAACAAAGAAGGGGGTGAAATAAGTGGGAAACAAAAAGAAAAGAACAAAACAAAAATCAAAGAAATAAACAGGAGGTAAAAATGTTAAGAAGGAAATTAAGAAATTCAGGAATAATTGACCTAACAGATTATAAAATGCCATCTTTTGAAGGATGGCAATATGAAAGTAAAAATCGTGCAGAAGATTATTTTAAAAAAATACCTAAAAAATCAAGAATGGGTTATAGTGTTTATGAAGAACCTTTGCCCTCTTGGATGAGGGAAAAACCAAAAGATTGGAAAAGGCTTTGGTCAATAAGGAAAATAAAATAAGGATTAATAATGACCTTTGTAAAAAAAATAAGCAGGAGGATTAAAAAAATAGGAAAATATTTTGATGAGTTAAAATTAGATATGAATCAAGAGGTTTTTTATATCGATAAAATCAGGCAAAAAAGGAGAAGAGGAATTTGACAATAACAGATGATTTAATGGCTTCACAGCAACAGTATAGCCAGAACATTATGGCGATGCCCTCTGCCTCTGTGCAAAGTTATAATTCTCCATATATCCAGAAGCACATTCCTAACCTAATAAAATGGGAAGTTGACATAAAGGATGTTGTTATTGATGTCAGGAATGATATGATTGGAAAGGAGTTCCAGATTACAGAATCCGGATTCCCTGAATTGGTTCAGGCATCTGAGCCATTAATGAATGAGGTTGGAGCTACCCGAGTTCTTGGATTCACTAAATTTGATTTCTCTAAAGGGGTTGTTCTCAGCAACTTTGAGAAAGAGGAGATAAATTTGGCAGTTGAAGAATATGAGTCAATCCTGAGTTTTATTTTGCATATGAAAAACGATAATTTTGGGCTTGACCCTGCTTATATAATGTCTTTAAGGGCACAGATGGGCAGGGCTGTTATGTCAACTTACAACAGGGCTTTGAACGGAAGAACAGCTTCATTATTAAGGGAAACACAAAGCCATAGTGAAGTGGTCACAAATGCTCCCCAAGGAAGGAAAGGAATTCTGAGGGGGATGTTCGGGGGAGGTCTCAGATAATGGCTACTTCTGATTTTATTCCTAAATTTAACTTTTCTTATGAAGTGGGATTATTTGAATTGATAATCTTAGAATTCATGATTTTCTTGCTGATTCTTTTTTTAGTGATGCTTTATATTTATATGAAATATGTGAGGAATAATATTGGTGTCACAATATTGGAGGAGACTTCTGGGGGGGGCAATGTCATTATCAACGATAGGGCTCAATTCAAGCAGACTCCTGAAGGAAAGATATATCTGAAGATGTGGAAGCATAAAAAAATTCCACTTCCGGCAGTTGAATCGAATGATTTCACATTTGCCCGAGGATTCTTTTTGAGGAAGGGAATCATATTCAAGAAGATAAATGAAATTACTTATATACCCCAAAATATTAATATGGACCACAATTCCCCTTTTTTCACTCCCGAGAAGTATCTTGATTTGAACAAATGGAACAGTGCTTTATTAGAGCAGATTATGATAAAGATAAAGCATAAAAAAGATAATGTCTTATTACAAGTTCTCCCATGGTTCGCAATAGTTTTCATTGTCATTATATTAGGATTGGCTATGAAATATATGACTGACAAGCAGGCAGAAGCATCAGTCAATTTCGGAAAGCAGATAAATCAGGCTTCACAGACTCTCAACGAAGCAACTGACAAGGTAATTCCTTATTTAGCAATAATCGCAGGAGCTCCATCTCCAAACAGCAGACCTCCACCATAAGATAATGGCTTTAGACATCATGTTAGTGGTGGGGTATTTAGGCACAGCAATTGTAATGATTTTCTTAGGTAGGAATATAGATGATAAACAGAAAACTGATAATGGCAACTTAGTTAATCCTTTTTTAACAGGTTGCAAGGTGTTGCTTTATGCAGGGGCTTTCTGGATGATAATTCTTAATTTCTTCTCTATGAGGATGCTAGTCAAGTATGAGAATAATCTTTCCAATTTCACTTTGAGGGAAAACCTGACTCAGATGATAGGGCAGGGTTTTGTTTCAACTACATGGATTGGGGTCATAGCTTTCACATTATTAATAATCAGTCTTATTGCAATGGTATTGATTCAAGCTAAGGAGGTTGCTAAGTTCAAGAAGCAGAAAGGAGATGGCTTTTAAAAAATTCAAGCTGTTCAAGATGTCAGAATCAAATTTGAAGCTGGTGGATGAGAACAATAGCATAATAGCCTCAAAGATGGGAGTATCTCCCAGAAAGCTCAAAATAAAGAATGACATTATTGGCATCGGATTGAAGATGGTAAAATTCAAGCTGAATGATGCCCCTTTAAAGAACCAATTCCATGAGTCAATATTTGAATTAAAGGTCAGGAGAAACAACAAGAAAAGTATTAAGCTATGATTTTACTGAATAAAAAAGGCGACATTCCGAGCATTATGGTATTGATAATCATATTAGTTGTCTTTGCAGTCATCAGCTTATTCTTATATCAAACTTACAGCATTGGGAGGGATATTCTCCAAGGAGATGCCTTTGAGGGAGACATTGAAGCACAGCAGACAGGAAACAGGTTGGAGAAAACAGGAAAGAATCTGGACGGGATTTTTGCCATTCTCCTTATAGTTGGATTTATTACAATAATAATTACTAGCTTCTTTATTCAGAGCCATCCATTATTTTTTGCATTCTCATTGATATTTGGAGTCATATTGATATTTGTCAGCATGGGTGTAAGTTCATTTTATTATAATTGGGCACAGAACTCAAGCACTTCAGGATTGACTTCAGTCAGCAGTAATTTTCCAATCACAAATAAGATAATGAATATACTCCCATTGATTACCGGAATAATGGTTGTTATAGTATTGATAATATTGCTTGCAAAGAGGGGGGAAGCATGAACATAAAAGAAAAGTTCAAGGAAGATAAAAGGAAAATAATAATAATTTTCATAGCTTCCCTTATTATAATAGCCATAGCATTTGCAGGTCTGAGTTTAGTTAATATGGAGAAATTTGGGCAGGGAGGTTTAATTTTAGAAAATATTAATGAAAGCAGAGACCAAGGTGGCGAGATTGTATTAACTTCTCAACCTCCTAAACCTAGAGTTTTTATAGATGACAAGAAGGTTTTTGTTGATGACCCAACTAAGGTGAAAATTGATGTTTACCCTCACACAAGTGAGAGGCTAAATAATCATGAACAATACATAGAAATTACAAATAACATGAACAACAATAACCTCGACATCATCTTGGTCTTTGATGACAACATAAATTCTGTTGAATTCTATCAGGAAAAACAGGTCAAGAAAGAAAGATTAAAGCCTATGAAAGAATTGAAATTAAAGAAATATGATTGTGTTGGAAATCTTGAAGTTAAAAATACACGAATTTTATGCAATTCACTGAATTCAACTAACTTCGAGCAGGAATTTGTTGAAATAATAAATAATTCATTTACTTATTATGAAACTGAGGTCAAGAATTTAGAAAAGGAAGAATACTTTGAATACGAATTTTCATTGGTGAGGAAATTAACTTATGAACAGATTGGAAGTAAACATTATTACTACTTCAACAATGTGAACTTTAGGAAAGACGAACTTAAAACTTATAAGGTTGTTTATAACACAAAGATAGGGCTTGATGGCAAGTTTTCTGTTTATGTAAAAAAGAATAATGAAGATATTTCTCAGGCAGTTGAACTTGACCCTTGGTTCAATAGTAACTGGCTAAGGGCTAAGAACATAACAATATCCAACAATGATGATATAGGGCATACTTTTGAATACATGGAAGTAAATCTTAGTAATTTGACATTATCAAATACTTGTGCAAAGGAATTAATAATTGTCAATAATAATTCCCAACAAGAAGACATGGATGTCATTCTTGATGGAAGCAATGAACCACAGGGGAAAAAATGGTGTCTTGTTTCTTTCTTGGTAAATGTAACCACTGGGGCAACAATAAACTATACAGCTTATTATCATAATGCGTTGGCAACTGAGGGGGATGAGAACCTTACTTTAGTTTATCAGGACTTTGAAAATGGAACTCTTGGGGAATTGGCTTCAAGTTGGTCTATTGATACGGGATTAACAGCAGGAACTGTTGCCAATACAAATGTTACAATAAATAATTCTCAGGCAATAGGAACTCAATCAGGAAGAATAAACAATGCACAGAGTGGAGCTTTGAATGACATTGTTAATTTCATAAACTTTTCATTCTCACAATCAACAGTGCCAAGAAAACTGACTTCAACCTTTTCAGTATTTATATTGAACAATTCCCAGAATTCTATTTTAGGAACAACATTTTCTGAAGACTTGCATCCACAACATTCAGTATTTGCAAGAGCTCCCCACCAGAGATATAATGGAACAATTAAAACATTTGATTCAGTTGACCTGATTGAAACTAACTTAAATCTTACTGGGGATATGTGGCAGAATCTTACTTATGTTATTGACAATATAACCCCTGAAAGGTGGAGATTATATATGAACCAATCAATGTCAAGACCTGATGCAAATTACACTTTCAGAGGGACTCCTGCATTCTTCAATAGGATTGGCTTCGGAAGTAATGGGGATGTTGTGGCTTCGGGTTATCATATAGATAATGTCAAGGTTGTAGTCGGAGAGATATACAATGAATCTTCAACCTTTTCAATAGGAAGTGTAATGAATTCAGAACCTTACAACCTTTCAATAGCATCAATGTCATTAACTCCAACAAATCCAGTTTCAACTGACAATCTTAATGCTTCCTTCTTTGTTGAGGATGATTTGGGAAGATTAATGAATGTAAGTGTGATTTGGTACAGGAATAATATAAGCGTGACAGGTTCTAATTTATTTAACAATTATGCCCCCAGTTCTTTTGTTTCAACATCTTTGCACAATGCAAACACAACAAGGGGGGAAAACTGGAGTTATTCTGCCCAAGTAATATCAACAGTATTCTCAGGAAACATCACAAATTCAACATCAAGAAATATAAATAATTCAATTCCCTTTTTAATATTGAGAACTCCTTTAAATAATTCTTTTGCATCAGGAGGAGTAAATTTAAGTTGCATAGGAAATGATACAGATAACGATTTATTAAGTTATGAATTTATAGGGGATACTGCAAACCCACCAACAACTTTATTGCAGAACAACACTCTTGGAAGTTATTTGTGGACTAACTTAACAGGAAGTAATAAATATTACTGGCAATGTAATGTTAGGGATTCATTGAATTCAGTAAATAGGAGTTCAACCTTCCAGTTAAATGTCTCAATTATTCAGTATTGCATAGGTGGTTCAAATTCAACTCATTCCCTAGCTTACAATTTCACCTTTGCCAAGGAAATAGACAAAATTGACCTGAGTAATGTAACTTTTGACATTACTGCCTTGACTTTCACAACAACTAGGCAGGCAAATTCAACTTTTAGTTTTAGAGTTATCAATACAACTAATGTGACAATATGCCTCACTCCTGCAAATGCAACATTCCAAGTAGATGCACAGATAGATTATATTGCCCCGACATTTGACAAGAGACAGCATTACTTAGTTAATAATACTGCCTCAAACCAGACACAGCATACTAAATTGTATCTTCTTGAGGTTTTATTTGGGAGCTCAACAACAATAAAGGTCATAGACCAATTCTTTAATGGGATACCCGATGCCTATGTATTTGCAGAAAGGTTCTATACAGAAGATGGGATTTATAGAAATGTTGCTTCTGTCAAAACAGATGATGCAGGGAAGGGATTCACCTTCCTTCAGCATCTGATTCCACATTATAGGTTCTTGGTAATTCATAATGATACATTAAAACTAGTCAGTTCACCATTAAAAATAATAACAGTATCGGGAGATGAGACAATAATTACCTTGCAAATAGGGGGGAGTACTCCTGCCGAAATTATAAATTCATATAATAACATCCAATATTCGATGGCATTCAATAATTTAACAAGGTCTTGGGTTGTCTCATATGTTGATAATTCCAATAATTTGGAAAGGGGCTGTCTAAGAGTTAAGGACGCATTGAATGGAACTCAGTATTGCAATACCTGTTCGACAGATAACACAGCCACATTGACTTGCACAATCCCTTCAGCCACATCATTGAGGGCATTTCCGACAACGGCAACATTCTATGAATCGGGAGCTCAGCAGGAGCTGAATCAAATCATAGCAGTGGATTCCTTCAGCGAATTTGTGCCTGATTCACTTGGAAGAAAATTGGGGATATTAGCTCCTATTCTTGCTGTTCTCCTTTTGGCTACTATTGTCTTTATAGGATTGTTTAACCTTATAGCAGGATTAGTTTTGGCTATTGTTGGATTATTCATAATATTCATACTTGACTTGATGCCAATTCCATTCACAGCCATTTGGGGAATTGTTGTGGTCGTATTACTAATAATATTTAGGAGCAGAAGAACATGACCTCAGGATATAATCTATTTATGGCTATGTTTGTTGTAACATTGGGCTTTATGGGGATGCTAGCATTTTATTACGGGGTTGCAACTGAAAATAATGTCAATCTTGACCCTCAATATCATAATACATTTAGCTTGATTAACCAAACCATTCCAAGCAGTAAAACACTGGAAAGAAACCTTGAAGAGAAGATTGCAGGTGGAAGCGATATTCAGGAAAACATAATTGCCCCTAAATCTTCTTTTGAATCTGGGGTCACATTTGTTTTAAACTTCCCTTTGATATTTAAGGATATGATTCAAGGGATTGCCGTTGCCATTGGGATTCCTTTTGAATGGTTTATCAGTTCAATAATACTAATATTGATAATTACAGTATCATTTATTGGGCTTAAATTCCTTAGGGGGGGAGAACTCTGATGTTGTATAATTTCACTGATGTGGGTGATTTTGGAAGCCTGTTGCAAAGTGCAAATCAGGCAACCAATAATTTTCTAGGAATAGGGCTTTTGGTTTTCTTATTTTCAGTCATTATGATTGTCTTAATGAAAAATGATAGGAATGTTGAGGAGGGTATGGTCGGGGGTGGATTCTTAACCACTATATTTGGGATTATGCTTCATTCAATTCCCAATGGGATAGGTGGTTCTTTAGTTAGTTTTCAGGTGATTTTGATATTTTTGGTTATAGGACTTCTTGGATTGTTTATAATGTATATACGAGAGCAATAGGTAACCTTAGGTAACCTTAGGCTTAAAAACTACATCTGATATGTGGTTACAGATAAAAGAGATTGGAGGTCTCAAAGATGGAGTTTTTGAACAGAAAAGGTCAAGAAGGAATCAACCAATTATTGACTTATGGTGTTGCTATTGTTGTGATTGCCATAGCTCTTATAATTGGTTTAAGAATCCTAGACCAATTCGATAATGACTTCACTGCCAATTCACTTGAAGCGAACGCATCAAGAGACGCAAGAACTGGAATTTCTCGAATGACAGAGCAATTGCCAAATATCGCCCTTGTTGTCGTATTGGTTGTTATTGTCGGATTGATGGTTGGAGTTTTCCTATATTTCAGGGGGAGCTTCTAACCCTTTTTTATTTTTAGGGAGAAAAACATAAAATGAATTTAAACAAAAAAGGTAATGAAAACTTATTGATGACATTATTGACGGGAGGTTTAGTTATTATTGCCACAGCGATAGTGATTTTAGTTGGTTCAAGTATAGCAAATACTTTGACCACAGGTTATGGTAATGTAACTCAGGACGGAACATTGGTTGTGAATGGTTCGATTCAGTCAAGGCAAGCCCTTGGAAGAATAGCTGAGCAAATGCCAAATATCGCACTTGTCACCGTTCTTTTAGTGATTGTTGGACTCTTAGTGGGTGTTTTTGTTTACTTCAAAGACAAATTTTAATTTCCCTTTTTTGATTTTTTAAACCGAAATTTTTTTAATTTAGTATATCTTTCTTAATCTATGGCACTTATAGAATATGAAGAGTTACTGCCTAAATTAGAGGATTTGGAATATCCATATTGGCTTGAAGCACAAAAATATTGTCAGTCAACTTTGGAACAATATGTAAGATATTACCATATGTTCAAAAAATATCCATTGACTCAAGGGGCTGTGGACAGATTTGTTTTTGAGCATAATCACGCAATAGCCAGAGCTTTTTTAATTTCTTATCTGAAATTCCTGAAAAATAGGGAAATTGAAGTTCTTCCAATACGAGGCAGAATAAGAAATAAGATTCCTAAATATCTCTCAATGGATGAGATAATGGCTTTAGTGAGAGGCTCTGACTTCCGGACGGGATTGATGATATTATTATATTTTGAGACTGGTCTAAGGGCTTTTGAACTTCTTAAAACCAGAGTCAAGGACATTGACTTTGATAATCTTAAAATTAATGGACTGGGTAAAGGCAATAAGGAATTTAGCGTTCATATAAGCAAATCAACTTCTAGTCTATTATTGAAATATATCCATACTTCTGGAGTGAAAGAGGAGGACAGGCTTTTTAAAATCAATAGGCAGAGATGGGATACTATTTTAAAAAAATTTGGATGGGCAATTCTACATAAAAATATTCATTGCCATATGCTTAGGCATTCCGTTGCCACTTATTTAGCACAAAGGGGAGAAAATATATTGTTTATTCAACAGGTTATGAGACACGCAGACTTAAATATGACAAACATATACATTCATTTGAATTCAAAAGAGATAGAGGATAAATGGCGAGAAATATTCGATTGATTTCTGTATTTTTTATCATACTTTTCATACTTTTCATACTTCCAGAAATCCAAGCAAAGCCCCACTATGAATATGCAAACAATAACCAATTCATAAGACTATATGATTCTCGGGAAGTTTACTGCATAAACCTAACTTCAGGATTGCAGTTTGGGACTGACTTAACAGATTCATGTAGTGGAAATTTCTTTAACAGGAACGAGATATGCGTTCAGGTATTGAATCAAAGAAGATGCTATCAGGACTTGCCTTTAAATTCCTATACAATTCTAAGCGATAACCAAAGTTATGTCAATGTAACTTTTTCCAAGACTATTGCAAATTCAGAAATAAGGATGACCTATACTTTATTGAATGATTCAAGCATGATTTACCAATCATTTTTAATCAAGAATAACAATTTTATTTCTCCTAAATTTAATCTTAGTTATATAATAACAAATATTAATATAGATAATTCAAATAGTGAAAAGCTGATTTTAAACCAATCTTCTTATTTATTAAATAATCTATCTGCAACTTTTATCAATTTTGTAGAAGATGGTTTTGATGTTGTTGGAACAGATAAATATTTTCATTTAAACATCCCTTACATAGATAATCATTACATCAGCGTGAAAAACAAAACCATTAATTTTACAATCACTGATATACAAATTCCTGCAAGGACACAAAAATCTTTCTTGTTTTCTTATTTTGACCCTGTTGGAGACTGCATTTCATTGGTAGATAATAATACGGGATGTTGGGGAAATCAATTTACAAGAACAACATTAGACGGAATTCATATAGATGCTACTGTCAATGAAGTGGGGTTTAGGTTTAATTGGACAAAACAAACCAATGACACAGCTTACGCAATAAGTTTCTGCATCAACAACACATCAGGAAAATTTAACTCATGGGTGGGGATTCAGTATAATAATCCTAGTACCAATATGCCTAATGGAACTTGGATAAATGCAAATAATGTTTCTAGTGATTGGTTGGCAGGATGCCAAAATACTTTATTAATGAATCCTGTAAATTTCACAAAAAACCAATTATACCATGTTGTATTCAATGATGAAGGGAGCAGTGACCCTGCAACATCAGGGGAATTTAAAACTATTAAATGGGTAAATCCAAAAATTACAAAACTGCCTTATGATTTTTCTAATCACTTGCAGATGCAGGTAGAAATATGTTGTCCTGCTAACTGGAAAGCTGATAGCGACGGAACAGTCTTATTTTCAATAAAATATAATACCACTGTTTTAGATGATACAGGAGACCCACCTGTTTTTAATTCTGCACAATCACCCGAACCTTTCGGGTGGACTTACGATACTCTTGGGCAAGGTGTTTTAAGTGGATTAAATGTAAGGGGGGAAGTTTTTAAGATTCCTTATGAATTAAATGTGACTAGGGTTGATGTAAGTGTTAAATTAAGTGATGGTTATTTAGGTGGTTTAGACATTCCAGATAATTTCAGCATTGTTATAAGGGATAATGCGACACAACAGGCATTAACGGGGGGTAAGATATTTGTCAATATAAGCAATTCAACTTATGGGTTTTATTCTCTGTTAATTAAGAATACACCTCAGGGAAACTTAACATTTACAGCAAACAGAACTTACATGTTCATGATTTTCTGTAACGCTTGTAATGGCATTGATGGGGAATTTGATGTAGAATTGGCAAGGGAATCTATAGGTCATGTTCAGGTCAATAATGCTACATGGCTAGGTTTAGAAGGATATTCACAGCAAAGCTCAAATAATGGAACTTCGTGGGGTGTCGGGGTTACCAATCTTAGAAGTGATATGCTATTTAGATTCTTTGGTCATAAACTAGGGGTTGTTAGTCCCCCAGTTGTAGTGACTCCAGTAACTCCTGAAGAAGAAACTATGTCATCAAGCATCACTTTAACTTTTATTATCAGTGCTCTTTCTTTAGTATATTTGGCTAATTCTATTGACAATAAGAATAAAGGTTCTGATGATGTCAGGGGATAACCCCCTGATTTTTTTATTTTTGTTAGACCGGCTCTTTTACTCTTCATAACAAAACCTCGACTTTAACGGCACAGTCCCTGAATCTGCCCGAAAAGTGCTTAATATGCCCGAAATGTTTGACTTTTCATGGACTCCCCCATTCATTAAGCCATAAACTAAATTTCTCCAATTCTTTTAGTTCTTGAATTTTAGTCATGTTTCCATCGCTTTATTATTTACCCAAACTTCCCCACAACCTTGACATTTAAATTTCTTATAAAATTTGTAGTC
>C687J35021_10003306_pt1 | contig 11114 bp, 13 predicted proteins | sample RifCSPhighO2_12_FD_35021 | JGI IMG/M metagenome (IMG submission 35021)
GCCGCACCTGCTTGCAGCAGGACACAAGGTAATTGTTTTCGATATTCAATGGTTTGGCGACGGATTTTTATCGAAGGCAGGGGACAACGAGAACCTGAAACTGATCGTTGGAGACATACGGGATTTGCCGAAACTGACGGAGGCATTGCAGGGCATCGAAGCGGTTATCCACCTCGCCTGCGTTTCCAACGATCATAGTTGCCAACTTGACGAGGTGCTTTCGACTTCGATCAATTTCGATGCCTTCGAGCCGATGGTCATTGCTGCGAAGAAGGCCGGGGTCAAACGATTCATCTACTGTTCATCGAGCAGCGTCTACGGCATCTCCGATGCGCCGGATGTATTCGAGGACGCGCCTCTCGTTCCGGTGACTTTGTACAATCGCTACAAGGCGGCGTGCGAGCCGCTATTGTTCAAGCACCAGTCCGATGATTTCGTCTGCACGATCATCCGCCCGGCGACCGTCTGCGGTTATGCTCCACGAATGCGTTTCGACCTGACGGTGAACATTATCACCGCGCACGCGGTCCTGAAAAATGAGATCACGGTATTCGGCGGCGCGCAACGCAGGCCCAACCTGCACATCAAGGACATGACGGAATGCTACAAGCTGCTGCTCGTTGCACCGAGCGACAAAATCGCGGGGCAGATTTTCAATGTCGGCGCGCAGAATATGAAGGTGTCCGATATTGCGGAACTGGTTGCCGACGTGGTATATGAAGAAAAAGAAGGTCTGTATCCTAGGCCGACGATCACGACGCAACCGAGTACGGACACCCGCTCCTACCATGTCAACAGCGATAAGATTTTCCATGTTCTAGGCTTCGCCCCTAAGTTTACCGTCAAGGACGCCGTGCGCGATCTGTGCGTCAAGTTCACGCAGGGTTATTGGAAGGATGCGCTGACGAATCCGTTGTATAGCAATGTACGGCAGTTAGTAGAACAAGGGTTTGCCATCACAGACAGTCTTGCGTCATATAGAACGGACAGATATACATGAGCAAAGTAGTTCTCTGTAACGGCTGCTTCGACCCGTTGCACGGCGGGCACGTCCTGCATCTGAAGGCTGCGCGAGCGTTAGGAACGAAGCTCGTGGTTTCAGTAACTCGTAATGCTTTCGTGAACAAAGGGCCGCTTCGCCCGGTATTCGATGAAAAGATACGCATGGAAATGCTGTCGGAGCTGCGCTCGGTTGATGATGTCGTTCTTGTTTCAAGTTCTCTCGAAGCTCTTAAACTGGTTCGCCCACAGATTTTCGTAAAAGGCATCGAGTATAAAGGCAAGCTGCGCGATGCGGATAAAGAGTATTGCGAAGCGAACGGCATTGAAATCGAGTTCACCGACGAGGCGACTTACTCCTCTACTGACTTGTTGCGGCGCCATGATCGAATTAGATAAAGTCAAGGACTACAAGGTGCTGGTTGTCGGAGACGCGATCTACGACCGCTATCGCTTCTGCGAGTCGATGGGCCGCTCCACCAAGGACATGATTATCTCGGCAAGGTTCCAGAGAGAAGAACAGTATCCTGGTGGAGTATGGGCGGCTGCTGCGCACATCAGAGACTTGTGCAAGAGCGTGGACGTGTGGCATGACGGCGTGGCGGCAGTCAACACCAAATATATCGGGCGTTACTCGCAAAAATTGTTTTCAGTGCATGAGACGGTTAATCTCGCGGCAATTCAGGTTTTTGAGAACATCGGCGCATACGATGTGGTCATCGTATTCGACTACGGGCATGGATTTCTGAAAGCAGATTTGCGCGAGCGCATAGCTAAGGAAGCAAAGTTTCTCGCAGTAAACGCGCAAACCAATTCCAGCAACTTCGGTTTCAATCGCGTGAACGAGAAATGGCCGAAGGCTGATCTGTGCGTCATTGATGAAGTTGAGGCGCGGCTTGCGGCTCACGAAGCAGAAGTCCCTATTGAGGACGTGATAGCGAAACTTCCCTATCCGAAAATCATTGTGACGATGGGGGGCGAAGGCGCCATTGGTTACGACGGCGAGTTTTATTACGATAAGGCTTTGACCGACAGGCCGGTTGATTTGCTCGGGGCGGGGGATGCCGTGCTGGCAGTTGTTGCCCCGTTTGCCAGAGCCGGATTGCCAATGAAGGATTTGGTTCATTTGGGTAACGCTGCGGGCGCTGTCAAGGTTGGAATCATGGGTCATCAGCAACGGGTAACACGGGCTGCGCTTGAGGCGCAGTTAGGACAATGAAAGTAGCCAACGCCATTGCCGAGTTCTTGCGCGATCATGGCATCAAGCATGTATTCTGCATCAGCGGAGGCGCGAGCCTTCATCTGATTCACGGTATTGCAGAAACGGAGGGGATAACGTTTATATGCCCACAACATGAGCAGGCTGCTGCTTTCGCTGCTGATGCTTACGCTAGGTTACGTGGCATTGGTTGCGCTCTTTCTACTAGTGGCCCTGGCGGTACTAATATGCTTACTGGTATCGCTGCCGCTTACTATGATTCGATACCTGTCCTCTATTTGGCAGGGCAAGTCACGGTAGGGCGCATGGGCGCAGGATGGGGCGTTAGACAGTACGGCTTTCAATGGACGCCAATAGTTGAAATGGTGCGGTCGATCACGAAATATGCCGTAGAACCGTTACGCGCAGAAGACGTGATGCCGGCCATGCGTGACGCGGTGCGGATTGCGCGCGAGGGCAGGCCGGGGCCAGTGTTGGTCTCGATACCGGATGACGTGCAAAGGGCTGAATTGTGAACCTGCCTGAAGCTAGGCGTCCAGTGTTGGTATTAGGCGCCGGCATCCATCAAGGCCACGCCGAGCGCGAAGCACGGGAACTGGCCGGGCTGCTGCAAATCCCTGTATGCCTGACGTGGGGCGCTGCTGATTTGTTGCCGGAATCGAATCCTCTTCGCATCGGCACCTTCGGCACGCACGGCACGCGGGCGGCGAACTTTGCCGTGCAGAATGCCGATTACTTGCTCTGCATTGGAACACGCCTTGACACGAAGGCGACCGGCACACCCGCCAAGTGGTTCGCCCGTGAAGCTCATATCGTCATGGTGGATATTGACCAAGCGGAAATAGACAAGATGGAGAAGATTGGCGTGCAAGTGGAAGGCGTCTGCATGGACGCCAAGAAGTTTATCATCGGTTTGTGTGCCAGCATTAGAGCGCAGGCACCCCTTCCTGAATGGTGGCCATATTCCAATTGCGCCGACTGGCTCGCGCGCTGCCAAGACTGGAAACGCCGCTATCCTGTCGTGCTGCCGGAATACGAGCAAGAAGAAGGCGTTAATCCCTACGTGCTTATTCGAGAACTGTCGAGACTGGCGGAACCCGGCGATATCATTGTGAGCGATACCGGCTGCGCGATTGCGTGGGTCTGCCAGGCATGGGAATTCAAGGAAGGCCAACGGCTGCTGCATCCGTTCAATCAGACGCCGATGGGATATGGATTGCCCGCAGCCATTGGCGCGCACTATGCGACCGGTAAGCGCGTGATCTGCATTACTGGAGATGGGTCTATCATGATGAGCATTGGCGAGCTTGCGACGATTGCAGGTCGCAACTTGCCTATCAAAATTGTGCTGCTAAACAATTTCGGGCATGCAATGTGCCGTCAAAGCGAGCGCGAATGGTTCGGTGGTAAGTATTGCGCTACAAGTCCTGAAAGTGGTTTAACATTTCCAGATTTTAATCAGTGTGCGTATGGATTTGGTATTGATTATACGGGAGTGTTGGAAGGCATGTTTTCGGGTGAAGGCCCGGCATTATGTGAAGTGTTTCTGAACGCAGATCACGATGTTGTTCCTAAAGGAAAAGCGGGGGATGCCAACGAAAATCAGTATCCGTATCTTCCGCGCGAAGTTTTAGAAAGAGAAATGATCGTTCCGATGGTATGAGTATGATCGAGCAATACGATCTCGATCTTCGATGCTTCAATTGCAAGCGGTTCGCCTACAACGATCTATACAAAGGCGATTATGGAACCTGCGGGTATCTGTGCAGGTCGTGCATCGAAATGATGGCTGGAAAGTTCAGGCATGGCGTTAAATAGCATCTCTCTCAAAATGATAGAGCCTTATTTCGTCGGCAGCGTCTTGTCGCTTGGATATCCTCAACTACAAGGGATAGACGGCAGGATAGAAGATTTGATTGCCAACAAGGGCGGGACTTTTTCCTGCGTTGACTTGTTCAAGCACGAAGGCTGCGAGACGGTATGCGACCTGAATCAAGCGGTCGAGTTTTTTCCTCATGATTTGGTTATCGACCCAGGGACGATAGAGCATTGCATGAACATCGGGCAGGCGCTCATAAATGCCGCGAGCGCGGTACGGGTGGGCGGCAGAATCTTCCACGGTTCCCCGATGACCATGCTCAACCACGGATTTTACAATATCTGTCCTACGTTATTCGGCTCATTTTATGAATTGAACGGGTTCAAGATAGAGATTCTTGAGGCGCGGAACCGGCGTGGTGAGGGAGACATTATTCCTATAAGACTGCATGCCCGTTTTGGTGGCGACGCGGATTCGGGGCTTTATTGTTTGGCCAAGAGAATCGAAGATCGTGTGTTTACATTTCCGACGCAGGCGAAATATGTCCGCCATTAACTACCGAGGGTTGAATATTCCATTCGTATCGTTCGGAAATGTAACCAGCGACGATCTATTCGCGCCGAAGGAACAAGCCATCTTTGATTTTTATGAGGCCAATAAGTGTCGCTATAATCGTGCCTTGGACATCGGGGCGAACATAGGTGTGCATACTATGTTGATGTTAAAACAAAGATGGACAGTTCATGCTTTTGAACCAGACCCAGTTCATTTTGAAATGTTAAAAAATAATGTGGCGTCAATTACTATCATTACGAATCGAGTGAAATCACGCCCGATGTTTAATTATTTTATGAGAAGTTGTATGGCCGTCTCAGATCATGCCGGGCGCGAAACTTTTGTTCGCGTCAAAGGCAATACCACTGGAAGCCATCTGAAGGGCGATAAGGAGCCTTACGGTGAATTGGAGGAATTCGAGGTCAAGGTCGTCGACTGCCGCCCGCTATTCGATTGGGCGGACTTTGCCAAGATCGACTGCGAGGGCCACGAGGCGCGGATTTTGCTGACTGTGACGCGAGAACAAGCCAAGCTTATGGATTTCATGGTTGAAATTGGAAACAGGAAGAACGCCGAACTGATCTACCGTCATTTCGAGAAACTGCCGACAAGGCTATGGGCGCAGAAGAACGACTGGCAACAGATAAAATCCTTCGAGGATATGCCGACGCATCATAGCCACGGCGCTTTGTTCATCGGGTGGAATCCGCCGTTTCCGACGCTATGACAGACGAAAAACCACTCGTCATCCCGCTTGAAGTCCATCCTAGGAAGTATATCCAGTGCCTTCAGGATCGTGGAATCACGCTTGAGCAGATTGCCGAAGCCCTTGGACTGTCGCTTCGCATGGTCTGCCACATGAAGGCGAAGAACTTGGAACCGCGCTGGTCGCAGGCGCTAAAATTGGTGGAGTTGAACGCGCTTCATTGCTCAACGTCCACAGTTCAACCATCTTCCTTCCGGTAAGAGTGCAACGTATTGCATGGACATAGTAAGTCCCATGGCGCATCTTTGCCGCCATGGATCACCCGCTAACGAATTGCCGTCTTAGTGCGGAACTGCCTGACGAGCCTCTTGTCTGCATCGTCAAGTTCCGTGATGACCTGCAATTCGGGGTGCAAATTCCTCAGACCCCAGCACTCCACGTTCAAGTAGTCGTCCGCAAGGACAATTGCTCCGCAAGCGGGCAGTTTATCCGTTTCGGCTACTTGCCGGATGGTTCGCGCTCTCTGGGCGATGAGTTGACCGGCTGGATGGTGCGTGAGTATCTGGAGGTCTGCGAGGTATTGGGCGTGGTGCAGGCTGACGGCGTGACCGTGACGCCAGTTGGTTCTTCGCAACCGGAGAACGACAATTCCAGCCCGCAGTCTCAGGCAGCTTAGGTTGATGCAGGTGGTCGGGCATGATCCGGCGTTCGCTGCAAAGGTTGGTATACCTCAGTCCGTTGGCCGCGAATTCTCAGAAGCCGGCATGGCCAGAGACATGATGCCGGCCCAGAGAAAAATGAAGGTCAAAAAAATAGCGGATGCGCTGAAACGAGGCCACTAATGGCCGAAATCAATATCAGCCTGCCTAACGGATTCATTCCGCGCCCGTATCAGGCCAAGGCGATGAGCTACTACGACAACGGCGGCAAGAGGGGAGTATGGGTGTGGCCGCGCCGCGCCGGTAAGGATTTGACGTTTTTACACCAGACGATCAAAGAGGCGCACGCCAGACCAGGGACTTACTATCACTTGCTGCCGAGCCACACCCAGGCGCGCAAGGTAATCTGGGACGGCATTGACAATGCCGGCAAGCGCGTACTAGACGTTGCAATCCCCGCCTTATTGCGTTCTGGGGAGAACGCAACAGAGATGAAAATCAATTTGAAGTGTGGTTCTGTCTGGCAACTGGTAGGGGCAGACTACTTCGATACGATCATGGGGACAAACCCGTTCGGTCTGGTATTCAGCGAGGCCGCGTTGACGGACCCGAGATCATGGTCGTACTTCCGCCCGATCCTAGCGGCCAATGGTGGATGGGCGTCATTCATATCGACCCCTCGCGGCTATAACTGGTTCTACGACCTGTTGGAATTGGCGAAGTCGAACAAGACGTGGGGTTGGGACCATCTGAACGCCGAACAAACCGGCCACATATCCGAAGATGTTCTGGCATCGGAAAAAGCCGAGATGCCGGATGAGTTGTTCCGTCAAGAATATATGACTGACTTTTCGGCGGCAAACGTAGGCGCTATTCTCGGCAAATACGTGGAGCAGGCCGAGATTGAGGGCCGCGTCACCGATGACGTTCGTTACATGCAGGATGGCGCACCGATTGAGGTTTCGTCCGATATTGGATTCCGAGATACGGCCGCGTGGTGGTTCTGGCAGGCTGACACGGACGGATTCCGGTTGATCGACTATGACGAAGGCAGCGGCATGGATGCCGACGATTGGGTGGACCGATTGCAGGACAAGCCCTACAACTACGGAAAATTCTGGCTACCGCACGATTCAAAAGTAAAGACGTGGCAGAGCAAGCATAGTGGCATGGAGAGATTCCTTCGTGCCTTCGGGCAGGACCGCGTAGGCGTTGTCCCGCAATCCAAAATTCCTGATCGCATCAATGCGGGCCGCACGATCATCAAAAAATGCCGTTTTGCTAGAACCGCCTGCAAGGTCGGGCTGTCTGGATTGAGGGCTTGGTCGTTCGAGTATGACGACGAGCGTAAGACATTTTCAGCGACACCGCGGCATGATTTTGCAAGCCACCCCTCGGACGCCTTCACGTACGGCTGTCAGATCATGCGCAAGCGCCAGATCGTTGAGAAAGAAAAGGCGCCCGAGCCGCGTTCCGCCGCAACGATGACGATGGATGACTGGTGGGCGGTACGTGATGAACAACTCGCAGTCGAAAGGAGAATTTGATGGGTATCTATTCAAGCATGTTTCAATGGATGTCGATAAATGGGCAAGACCTCGCTGTTGCGAGCGCATCTGCGACTGTTTCTGCTGCCTTCCCTACAGGCACAACTTCGATACGGGTGGTGTCAACGGTGGGCGTATATATTGAAATGGCGCTGGGGGCCAGTGCATCATCTGGGACAGGCGGTTATTTGCCGGCAAACGTGATCGAGCATCTTCCCGCTCAAGCAAGCAAGACATTGAGCGCGATTACGACTGGCGCAGCAGGAATTCTCAATATCAAACCTTGCTCAGATTAAGCGATGGCCCGCAAAGACAAAACAGAGCAGAAACAAACGCTCTCCGAATTCTGGACCGGCGAGATTGAATCTGCCGAGAAGGATTTCGAGCGGTGGGTCGAAACCTCGCAACGGATCGTAAGACGCTACCGGGATGACCGCGATGGGGTCAATAGCCGTGCCCGCAGATTTAACATTCTGTGGTCGAACGTGCAGGTGCAGAAGCCCGCCTTGTATGGCCGGATGCCGAAGCCAACCGTTACCCGGCGCTTCAAGGATTCCGATCCGGTAGGGCGGGCTGCGTCAACCATGCTGAAGCGGTGTCTTGAGTACGAGGTCGAGGAATACCCGGATTTCCAGCGCACCATGCGCTGCGCGGTAGAGGACAGGTTACTCCCCGGCAGGGGCGTTGCATGGGTGCGCTACGAGCCGCATTTTGTTGGTGTGGACATTCAAAACGCAGAAGCCACTCAGATCACGACACCCAAAGACACGGGAACGGTAACTGAGGACGCGCCTCAACAACTCGACTATGAGTGCGCCCCAACGGATTATGTTCACTGGAAGGATTTCCTGCACGAACCGGCTAGAACATGGGAAGAAGTAACGTGGGTTGCAAGACGAGTCTTTATGACTCACGGCGAAGGCGAAAAACGATTTGGAAAAGGTTTTGCCTTGGTCCCTCTCCAGACAGATGACAAGAAAAACAAGGACAGCGAATCTCTCAAGGGCAACGATAAAAAGAAAAAGTCTGAGGTTTGGGAGATTTGGGACAAGACCGCAAAAGAAGTGATCTGGATCGCCAAGAACTTTCCTAAAGAACTTGACCGGAAGGACGACCCGCTTGGGCTTACTGAATTCTTCCCATGCCCGATGCCGTTGTTCGCCACGGTTACAACCGGATCACTCATTCCAGTTCCCGATTATTGCGAGTATCAGGATCAGGCCGAGGAACTGGATGTTCTGACCAATCGCATCTCAAATCTTACCAGGGCGTGCAAGGTCGTCGGTGTCTACAACACTGAGTTCATAGAGCTAAAGAGAATGCTCGATGAGGGCGTCGATAATAGGATGATCGGCGTTACTAATTGGGATGCGTTTTCAGAAAAGGCAGGCATAAAAGGCTCGATGCAGTTTATGCCGCTGAAAGAAATCATCGAAGCTCTGGTGCAACTCTACGTTGCCCGGGATTCTGCCAAGCAGATTATTTACGAGACTATAGGTATCAGCGACATTCTGCGCGGATCGACGGTAGCTAGTGAGACGCTTGGCGCGCAGGAGCTAAAGGCTCAGTTTGGCTCGATGCGGATGAAGCAGTCGCAGGAGGACGTTGCCCGCTTTGCGTCTGACCTGTTGCGGATGAAAGCCCATATCATCTGCAAGCTATTTTCCGACGACACGATCATGCGGATGTCGGGCATTGACTACACGATGGATGCCCAGTTAGCGCAACAGGCCCTTGGATTGCTGCGCCAAGGGACCATCAAGGACTTCAGAATTGAGGTGTCAGCCGACACCCTTGCTCAGATAGACGAGGCAAGAGACAAAGAGGAGCGGGTTGAATTCCTGAAGGCAACCGGGGCGTTCTTGGAAAAGATACTCCCGGTTGTGCAGTCTCAGCCGGCATCCGCTGAATTGCTCGGTGAAATGCTCATGTTTGGCGTCAGGGGCTTCCGCATAGGAACGGAGGTTGAAGCTGCGTTCGAGCGCGCGACCGCTAAGATCGGGGAGGCTCTGAAGCAGCCGAAACCCGAGCCGCCCGAGATCATGATGACGAGGATCAAGGAAGACGCGGCCTCCAAGCTCGCTGCGGATGATCGCAACTTTGAATTACAGAAGCATAACGACGATCTGGCATTCCAGCGCGAGAAGGGTCAGCAGATCATAGAACAGCGGGATCGCCAAGCGGTATTGGACAGAGAGAACGAGCTTAAGAAGTTCGGGATGCAGATGCAATGTCAGGAAAACATCGCTGCAATAAATGCCGGGAAAGACGAGCGTGTAAGCAACGAGAAGATTGCCAAGGATGAGCGAGTTGACTGCATGAAGATCGAGCGCGATTCGGAAGTCAGCAAGCAAAAGATCGAGGCAGATAAAAAGCCGATGGTGCAGATAGACGGCACCGAGCAGATAGGGGCTGTTGCCGAACACGTCAAATCTCTTGCCGATACGCAGCAAATGCACATGGCTGAAGCGATGACGAAGATGGGCGAAGGCATATCAGCCATGTCGCAGGTGATGGCGGAGTTCAACAAGGCGGCGCAATTGATGGCGGCACCTAAAGAGGTCGTAAGGGATAAAAATGGTCGAGTGGCCGGCATGAAAACGATGATGAATACTATCAATCCGTGAGCACAGACCACGAAATAGAGGTTCTCAAACGCCAAATTATAGCCCTTCGCCGCAGCATGAAAGACGTGGCCGAGTTCGTCGATGTCGTTTCCTCGCCGCTTTGGAAGCGCGTGATCTGGTGGTTTTGCGGCTTTTACTTCCGCAAGGTAGGTCGATGGTACGGCAGTCAAAGTTGGCAACCGAAGTGGCCTAAGTGAGATCAGCGATGAGTATTGAGCCAGGTGGCGCAGCAACTCCGGCAACAGAAGCGGCGCGCTTTCTTGAAGATGAAGGATGTACGGCATTGTTCACAAATGGAAACAGGCCATTTAGCTTTGAGTTTGTCGTAATAGGCGCGGTGTCCATTGCGCAGCGCTGCATGTTGAGTCTCAGACAATTTGGCCCCGCGCCTCTTTTCTGCATTCAGCCTACAAATAGCGGCGGATTTTGCGGCATGTTCAGGTGGTTTGGGACGGCCACTCCAGTAAGCAGACATCTTGGCTCGTGTCGCAGCGCTCTTGGGGCGGCCTTTACCAGCAAGACCAACCTTGCGCATATTTTCTGCGGATTTTTTAGCATGATGTTCGAGAAAGTGCTTGCTGTTGGATTCGCACAGTTCAAGATTTTCAAGACGATTGTCAGTGCGGTTTTCGTTTTTGTGGTGCATTACATAACCTGGTGGGATCGGGCCATGCGCATCCTCCCACACGACGCGGTGTTCAAAAGGCCAGCGCCGGATGCCCAAGGTGGTTTTTATCTGGACATAACCGTTGTGATTAAGTCGTCTTGTTCCAACTGGTTGAGCTTTCATGGTGCCACTTTAACATGATGGCAACCAAATGACAAAATTATTTTTGCGCTCGTCGCAAACCAACGGAATAGGTGCTACCTATTTCGACATGCTCGCTGTTGCAGGGGCAGGAGCAACTACAGCAGTCGTAGCGACAACGACCGCTGGGACTGAAATCCAGTGGACGCAGACCAGCGGGGGCGCAGAATTGTTG
>C687J35021_10003307_pt1 | contig 11113 bp, 16 predicted proteins | sample RifCSPhighO2_12_FD_35021 | JGI IMG/M metagenome (IMG submission 35021)
CCGCCGATACGCTGCGGGCCGAGACGACGATCGTCGTCGGCGGGCTGCCGCACAAGCAGGGCACGTATACGGCCACGCGCTGGCTCAACGTAGCGGAACTGCTGGCGGCGGTGAAGTCGGGCAAATGCGCCCCTGCCCCGGCGGGGGACGGCGGGCGGTGAGACGCGGTACGCGGGAATACGCGGATACGCGGGGAAGTTCGGGGTGGGGGGGGATAAAGGTAAAAACTCTATGAACCTACAATTGACCACAACTCCAATCGAGCACGCTATACTGAAATTAGCTATGAAATTATGTGTCTGTTGCAAAAACCAGAAACACTGGAACCCAGCCGAGGATGCTCCCCTTGTCGGTTGGATTCATCGAAAGAAGATCGACGCAAGCCAAGTCCATTTCTGTTACGCTGCCCCTCTTTACGCACTCCGGGTCGAGAACGAGAGGCTGGTATCGGAAATCGAGAGGCTCAGTCTCTCACCACCCAGTCAATGATAAAGGGGCGTTGAGACGCGGTACGCGGAAATACGCGGATACGCGGAGGGCAGGGGGGGCTTCCCGCTGTCGCTTCGGGCTCGCCAGCCGGCACGGCCCCCGAAGCGCACGGCGGCGAGGCGGGTTTTTAGATGATGGATGACTCGGGGGCGGGGAGCTGCGCAGGTGAGCTAGTGTCTCATCTGCCTACCGGCCATGATCCGTCCCCGAGGCGGGATATGGGGTGCTGAAATGACGCAGAAATACTCTGTCCAGCGATTGGACGCCATTCTAAGCCACCTGGCAGCGGAAAGACGGGCCGGGAAGCCTTGGAGGGCGATTGCCGCCAGGTTCCCCGGAATTCCACCGGGGACACTCTGCGCGATCTACAAGGGTCGGAAGCCTAAGAAGACCAGTATCAAGCGCGCCCTGGCGAAATTCAAGCCGACCTTCGAGGAGGACTGCGCCGCCTACGATGCGTGGCAGGTGGCCCACGCCGAGCCGCTAAATGCGATGGTTAAATGGGCGGAGGAGAAAACTAAATGTTTAGCATGAACGACTTCAACGACGCAGCAAATGAAGCAAGTGAATATCTGGAGGAACGCGACAAAGCTCGCGCCGAGCGCGACGCCCTGGCAGTATCTGTCAGCCTGCTCACGAAAGAGATCCGCGGCCTATATGCCTCGGAAAGCGAGGCCCTCGCCAGTTGCCGCGCCGCCCGCCTGAAGTTGGAAGAGGAGAATAAGTCGCTCGCAACCCAACTCCAGCAACTCAAACGCCAACTCGCGTTTTTAGTCCCTTACCACCCCTCCAGTGAAGACGTTTAGATTCTTGTCCGGCCCGTAAAAGTATCGCTTCCCCGGCTCCGTCCCCGGTCGCAGCGGGACGGTCGTCTCTCCCCACACCTCAATCGCCGCGCCCGAGGGGTACGCCTTTCCGAATGTCGGATCGGTCGCCGGGTTGCCCGCCTGATTTCGGATGAGCAACGCCATCGTCGTATGCCCGCGCCACAACGGCCGAGCAGCGCCTGCCAACTGCGCCCGCAGGTTTGCGATGGTCACCAGCATCACCTCGATCTCTTTCCCCATTCGTATCTTGTCCTCGGTCAAGGCCGCAATCGTTGCCGCCAGCGCCGCCAGCCGCTCGGCATTCGGGACGCGGATCCTCGGCGTCAGGTCGCGCTCGAAGTACAGCCCGACCTCTAGCTTCCCTGCATCGTTCAGCCGGTCGGCCCGGTCGAGCAGGCCCTGCGCCAGCGACGCCAGCGCTTCGTCTTCATTTGCGCCGGCGTAGTAGATCATGTTAGACCAGGTGCGCGGAGTCGTATCGAGCACGGCCGGCGCCGGCTGACTAGCATCCGGTAGAGCGAATGATCGCGCCCGCCACGGACCTAGCAATTGCGCCAGTAACTTCATTGCCACGTTCCCGCCGGAAGATACATCAGAGCCGCCATTAGACAAGCCAGGCCCAACAGGACGAAGAACAGCACGACCGCCACGCCCTCACGCGTTATCATCCGAGAGTCGGCCAGGCCAACGCCAGAGATAGCAGAACGCACGTCACTGTCAGCAGAAGCGTGACCCATGCCCAGAACAGGACCTCGATCAGAACAAGCGCGCCCACCAGTCATGAGCCTTCGCGCATCCGCCCAGGATGCAGTATCCCAGGTGCGCCGTATACCAGAACACGCCCAGCGCCAGCATCGCCGCGACCCACAGCCGGCAGAGGAAATCAAACAGCCTCACGTCTACATCCCGGTCGCCATTAGAGCCGCGAACGCCACGATAGCGCAGGCCGCCGCCGCCCCGCTCAATGCGCCCACCCATTCTACACCCGTCAGCCGCGGCCGAAAGGCGAACAGCATCAGGCACACGCCGAAGAACGACCAGCGCCAGATCAGCCAGAAGTCCGCGACGAGGCTAGTCACCCTGACGCCTCCTGGCCCCCATCGTGCTGCTCTACGATCTGTCGCAGCCGCTCGACCTCGGTCGTCAACTCGGCTACACGGGTCAATAGCAGCGTGTTATGTTTCTCGTATTCCTCTGCACGGTCACGCCACAAAGAGGCATCGCCTTCGGCCATTGCGAGGCGAGCCTTGAGCCGGTCAATCTCAGCCTCGGTTTGCTCCAGCCGAGCAGCCAATTGTTCGAAGGCAGCCGATAGCGAAGTAAGCGACTCATTGGCTTCGCGCTTGCGCGCCGTCCAGATAGCAGACGCGAATAGCCCGAGCGCCGTTAGAACGGTTCCGACGAGCAGAAATTCCCCGGTCGTCATTTGCGATGTTGCCAGAGCCGGACACAGTTGAACTCTACCAGTAGAATCGAGATGATTAGAAGTAACAGAGCGGGACGGATATAGTTGGCCCGCACGATGAGTTCGTGAATATTGCGCCAGTGCGTGGCAATGCCCAGGTATACCAGGCTCAGCCATAAAAGGCTCGGCAATAGGATCATCCCCGTCCGGCTTCCGGTCAGCCGCCAGCGGACGACTACCGCCAGCGCCGCCATAAAGCACACCGCCGAAATAAACTCCGGCGTGAATAAAGCCGTCATCCGTCCTCCAGGTCGCCGGCCCGCGCCAGGATGACCAGCATCCGGGCGATGAGTTTCATCGTGGTCTTAGCCGTCGTCAGCGTCGTCACGTTGGCCTCCACCCAGGCCTCGGCCTGGTCGGGCGTCATCCCGCGCAGCGCCGTAAGCTGCTTGTAGGCAGCGCGCGCCTGAATTCGGCGTTCGTCCACTTTCTGATTGCTGCTCAAGCCGGCCGAGTTGTGGGCATTCACGACCGCTGTCACGGCTTGAACGTCGGCGCCCTCCGGAACATCGAGAACAATCCGGTTGCCTACCGTTTCCAATCTCAGCAAGGGATCGACGTACCCCTGCCCGCCGACCGGCTCAGGCAAGTCAACCAGCGTCCCCCGCCAGGCCGGGAAAATCTCCAATAGTTCCTCGTGTAGGAGGCTGGAATTATTGGGCTTGGCAAAGGTTAGGCGTGTCACGATGGCAATCTCCATGCGGCGAGGGACGGCACGCCAGGGGCGCTCACGTCGAAGTCCAGCGCTCCGCCGCTGGTCTGTATTGTTTCCAGGATCGCGTAATCCCACTGAGCGCAGACCCAAATTGTGGCGACTACCATATCAGTACGGTCGCTCGAAGGGGCTACCCGTGAGAAGGCCACATAATTCTTAGTGGCTCCGGTATAGACATTTATGAACAGCCCCCGGAAGCCGGTGGTGTTAGTGGCAAAGCGACCCTGCCCTACGAGAAGATAAGTGCCGGCGGTTCGGATCGTAAGCGAGCCGCTGATGCGGGTGGCNGTCTGTCCAGCCGCAGTATTGGCGAAGGTGGCGCTGACGGTCAGGCTGATGTTGCTGGCGATGGCCGTGACTACCCGCCTCTCGGCGGCCGTGCCTGGAACAGAAATTACCTGGCCGACCGAAAGCTCCGTGGTGAATGATGTACCCGATCCGGCCAGCGTAGCTGACCCGGCCGTCTTCGTTACTGTGCCAGTGAGGGCGGCGTTGGAGGTATAGTGCATGGTGTCGGTATCGAAGTCTTCGGTGTCCATCGCTTCGATGACGACCTGGGTGCTATTGGCTATGCTCTGTGCTGCCGAGTGGCGAATGCGGGCGCGCTGGCCGAAGGTCTGGTAACTCGGAACCGTGTTGCCGGCGACCGCTCCCAGCAAACTGATGAGGCCTGCCGCCGGGACGGTAATGGCTAACTTCGCCAGGGTGTCGGCGGCGCTGGCATAGAGGAGATCGCCCTGAGCGTAAGCGCTTTGGTCAGTTCCGCCGTTGGCCTCAGGCAAGACTCCGCTTACGTCGGCAGCTAGAGCTACTTGCGCCCATGATGGATCAGTTCCGTCAGAGTGAAGAAGGCGATTGGCCGCCCCGATCACCAGCTCGTCCCACTTTGGGGTGCTGTTGCCGTAGACTAACGAGCCGCGTGATACGGTCTGAATTACACTGTCGGAATGGGCGGCTCCTCCGTCCAGCAGGGCGTGAGCCGATACTCCTCCCGCTCCCGACGAGCCGCTATATTCCTCGATGACCACGACCACGCCCGGTCCGCCATCCCCACCTGCGCGAGTAGCGGTGTCGTCTGTCCCTCCCGCGCCACCTCCGCCGTAATGCCCGCCAGGATTTCCAGCAGCATTCGTAGTCGTGTCCGCGAAGTAGCTCACGCCGCCGCCGCCGGCCCACTGCCCGATCAATCCTCCAACCGGGAACGTATCTGTGACATTCGGCAGAGTGATACCGCCATCCAGGTAAGCCCCACCCGCGGCCCCCCCATGTCCCTTGCCATCCGTCGTCGTCGCGCCCGGCGGCCCGCCCTTGCGGCCGTTGTAGTTGAGGTCGCCGCTCGATGCTGTCCCCCCAGCGGCGCTGGCGACAGCGCCGTTACTGGCGTTCCCGCCCGAGCCGCCCGTGCAGGACACGTGAGCGCCGAAACTGGACGTTCCGCCTGCCGCGCCATTGTTGTCGCCGGCAGCGCCGCCAGCGCCCAGCGCCCCAACGGTGACGGTCTCTGTGGCTCCGAGAGAAGCTGCCACAATCAACTTATAGGCAGCCGCGCCGCCTCCGCCGCCGCCCCCCTTCTGGTTGGCCGTGCCTGCGCCGCCGCCTCCGCCGCCGCCCGACACGGCGATGATGCGCGCCTGCTGAAAAGACGAGCCGCTGGGCTTCGTCCAGGTATCGCTCGCGGTGTAAATGCGAATGTAGCTGCTGCGCGGAACGCCGCCCCACGCCTCTCCATCAATCGTTACATCCGACAAGTCGGGCGCGGTCGTCCACAGCTTCGCCCCGGTTGCGTCCCTAACCCGGACGGCCATCCCGCCCGCCGCCGGCGGCCACGTCCCCTTGGGCGTTCCCGCGATCCTAGCCCGCATCGTTCGCTTCCCAGATGAACGTCTCGCCCACCGCCAACGTCACCTTGAACAGGAAGGTGTCCACCACGGTGTCGTCATACTTGACGTGCAGCGTCACCGCCGCCGTGTCCGTGTTGCAGCACACGATGGAATCAATCTCGAACACCACCCCGCGGGGCGGGGCGGTGAGCAGCGTCACGTCCGTCACCCCGTTCAGGGCGACGGTCGTCTCCCGCTTCTGGAAGCGGTCTCCCGTCCATTCCGTGTACGCGATGTATACGCGCGGGTTGGCGGTCGCAATCGCGCCGGCCAGGAGGCCCTGTAAGAACGAGTCGACCGAGAGCCGGATCACGCCAGCAGCCGCCCGATCAAGGGGATGCGCCGGAGCTTCGCTTCGAGCCGGTCGAGTTTGGCGTCCTGCGCTTCCATCGCCTCCAGCCGGTTGGACAGTTGCAGGATGGCCCCGGTCTGGAGCATCGAGAGCCTCGTCCAGTTCACCATTGCGCGCGGCCCGTCGTCGTAGAAGTTGACGATCTTCAATGCTTGCAGCCGCTCTCTATGCCGCTGGATGAACTCCCCAAAGGCGCCCTTTACCGGGTCGCCGAAGGCCAGTTGCAGGCCCGTCAGCAACGCCACATCGTCGTGCTCGTCGAAGGTCGTCCACTCCACGTTGCTATGACCTGAACCTTCCGCATCGAAGATGAATTGTGCAGACCCAGCAGTATAATCCCTGATGACCACCAGGTTCCCGTTTGCGCCGACACCTCCCAAATCTGTTCCATTCGCTATGACCCCATAAAGGACAACCGGCGCGATCGCAGCGACCGTTTTCGTCGTGTTGGCAGTTGCTGCCACACCCATTATTTCGACACCCACCCATCCCGAATCCGAAAAACCACGAATTTCTAGACCCCCACCCGTCCCACTAATTTTTTCCAAAAGCCCGTAGGTGTCAGTTTCAGTGTGATCCGTAACGCCGTGGGCCACATCGGACGACTTGAGAGATAGGATTTCATCGTCGTTCGCGCCCTGGTTAATGGTGATCCCCGGCCCGGCCTGTTGGGCGTTGGCCGAATCGTTCAGGTACAGGTTCCCAACGCTCGTATCCAGCAGCAGGTCGTCGGTGTTCACCGCCAAGTCACCGGTGGTGGAGAGAGCAATCAGTAGCGATTGCGCCGCCGTCGGCGTGATCGTCACCTGCCCGGCCGCGTTGAAGGTGATGTAGTTCGCCAGCCCGCCGCCGCCCAGGGCGAACCAGTCGGTGTTCGCCAGGTTGTAGACCAGCATCACCGCGTCGTTATCGTTCGCCAGGGTGATGTCGGTGTTCCCAAAGCACTGGATATTGCCCGTCCCGTGCTTGAGTACCACCGTCCGATCCGTGTGCGCCGGCATGACGACCAGAATGTACCCGTCGCCCACGTCCGAGGCGGGCGTGATGGTGTCCAGATCGTCGGTCGCCGCGTCGCCCTCGGTGTCGATGGTGTGAATGTTGGCGACGTTCGTCACCACCCCGCCGGAGATGGTCAGTTCCGAGGTGTCGCCCAGTTGAAGGCGGCCGTTGGCGTTGAACGAGTTGAGAACGTCCGCCGAGGCGTTCGGCGATCCGGATGAGATTGTCATGGGGTAGTCCCTCCAACTTCAAAGCGCCCGATAGGCGCGCCGATCAATTCCAGGATGCGCTTCTTTAGATTCGGCAGGTCGTCCACCGTCAACGTCACGAGGCGGTAGCCCTGGGCTTGTACCGTCTGGCTGCGCAAGAGGTCGCGCGCCTTCCCCCCCGCCAGGAAGTGGAACGGGCCAGCCACCTCCAGGTCGATCCCCCAGTCCGGGAGCAAAAAATCTGCCCGCGCGCCGCCCAGGATGTTCCCGCCCCCCAGGTTGGTCTGCGCGCTGAAACGTATCTTGAGTTCCAGCAGTGCGTAGTACACGCGCGTTTCCCACTGGTTCAGGCCAGGCAGAGGCGTGATGTCTTCAAAGCCCGCCCGCTTCGGTCGGTACAGCTTGCGCGCCCGCAGGTAGATGCGCGGCCGCCCCATCAGGCGGCGGCTGGACCCGCGAAGTTTCCCCGGTTGGCGCGGCTGGCGGATATCGAGCGTCACACCCACACACCCCCGTCCCATTGCGAGAAGTCCCAGCGGTTGCCCGCGATGGCCTCGACCAGGGTCACTTTGAAGAACCGCTCGTCCGACCTCTGCTCTAGTTCCAGGGCGGGCTGCACCGCCGAAAGTTGGGAGATGTACACCGTCTTGGTCGTCCCATACATATCCTCGAACGTCAGGGGAACATAGGAGGCGGTCGCGGACAGCAAGAAGTTGATCCGGTAGGTCACGCTCAGGCTCTCACGCCCGTTCCGGACAATTTGGCCTTCCGACAACTTAGCCTCGAAACGGTAGCCGTACACCGGCTCGGGGCGGGTCAGGAACGACACGGAGAACCGGATCAAGACCGGCGTGTTGGCCGAGGAGTTCGAGGCCAGGGTGAATCGCAGGCGAACGTGCAGCGCCCCGATCACTTGGGAGGTCGGGTCGAACGTAAAGGTGGTCTTGCCATCGGAGTTCATCGTGCCGATGGTGACGTAGGTCGTCCCCTTGTCGGTCGAATATTCTGCCTTGATCGTCTGCCCGGCCGCCAGATTGCGCCCCTCCAGGCTGATGTCTCTGATCGCCTTGTACATGAACGGCAGGCCGCCGTCGAAGTCGGAGGTTTCGTACACCCCGCTCGTGGCGTAACTGGCCGCCGGCTGGTCGGAAAGCGTCCGGTGAGCCCGGTAGCGTGTCGCTCCGTCGTTGAAGAAGGTGAAGGCCGCCAACCGGCTGTACCCGCCAGCGCGCAGCGTATCGCCCGATGCGCCCCGGTACACCTGCTGCCAGCCCGAGGCGGTATAGGCCAGCACCTCCGGGTAAATGCTTTCGCCGTCATCGAAAGCTACGTACAGGGCGTCGCCCGGCCCCGACCACATCCAGATCGGGATGCCGTGCCCCCACAATTCTTTGTTGGCGTCTCCGATCATCAGAGGCGTCACGTCCACCAGGTTGGCAATCGCCCCACTGGACATCGAGAACTTCTTCACCCGCCCCAATACGTTGAAGTACACAAAGCCATCGTTGGCGAAGCACAGGCTGGTATTCCCGGTGTACAGGGTATTGGGGTGGGTGAATAACTCGACCACGTTCGTCCCGTCGAAGTAGAACAGGCCGTCCTCTTTTCGGATGATGAGCACGCCGAAGGCGACCACGGCGTTGGTAATGTTGCTGCTGGAGTTCCCGACCGGGATCAGGACGGTCGACCATACGTCGCCCCACTTCGAGCTATTGACGTACAGGTCGTTCGCCAGCCAGCCGTACAGGTTGTTCTTGAAGCTGACGAAGCCATTGACCTTGACAGCGGCGCTGGTGAAGGTGTCCCCGCTGTCGGAGGAGTATACGGCGTTCTGGGCGGAGCCTAGCGCCACGAAAACCCGGCCCCGGTGCGTGGTCAACCACAGGGCGTTGGCCGCCAGCGTTCCGGTGCTGTCGCCCCACGTCCCGGCCGACACCGAGTAGCGCCGGAGTTTCGTCGCTACGCCGGCCAGGACGATGTTCGTCCCGGCGTCGATCAGCATAGAAGCGGTGGCGGTCTTGCCGGCGTCCGAGGCGACCAGGATGGAGTTGAGCTGAATTCCCTGGTCACGGCCGAACCACACATTCCCATCAGCCCGGTAGATGCGTTGTGGGTTATTGAAGACGTATTGGTCGATGCCCTCCAGCGCCCCGGTCTGCGCCCACACGTCCCACAGGCCCGAGCGCAGCTTCGGCTCGTTCCCGGTGGCGATGCGCGGCGCGAAAATCGTCCAGACGTTCTGGACCGAAATAACTCCCCGGGGACAGCATAAAGCCGACTGTCTCCGTGGCCGTGGCCAGCGTGATATCGTGACTCGTTCCTGCTACCGGAGGCATTGACAAACCTCCAAACTAGGAATATAGTGAAACTGTCTAGGCAAGCGGTTCGTCGGATTTTCTTTTCCATGCGCCCCCGTTGGCCCGCATTGCCTAGACCACAATGCCGACCTGCTGACGGGGGCGCTCTTTTTGGAGGGGATATGAAGACCTGTGCAAATTGCCATGAGACTCAGTCGGATGATAGATTTTATTCCGACACGTCGCGACAGGGGGGACTGGCGAGAGTGTGCAAAACGTGCGACAGTGAACGCAAGAAAGCGATGTACCAAGCCAACCGACGCGCAATTCTTGAACGGGTTTCTTCCTACCAAAAGTCTGAGGTGGGTAAAGAAGTTCACCGCCGCGCGTCTGAGAACTACTGGAACAAACACCCCGAACGGAAGGCGGCTCATAACGCTGTCACCCTGGAAGTTGTCACAGGACGTATGCCTGCTGCCCGAACCCAAGTGTGCGCTAACTGCGGTCAGTCTGCGTCGGAGTATCACCACCATCTCGGTTACTCTGACAGGAACTGGCTGGACGTGATACCCTTGTGCTCGGCTTGCCATAAGGATTAGAGCCGGACGTTATTGACTTGATCTATCGGCTCTTCGACCGTCTGCGATCCGGCGAAGTTGTAGCCAATGGGCATCCGGTTGTAGCTGTCGGTCTTGGGGACGGACAGCAGCGAGGCCTGATAGGCGTTGCGCAACTCGGGCAGCATCTTATTGAAGATGTCCACGTCGAAGGTCGGCTCTTTCATGGCAGCCGACCTGACCAGCCAATACTCGGCGTAGTTCGCCAGGTAGATGAACGGCAATTCAATGCTGTCCGTGATGGCGCTGATGGCCGCGGTCCGGCTGTGGTAGTCCAGGTGCAGCGTCTTGCCGTTCCACTGCTGCGCCACCCACGGCTGGACGACTATCGTCCAGGTGGTGTCGTTCAGCATCTGCCGCACCCCATGGAACAGGGCGGTCTTAGGCTCGCTGGTGGTCGACCAGGGCGTGACGTAGACCGGCCGGAGAAAGCCTTCCTCCAACTCCGGCGTGGCCGTCGGCGTGTACTCGAAGGTGGTGCTCGCCAGCGTGATGGACGAGTCGCGCCTCAGCCGCTTTATCATCGGCCAGGAATTGTGAATGGCTGAGTTCAAAGCCGCCAGCTTCCGGCTGGCAGAGAACAGCGTGTCGCCGCTGTCGTCAAAGAAGGCGTCGATATCGACCTTGACCAGCGTCCCGGTGGTAGCCATCGCCTACTTCTTCTTGCCACGCTTCTTCAGAAGCGCTTGAAGGAGCGGCCGGTTCGGGTTGCCTCCGCCCCCGCCGCCTCGCTTGCCCTTCTTCTTGGCCCGCATCGTCTTGAAGGCTTTTGCCAGGCCGGCCTGCTTCTTGGTGCGGCTGTCGGCTTTCGATCCGGGCTTCGTCACCTTATTGGCGTAGGCCTCGGTGGACATCCCGGCCGCCTTGGCCTTCTTGCCGAACGCGCCGGGGCGCTTGACGACTTCCGAGCGCGGCCGGCCGAACAAGGTCCCCTTCTTGCCCTTCTTCTTAGCCACGTCTACCTCCTCCCGCGCTTCTTCTTGCCCTTCTTCTTCATTGGCGTCTCGGTCGCGCCCGTCCCGGTGATGTCGCCGCTCGGCCCCATCATCGTGGCGCCTCCGCCCTTCATTTTGGGCTTCATGCGCCGCATGGCCTGAGCCATTGCCGGGACGTTCGGGTTGTTGCTCCGGCGCTTCATCTTTCGTTTCTTGACCATCGTACCCTCCAATCTAACTAGGACTGTCCGGTAGGCTCACTCCGACGTCTCCCACTCTGCTGCGTTCGCTTTCAAGTATGCCAGCGCCGCCTGCCGCGACTGCTCCC
>C687J35021_10003312_pt1 | contig 11104 bp, 8 predicted proteins | sample RifCSPhighO2_12_FD_35021 | JGI IMG/M metagenome (IMG submission 35021)
GCCGAGCCGGAGCTGGCCGCCCGTGGGCGCCAGCGCGCAGGCCATGACCTGGAGCAGCGTGGTCTTGCCAGCCCCCGAGGGGCCGATCACGGCCACCTGCTCGCCCGCAGCGATGTGCAGGCCCACGGCGTGCAGGGCCGACGCCGCCCCCGCGCGGGCGGCCGGGTGGCGGGCGGTGACGTCCTGCAGTTCGATGTTCAAGCCGACCGCTCCGGCGCCATCAGAGCAGCTCGGCGCTGCGCGCGGCGGCCTCGATGCCCTTGTAGTTCTCGGCCCGGGTGGGCACGAAGCGGGTGGCGCGCTGCAGCTCCAGAATGCCCTTGCCCTCGGGTGTGGCCGGGTTCAGCGCCAGCAGCGCCTGGGCGAGCTTGTCGCGCAGGGCGGCGGGCATGTCGGCGTGCACCGACCAGTTGTAGTCGTAGTAGGGCGGCGTGGTGTAGATGACGCGCACCTTCGCCGTGTCCACCTTCTTTTCGGCCACGAACTTTTCCCACACCGAGATGTTGAGTGCCCCGCCCTGCACCTTGCCGGAGGCCACGGCCGCGATGGTGGCGTCGTGCGCGCCGCTGTAGGCCACACGCCGGAAGTCCTTGTCTGGGTGGATGCCGGCCTGCAGCAGAAAACTGCGCGGCATCAGGTGGCCCGAGGTGCTGCTTTGCGAGCCGAAGCTCACGTCCTTGCCCTTGAGGTCGCTCAGCGACTGGATGGCCGGGTCGGCGGAGATGAACACCGACCGGAACTTCGTGTCCTCCTCGCGCTGCACCAGCGGAATGACCTTGCCACCCGAGCGCACGCTGGCCTGCACGAAGGTAAAGCCGCCGAACCAGGCCAGATCCACCTTGCGGTTCACCAGCGCCTCGACCGAGGCCGCATAGTCGGTGACGGGGGTGTACTCCACCTTCACGCCCAGCTGCGTCTCCAGGTATTTCATCAGGGGTGCGGCCTTGCGCGCCAGTTCGGTCGGCGACTCGTCGGGGATCGCGGTGACACGCAGCACCTGCTGGGCGTGGCCCAGAGTGCCAAGGCACAGCAGAGTGCAGGCGAGCAGGGCACGCCGGGCGCGGGAAGTGGGAGGCTGGATCATGGTGTTTCGTCGGGTTGGAGTGTGGGATATGGAAGGGTTTGGCGGTTTGATTTGCTATTGATTACGTAGCGTATTGCGCAATTTCAGCGGGCATAAATGGTCATTTATGCTCTGACTCGGGGTCCACCGCCGCAATCACCCCGCCGCCCAGGCACACCTCGCCGTCGTACAGCACGGCACTCTGGCCGGGTGTGACGGCCCACTGCGCGTCGGGGAAATGCAGTTGGAAGCCCGTGGCGTCGGCGCTCTCCACGGTGCAGGCCGCATCCTGCTGGCGGTAACGCGTCTTGGCCGCATACGGGCCCGGCGCGGGCGCCTGGCCCGCGCACCAGCTGGCGTCCTGCGCGCCCAGCCGGTGCGACAGCAGCCAGGGGTGGTCGTGCCCCTGCACCACGCGCAGGGTGTTCTTCGGCAGGTCTTTGCGCGCCACAAACCAGGGTTCGTGCGCGCCGCCGCCGCGCTGCGCGCCCTTTTCCTTCACGCCGCCAATGCCCAGGCCCTGGCGCTGGCCCAGGGTGTAGAAGCTCAGCCCCACATGCCGGCCCAGCGTGCGTCCTCTGTCATCCTGAATGGGGCCGGGCGCGTGGCTGATGTAGCGATTCAAAAATTCGCGAAACGGCCGCTCGCCAATGAAGCAGATGCCGGTCGAATCCTTCTTCTTCGCGTTGGGCAGGCCGATCTCGGCGGCAATGCGGCGCACCTCGGTCTTGTGCAGCTCGCCCACGGGGAACAGTGTTTTGGTCAGCTGCGCCTGGTTCAGTCGGTGCAGAAAATAGCTCTGGTCCTTGGACGGGTCCAGGCCCTTGAGCAGCTCGAACAGGCCTGTGGCAGCGTTCTGGCGCACGCGGGCGTAATGCCCAGTGGCAATCTTTTCGGCGCCCAGGCGCATGGCGTGGTCCAGGAACGCCTTGAATTTGATCTCGGCATTGCACAGTACATCGGGGTTGGGCGTGCGCCCGGCCTGGTATTCGCGCAGGAACTCGGCAAACACGCGGTCCTTGTACTCGGCGGCAAAGTTGACGTGCTCGATCTCGATGCCAATCACATCGGCCACGGCGGCGGCGTCCACAAAATCGACGTTCGACGAGCAGTATTCGCTGTCGTCATCATCTTCCCAGTTCTTCATGAAGATGCCGACCACCTCATGGCCCTGCTGCTTCAATAGGTGGGCGGTGACGGCGGAATCCACCCCGCCGCTCAGGCCCACGACAACACGTTGCTTTTTCATGGACGGGATTATCCGGCCATCGCCGGTTGTATGGGGTGTGATTTGCTACTGATTGAGTAGCTGTTGGCGATTGATGGTATTGGCTTAAAGGCTGTTTTGATACAAATATACCAATGGCCTCCCCCGTCACCCTTGTTCGCGACGAACTCAGCACCGGCAGGCCCAATGGGCTGCAAACGCGTCGCACATCATCCCCCAGCGGCCTTCTTGCCAGGGCCGGCGAGCTGCGAGTCAGCCAGCGTCCTTTTCGATTGAAAACCACATCACTTGAAAACAAGTAATGAGAATATTAAACTCGCCCCCATGAACCAGTCGGAGCACATCCTCGAACTGGCCCGGCACCGACGTGTGCTGCGGGCGGCGGATGTGCGCGAGCACGGCTGGTCACCGCAGCTTCTGATCCGTCTGCATCAGGCCGGCAAGCTGCAACGGTTCGCACGTGGTCTGTACGGGCTCCCCGACGTCGAAGTCACCGAGCACCAGACGCTGATCGAGGTCTGCCAGCGCGTGCCGAAGGCCGTGCTGTGCCTGCTGAGCGCGCTGCAATTCCATGAGATCGGCACGCAACTGCCGCACGAAGTCTGGGTCGCGTTGCCTGAAGGCAGTCAGACCCCGGCGCTGAGCTACCCGGCGCTGCGCATTGCGCGCCTGCGTGGCGCTGCGTACAGCGACGGCATCCAGACGGTGACCGACCACGGCGCACCCATCCGCGTGTACAGCGCGGCCAAAACGGTGACCGACTGCTTCAAGTTCCGCAACAAGATCGGCCTGGACGTGGCGCTGGAGGCGCTGAAAGATGCCTGGCGCAGCCGCAAGGTCACCATGACCGAGCTGAGCCATTTCGCCAAGATCAACCGCGTCGAACGTGTCATGCAGCCCTACCTTGAGGCGGTGGCGGCATGAGCAAAAACCTATCAGCCTCCATCCTCGCGCGGCTGCTGACGCTGGCCAAGCAGAGGGGCGACGATTACAGCCTGCTGCTCAACCGCTTTGCGTTGGAGCGCCTGTTGCTGCGAGTCAGCACCTCGCCGCATGCCGACCGCTTCCTGCTCAAGGGCGCACTGCTTTTTGCGCTGTGGTACGACACCCGGCACCGCCCCACAAGGGACGCCGACCTGCTGGGCTTCGGCCAGGACGATGAGGCAAACCTGATCGCCACCTTCTGTGAAGTTGCTGCCATGGACCTGGGTGACGGCATCACGTTCGACCCCGAATCCGTGAGGGCAGAAACCATTCGCGAAGACAACCCCTACGGCGGCACCCGCATCACGCTGGTGGCACGCATCGGCTCCGCACGCTGCACGTTACAGATCGACGTGGGCTTTGGTGATGCCGTGACACCGGGGCCGCAGACCGTGGTTTACCCCACCCTGCTGGGCGGCTTCACGGCCCCATTGCTTCGGGTCTATCCGGTCTACACCGTGATCGCCGAGAAGTACCAGGCCATGGTGATGCTGGGGCAGGCAAACAGCCGCATGAAGGACTTCTTCGACCTCGCAGTGATCGCACGGCGCACGGAACTGGATGGCGCCACACTGGCCGCAGCCATCGCCGCCACCTTTGCCCGGCGCCAGACCGCGCTGCCCACCGAGCGCCCCTTGGCCCTGACAAAGCAGTTCAGCGAAGACGCCGCCAAGCAGCGCCAGTGGTATGCCTTCCTGAACAAAAACCGCATCGCCGCCGCCGGCCTGGGTGACACCGTGGCGCTGCTGGATGACCTGCTGTGGCCACCCACGGAGGTTGCCGCTGCCAGCAGTCAGGCGATGGCCACATGGAGCCCAGACGTATTGCGCTGGGTCTGAGCGTCGCTCGCCGCGACTTTAGGTGGCATCAAAGCAGCGACGGTGTCTTCCGCTTCTCGAGTCTTGTACTCGGCGGCAAAGTGGACATTACTGTCGCTTGTGGATGAATCAGCAGCGGCAGACTTGCCTGAACGCGTGTTGGTGCGCATTTATCCAGTAGCGTTGCGTCTCGCCGCCAAAATTAGTCAAGGACCCGGCAGACGGACCACTTCAAATAGTGGCGAGAAGGATAGGATTTCCAGATAGGCTGTACGTCAGAAAATGGCTGCCAAACGGTTCTGTCGATCAACGGAGGAATTCAAGTATGTCAAGACGCAAAAAATCCAGTACGGCTGAAGACCTCATGGAACTCGTGGCGATGCTGCCGTGGTGGGCAGGCGTGCTGCTGGCGCTGATCAGCTATCTGGTGCTTCACAGCATCGCATCGCAGCCTGTGATCGCACCCACGCAACCCGGTCAATTGGGTGCGATGGTCACCCAGTCCCTTTGGAAGACGGTAGCCACTGTCGGTCAGTATTTCCTCCCTTTTATTTGTTTATTGGGCGCAGGCATCTCTGCATGGCGGCGTCGTGAGCGACGAAACTTGGTCGTCGATGTGGTGCAGAGTCAAGCGACCGATGCACTCGATGGCATGAGTTGGCGTGAGTTCGAAATGCTAGTGGGGGAAGGATTTCGGCTGCAGGGATACCAAGTGGTGGAGACAGGAGGAGGCGGTGCTGATGGGGGTGTCGATCTTGTTCTTACAAAGCCCGGTATCAGCGGTGGCGAGAAATTTCTTGTGCAGTGCAAGCAGTGGCGCGCTTACAAGGTAGGCGTGGATGTGGTGCGCGAGTTGTATGGCGTGATGGCTGCGAGGGGTGCAGCCGGTGGTTTCGTGGTGACCTCTGGCCGGTTCACTGATGAGGCGACCAGTTTTGCCAGTGGTCGCAATGTGACTTTGGTCAATGGGTCAGCGTTGCGCGAGCTACTGCGGCAAGCCCAAGCGGGAGCTGGCCGCGACTTTGTCCGAAAACCAGCTGCACCGGATGCCCAATGCACTGAGTCCCCGACACAGGCCTTGGGTTGTCCTCTGTGTTCCAAACCCATGGTTCGGCGCACCGCCAAACGTGGGGCGAATGCAGGTGGTGAGTTCTTGGGCTGTACGGGCTTTCCAGTATGCCGTGGAACACGGCCGATCAACTGATACCAAAGACGACGATGGCATTGCCCGAAGGTCTTTACGACCTGCTGCTGACCGAGAGGCTGGCGCAGTCTCTTGCTGAACTGGAACCGTCCCTGGCCGATGTGTCAGCGTTGAAGGGTGGAGCGGCCGGGTTTCTGACCGATGCCATCACGCGGCAGCTCGCAACCCTGCTTGATGATGTGTCGGGCGACGATGCCGACAAAGTCAAAGCACAACTGGAACTGGTCAATGGCCTGCTTCTGATGTTGCGGCAAAGGCTCGCTGGGGGCGATGGCGTCTCAGCGGATGTTATTGATATGGTGGCGTCTCCTTTGCGGGTCCTCCGAGCGGTGCAGCGTGACCAGCAGTTTCCGGTGTCACCGGAGATCGGTTTGGCGGTGCCTTGGCTCTTTACCGCTGGGAAGGGTTCGCCTTCGCTGCTACAGGAAATCCGACGCGAGCTGGCTTCCAGCGACCAGGTGGACATTCTGGTCAGTTTCATCACCGTGTCGGGCGTCCGCAAGCTGCAGGATGTGTTGCAGCAAATCACTGCAAAAGGAGGCGCACAGACACCAGGACAGGCGCAACCCAAGACCCGGCTGCGCATCCTCACCACCACCTACACCGGAGCGACCGAGGCGCGAGCGTTGGACGAACTTGCGCGCCTGCCGGGCTGCGAAGTGCGCGTTTCACTGGATGGGAGGCGCACCCGTTTGCATGCCAAGGCCTGGCTGTTCCAGCGCAAGACCGGTTTCGGTTCGGCGTATGTCGGCAGTGCCAATCTCGCGGGCGCGGCGCTAACCGGCGGGCTGGAGTGGACGGTCAAACTGACCCAGCGCGCACAAGAGGCGCTGTTTGCCCGCGCCGTGGCCCACTTCGAGACGCTGTGGGCAGACAGCGAGTTTCAGTGCTACGACCCGGACAACGTCGAACACCGGCAGGCACTGGCAGCAGCGCTGGGCCGTGAGTCGTTTGGTGGCGAGCCATCGACCACGATCAGCTTTTTCGATTTACAGCCCAAGACCTACCAACAGGAGATGCTGGAGCAGTTGGCCACCGAGCGCACCCATGGCCGCACCCGCAACCTCTTGGTGGCCGCTACGGGCACCGGCAAGACGGTGGTGGCGGCGTTTGACTACCGCAACACCTGCCGCAGTGAAGGCGGGCGCCCGCGACTCCTATTTGTGGCGCACCGCGAAGAAATCTTGCGCCAGGCCCTGCGCACCTACCGCGAGGTGCTGCGTGCCCCCGATTTCGGTGAGCTGTTCACCGGGAGCAACCAACCCGAGCGCTGGGATCACCTGTTTGCCACCATCGACAGCCTGACCAGCCGCAATCTTGTGGCCACCGTGGGCGCCGATCACTGGCACACGGTGGTGGTGGACGAATGCCACCGCTTGGCTGCCGACCGGTTTGATACTTTTGCCAAAGCCGTTCGCCCCAGCGTGTTGCTTGGGCTGACAGCCACGCCTGAGCGCAGCGACGGCCAACCCATCGCGCAGTATTTCGATGCACGGCCAGACGGCAGCCCGGCGGTCGAGCTGCGGTTGTGGCATGCGCTGGACCTGCAACTGTTGGCGCCGTTTGAGTACTACGCCTGCGACGATGCCACCGACTTCTCGGAAGTGCCTTGGGACCGGCCGGGGGAGCGGGAGGCGGTGGACAACCTGGTCACGGGCAACGACGTGCGCGCCCGACTCGTCATCAATGAATGGCGCCGCTTGGCGTCCGACGCAAGGCAGTCGCGGGCCATCGTTTTCTGTGTGTCGGTGGCCCACGCCGAATTCATGACCGATTGGCTCAATCGCGTGGGGCTTCCTGCAGCTTGTGTGGTCGGTGCAACGGCCAGCGAAGAGCGGCGCCGAGCGCCGCAGCGCCTGCTTAACGGCGAGTTGTGCGCGTTGGTGACGGTCGATCTCTATAACGAAGGCATTGACCTGCCGATGGTGGATACGCTGTTGTTGCTGCGGCCCACGCAAAGCCCGGTGCTGTTTCAGCAGCAGATTGGCCGCGGCCTGCGTCTGGCGCCCGGCAAGGAAAGCTGTCTGGTGCTCGATTTTGTCGGCCAGCACCGCACGGAGTTTCGGTTTGACCGTCTGTTGTCCAGTCTGACCGGCTTGTCTCGCCGCGAGCTGACGGACGGTGTGGAGAACGGCTTCGGCAGTTTGCCGCCCGGCTGTCATATTCATCTGCAGCGCCAGACGCGTGAGCAGGTTCTGCAAGGATTGCGGGCCTTGATATCGCAGAACTGGCGTCGTCTGAAAACCGAGCTGCAGGCCTACGCCGCCTTGCGTGGCCAGTCTACGGTGCAGTTGGCCGATTTCCTGCACGACCAGGCACTGGAATTGGAAGACGTCTACCGCGCTGGTACGGGTCAAGGCCGTAGTGGTTGGACGGCACTGAAGCGCGATGCGGGCCTGATGGTGGCAGAGCCAGGTCCGGAGGAGGACTACTTCAGCCGCCGCTTTGGCGACCTGCTGCATGTGGACGATCCACGTCGGCTCGACGTGATGACCGCAGTAGGTGTGTCCCAAGAATATGCACCGGCGTTGCAGGCAGAAGAAGCGTTGGCGGTGCAGATGCTGGCCTACCAGATTGACGGGCGCCATGACCAAGCCGCCGGGCATGAGGCCTTTATGGAGCGCATGGCGCAGCATCCCGCCATTGCGGCCGAGTTGGTGGAGTTGTCTGCTCTGCTGCAGGCCCGCAGCACCTTGGGCGCGCATCCGGTGCCCGGTCTCGAAGACGCGCCCTTGTGCCTGCATGCTGCGTATGGTGTGCGCGAAATACTCACCGCCGTGGGCTGGCTGACAGCATCGCGCCGTGTACCGTTCCAGGCCGGTACTTTGTCGTTGCTCAGCCGCAAAACCGAGCTGCTGTTTGTCACGCTCGACAAGAGTGAGGGTTATCACGACCGCATCGCATACCACGACTACGCGATCAGCGCCGAACGCTTTCACTGGCAATCCCAGAACAGTGCGGGCCCAGACACCCCCGGCGGCCGACGCTACCTCGAAAGCGCAACCAACGGGTGGCAATTCCAGCTGTTCGTGCGGCTACGCAAGGGCGAGGCCTATCGCGCCTGCGGCCCTGTGACGCTGGAATCGGCCGAGGGAGACCGACCCATGAGCATCATCTGGCAACTGCGGAATCCACTACCGGCGCGATTGTTCAGAGAGTTCAGCGTGCTGCGCGGGGTGTAGTGCTGGGTGCACACCCTGCTGAGCGAGTGCGGTTTACGATGCACCCCAGGAGACAACAACCATGCTCAAGAAAACCCTGTGGGGCCTGCTGGCCCTGGTGCTGCTGCTCGCAGCCGCCGTGGCCATCAACACGGTGCGCAAGGGCTCGCGCCAGTTGGTGGTGGAGCCCCTTGCCCCTGTGGCCGTGGACGGTGCGGCGGTGGCCGAGCGGCTGGCCGAGGCGGTGCGCCTGCAGACCCTCTCTTCGCGTGACGACCCCCAGCTCAGTGCCGACCAGTTTCAGGCCCTGCACGCTTTGCTGCAGGCGCGCTTTCCCCGGGTGCATGCCACGCTGCAGCGCGAGGTGGTGGGGGATCTGAGCCTGCTCTACACCTGGAAAGGTGCCGACCCGCAGGCCCGGCCCATCATGCTGATGGCGCACCAGGACGTGGTGCCTGTGGCGCCCGGCACCGAGGGCGACTGGGAGGTGCCGCCGTTTGCCGGGGAGGTCAAGGACGGCTTCATCTGGGGCCGGGGCTCGTGGGACGACAAGGGCAACCTGCTCTCGCAGCTCGAAGCCGTCGAGATGCTGCTGGCCAGCGGCTACCAGCCGCCGCGCACTCTTTACCTGGCCTACGGTGCCGACGAGGAGGTGGGTGGCATGCGCGGTGCCACCCAGATTGCGGCGTTGCTGCAAGAGCGCGGCGTGCGGCTCGATTTTGTGCTGGACGAGGGTCTGCTGGTGCTCGAAGGCGTGATGCCCGGCATCGCCAAGCCCACGGCGCTGATCGGTGTGGCTGAAAAGGGCTATATGTCGGTGGTGCTCAAGGTGGCAGCCACGCCCGGGCATTCGTCCATGCCTCCGCCGAAGGGCACCAGCGCCATTGCCATGATGAGCGCGGCGCTCGCGCGCATCGAGGACAAGCAGTTGCCCGGCGGCATCCGGGGCGTGGCGGGCGAGATGTTTGACACCCTGGCGCCCGAGATGGGGGGCTTTTCGCGCGTGGCGCTGTCCAACCTGTGGCTGTTCGGCCCCGTGGTGCAAAAGCAGCTCGAAGGTGCGGGCAGCACCAATGCCATGCTGCGCACGACCACGGCGCTGACCATTGTGAACGCGGGCAACAAAGAAAACGTGCTGCCCGGCCGCGCCGAGGCCACGGTGAACTTCCGCATCCTGCCGGGCGACACCAAAGAGGGCGTGCTGGCGCATGTGCACAGCCATGTGGCGGATGCGGCGCCGGGCGGCAAGTTTGAATTGGTGGCCCTGCCGGGCGCGGTGGATGCGTCCAAGGTGGCGCCCACCGATTCGGCGCAATACCGGGTGTTGAACCAGACCATCCGCGAGGTGTTCCCCGATGCACTGGTGGCCCCGGGCCTGATGGTGGCGGGCACGGATTCGATCCACTACGGCGCCATCAGCGACCACATCTTCAAGTTCTCGCCCATCCGTGCCAACGCCGAAGACCTCAAGCGCTTTCACGGCACCAACGAGCGCCTGAGCGTGGCCAACTACCTCGATGCCATCCGCTTCTACCACCGGCTGATTCCGCAGGTGGCGATGCTGCCGGGGCGGTGATCAGGGCTCGTTCGGGCCGGTGACGCTGGCGTCCGTGTGCACCAGGTGCAGCGGAAAGCGCTGGCCCGCCAGGTAATCCTCCAGGCAGTGCAGCAATAGCGGGCTGCGGTGGCGCTCGGGGCAGGCGCGGATTTCGTCGGGCGTCATCCACAGGGTGCGCACGATGCCCGAATCCAGCGCGCGCCAGCTGTGGTGCGTGCCGAGCTGGCCCGCAAAGGCGAAGCGCATGTAGGTCAGGTCGTCGCCCGTGCGCGTCTTGGTGAACCGGTTGAGGTACACGCCGAGCAGCGCCGTGGGCTCGAAGTCGTGCGCCGTTTCCTCCAGCACCTCGCGGGCGCAGGCCTGCACGGGCGATTCGCCCGGGTCCAGGTGGCCGGCGGGGTTGTTCAGCTTCAGGCCGTCGGTGGTCTCTTCTTCCACCAGCAGAAAGCGGCCATCTCGCTCAATGAGGGCGGCCACGGTGACGTTGGGTTTCCAGCGGTTTGGCATGGCGGGCATTATCGCCAGGGTCTGTGACGCACCCTGCACCGGGGAACCCGGCGCGCTGGAGCGAGTCATTGAAGGGCTGGTTAACAATGTGCCTGTCCCCCTCTGCCCAAGGAACCTCTCCCCATGAATCCCGAATCACAGCGCGCCCTGCTCACCCTGGCTCTTTTTGCTGCCTTTGCCGATGGCCACAAGGCCGACAGCGAGCGCGAGGCCATCCGCAACCTGGCCGATTCGCTTGCGGACGCCCAGGGGGCACACCCGCTGGCCAGCCTGTACCAGGACGTGCTGCTCAAGCGCGTGACGGTGCATGGCGCCGTGGCAGCGCTGCGCGAGCCTGAACACCGCCACCTGGCCTATGAAATGGCCGTGTGCGTGTGCGATGCCGATGGCAGCCAGAGTGCGGCCGAGCAGCAGTTTCTGGCCGACCTGCGCCGCCAACTGGGCCTGGAGCAGGACGCCAGCGTGCGCGACTTCGAGGCCCAGGCCGACGCTGTGGCTGCGCAGACGGCCAGCGCGCCGCCGTCGTGGCGCGCCGGTACCGCCGCCGCAGCAGCAGCCACTGCCACCGCTGCGGCTGCCCC
>C687J35021_10003315_pt1 | contig 11100 bp, 11 predicted proteins | sample RifCSPhighO2_12_FD_35021 | JGI IMG/M metagenome (IMG submission 35021)
GACCACTTTCGGTCACCTTTTAGCTCATTTCAGGCACATTGGCTCATTCAACCGTTTGCAACAGTGCAACGTTGTTGTTCATCGGCACAGATTCCCCTTGACTTTTCCCTTTCTTTCTTGTATACTTACTCCTCCGTCGATATAAAAAAGGGAGTCTTGGGATCCAGATATGGCTTCACAAAAATCAGCCGAACAACCCAGAAAACACGCATCTAAAGCTAGGCTACTTACTAACTACAGACACCGCAAAATCGTAGAAGCTTGCCTGTCCGGTAAGCCATTAAGGCAAACGGGAATTGAGCTTGGGTTGTCGCCTAAAACCGCAGGTCAACAAGTATCTGCCATCATTTCAAAACCTGAAGTCCAGGCATCTTTTGTCCGAATTCTCGAAGAGAGCGGACTGTCGGATAAATTTCTAGCCGACAAAATCCGCACTCTCGCAAACGCCGAAACCACACAATACGCCCAGTTGGATGGACAGTTCACAGACAAGCGGTCACAGCCCGCCTGGGAAACGCAGCGCAAGACAGCCGAGCTGGTGTGTCGGCTGAAAGGTCACCTGTCCGATTCTCGGAATCCAGACGTATCCATCGGACTGATGCAGGTGGTTGTGCAAGCTATCGCCAAAAATCCCTAACAGTGGGGGAAGAGTCCGCACGTTGTCGGGTATATTAAGTTATCGGATACTGCTATGACTCGGAAGTGGGGATTGTAAGTAGTTGATGCTCCTGCNCTTNGGNAAAGCACTAATTTGCAACGTCTGATAATACATATTATGTTACATTGTGTTAATTCTACAATTACCCNCAACACTAGTATTATCAAGCCATTCCAGTCGATTCTTCGTACCTACCCACTCCATCATTGTATTTATGTTTTTCCCCACCACCTGCGTTTTAATCACTTCCGCAACCACAATCCTTTGCAGCTTGCGGATGGGGGCTGGATATTTTTGCGCCTGCCCTAGTGGGGGGGGTATAGGGGTCATCGCTTGCTTTCTGCTATTATTATAGGACTCCCTGGAACTGAGACTATATTTTTAAAATCGGGATTGATATTTAGTAAATGCAACGATAGCACTTTTTTAAAGGTAGGGGGTAATTTTTAGATGATAAAGGCAACCCTATATACCGGGAGGGTATTATTAGATTAGAAAGGAGTGGTGAATAGTAAATTAAATAGGGGATAGAGAAGTAGTTTTGGTATTGGAGGGTGATAATGTTCTGGGTGGAACGTTAAACCAGAAAAGAGATGCTGATAACTTAGATGTTACTATCAACCCTTTTTCTATAATCTAGTGTGGGGGGGGTAGATGAATTTTATTATTTGTTATTTACTCATTAACAGAAAGAGAGTTGCTTTTGATTAATACTTGATGCTTGATTGCCGTAATTAATTTGCCTGGAGTCTCTAAGTCTTTCGGAAAATAGATAATAACCTGTTTTACAATTCGGGCAATAAAGATACGATTGGAACATAGTGTACTTTTTTGAATATTTTCTAACGACAGGAGTGTAGCATTTTCTGCATTTTTGACCTTCGTGCAACATTTTTATTTTACTAGACATCTTTTTTTATTAACTTCGCAATAACATTAATTTTAAACAATTAATAAAGATCTATTAAAGATCTATTATTTATTGAAGTACTTAAGTACTTAAGTACTTAACAACCAAACCAAAAGATTTTAGATTGTACAAAACCCCCCTACCCCCCAAATAGTCTTAAAGACTTANAGGTATAGGCTTTAACTTAATTAAACCAATGAGTTCCGAGTCGCACTTTAGACACCAGTATTATTTAAAGTCGGCCTGGATGCAGAGCTGCCCCCACCGACATAGCGAAATGATACGACATAAATTTACATTTGTCAAGGGAAATCCAAAAAAAATGTAAAAAAAAATATAAAAAATATTTTTTTAATGCTTGACATTGGTATACCATATATGGTAATAGTTTAATCAATACGTACAATCTTGTCCTCATGGAAAGCGGGATTCTCCTGCTTGGAAATATGCGAGAAGGACTATAAATACATACGGAGACAACTCAATACTAGAATTGAAAATCTTACAAAGACCGTGAATATGACTCCGTCAAAGGCTATCAAACTGACGTGCAAGTGGTGTATGGGTGGCGTAAAAAGCGCAAGGTGCGATAGTCAGATTTGCGAATTAAACAATAGGACGCTATCACGCTTGAAACGTATTAAGCAACACTGTCTTGATTGTGTGGAAACAAGAGGAGAGGTAAAAGTCTGCACAAGCAAATTATTCTTTGAAGACAGGCTTTGTTATTTGCATCCATACAGACTTGGACACAATCCAAAAAGAAAAGGTATGGGGAATCGTCCAGGCAACCTTAAAAATTTACAAAAAACACGAACTCACGATATGGTTTTAGCTCCTAGAAACTGACCTGAGTCTATCGAAAGAGGTTTTATACGTAGAGGGTAGATAATGCAGGCAAGAATCTAATTTTGCAACATAACGAAAATCGGGTGGAAATGAGAAATATTAACTTACAATTTGAAGATAGTTGTGCGGGGTGCAGTCACATGCACGGAGCGAATCATGATGTGCTTTGTGATGCAGGGCAGCTTGTTGACAGGGATGGCGTCCCGAGAGTTTATCATTTAGATAAGGCTTATAGCAATCCTTACCAATGGCCGGCAGCGGGTATTCCTTATAAAAGCTGGTTAGTGGCAAAATCCTGCGTTTCTTTTAATTCTTCAGAAAACGGGAATAATTAATGATTAATGACATTAGCGGCGGATTAAGAGAAACAAATTTAGATTTTTTGGGTTTGGCGGATTATGTTAATGACGAACGATTAACGACTGATAAAAGATTAAATACGGAAGAACGTGAACGCTTAATTCTCCAGGAAGCACGCGAGAATCTGAAAGTTGCAATGGATTATGATGCTGAGAATAAAAGAGAAGCTCTGGAAGATTTACAATTTGCTTATGTTGAAGGCGCACAATGGCCAGCCGAAATTTTAGCAGAGCGTCTGTCGGAAGGCAGACCCTGTATTACGATTAATAAAATGCCAACATATATAGATCAGGTCGTTGGTGATCAAAGGCAGAATCGGCCGTCAATTAAAGTAATTGGCGCCGATTCTTCGAGTGATCCTTATATGGCAAATATTCTAAGCGGATGGATTCGCCACGTATTACAAATATCTCAGGCCGACATTGCGATAGATCATGGTTTTGAACATTCTGTAAGTTGTGGCTATGGAGCAGTTAGAGTCGTAACTAAATACTCAAATAATTCTTCCTTTGATCAGGACGTATATATTGAACAAATAGACAATGCTTTAGCAGTTTATTGGGGTAAGCATTCAAAATATGATTGTTCAGACGCTAATTATTGTTTTATTATAACGGATATAGACAGAAAGGAATTTAAAAAGCAATATGGGATAGAGGATATGTCTTTTAATCAGGCAGATTCTCAGTTTATAGAAGGATGGGCGACTGAATCGACTATTAGAGTTGCTGAATATTTCGTTAAAGAACCAATAAATAAAATTCTTTATCAGCTTTTAGATGGGCGCACTGTTGATGTATTGAAAAATGGCGATATGCCGGTTAAAAGTCGGGAAGTTAGAGATTATAAAATCAAGTGGTATCTTTTATCAGGCAATAAAATATTAGACGAAAAAGATTGGGTAGGGAGAAAATATATACCCGTTATTCCGATATGGGGAAAAGAAATTAACGTTGGTGGAAAACGTATTGTGCGTGGTTTGATAAGATTCGCCAAAGACTCGCAACGTATGTACAACTACTGGAATTCCGTTGACACTGAAACAGTTGCCCTTTCTCCAAAAGCTCCTTATCTTGCTACTGCCACCCAAATAGGGCATCATAAAACCCAATGGGACCAGGCTCATAAAAAAAGTTTTCCATATCTATTGGTAGAACCTGATCCAAGAATGCCTGGATGGCCAAAACGGGAGCCGCCGCCGCAGATATCCTCAGCGATGGTGGAAAAACTCAGGACGGCAGATCAGGAAATCAGAGACACAATAGGATTACAGAGAGCCTCAATGGGTATGCAGGGTAATGAACGTTCGGGCGTGGCAATCAGGGAAAGAAAACAAGAAGGTGATACCGGGACTTTTGCATTTATAGACAATTTAGCACGTTCATTTGAATATCTTGGCCGCGTTCTGGTAGATATTGCTCCCGGAATATTGGACACAGAAAGAATTATAAGACTGGGACTTGGAAATGATCTTTATAAATTTGAACAAATAAACGTACAAATGCCTGAAGGCGAAATATTAAACGATATGTCCATTGGTCAATATGACGTTGTAGTGACAACAGGGCCATCGTTTACAACACAAAGAACGGAAGCCCGTCAATCTATGTCGGAGTATATACAATATTATCCACAAGCGGCGCCATTAATCGGCGATTTATATGCGAAATCTATGGATTGGCCTGGCGCTGAGGAAATGGTAGAAAGGCTGGAATATTTATTGCCACCGGAAATCAGAGAGAAAAAAGTAATGGAACGTGCTAAAAGCGAAGGAGTGCCAACACAGCCGAAACAATCTTCGCCTCTACCTGTACCTGACCCATTAATAGAAATTAAAGTTCAGGAGGCTGGTATGGGATTGCAGAAATTACAAATAGAGATAGAACAGGAAAAAGTCAGGCTTGAAGGTATGCAGATAGAAAATGAATTATTAGTTAATAATTCAAAAGAAGACGTTAAAAAAAGGATGCAGGAAATCTTACAGGAATCATTAGCAGGGGAGGCAGAACGTGGATGAGAAAATGGTAGACCTCAAACTAAAAGAAAATAATGAAAGTAAGGAGGTAGCAAAACGGTCGTTAACTTCAGTGCGATACCCCTACGGATTACACTTAAATTTTGAACAAGAACAAATTGAAAAAATAACCATACTTAAAGATAGTCACGTTGGCGATAGAGTAATTATTCATGCCGAAGGACGTATTCATTCAAAGAGAATTGCTGAAAACGAAAATAATGGCATTACCAATATGCTTAGAAAAAGAACGGTAGACAAGGAATATAACGTTGGAATTCAGTTGGAAAAAATAGCAGTTATACCAAAAACGAATAAAAAACCAGAAGAAATGAATCCTAAGGAATATCGTGAAATGCGTGGGAGGGAAATATAATGAATAACAAAGTCATAATAAATCCAGATGCATTTATAGAGGGAAACATAAAGAACGGAGATTTATTTACCGTAGCGGGCGTAAAGAAGAAAAGGAATGGAGATTTTAAGACCAATTGTAAACCTGGGGAAGAAACAGTATTTACGGCCGTGGAATTTACCAGTGAGGGGATGATCGGTTCGGTCAGAACCGTCAAACGCTAACGGATAGGTTTCAAACTACCGTTGTTTGAGAATCTCTTGAATTTATTCAGGAGAGTGTCAAAAATAGACCAAAAAATGAATAAACTGTTATTACAAAGAGATTCTAGTAAATATCCAAACGGACAAAATATTTCTATTGAGCAGATAGACGAAAAGTTTCACGGGAAATTAACAATTCATTTTGCGCATGGAGTCCCTAAAAAGATAGAGATTAATAACGTAAAGGATATTATAACCTTTAGTTAGGGAAATCTATGGCGCCGTTTTATATAAACATTAATAATGCAATAAAGTTTTAAACAATAAGGCTTATCGTAATAAGAGGCTTTATCAGTGAATAAAATCATTGATAAAGCCTTTTTTTATTGGCACATTTCACGAAAACTGACTGAGCAGTATCTCAGGCAAGCACTTAGGAGGTGCGCATAACATGACAAAGACAGTATTGGATGAAATAAAAGAAGTGGTATTGGATACAGATTTTAAACCTGTAGTAGTAAACTTTGCGGATGATGCAAGAAATTCATCAGTAACGACAGTTGGTGCATTACCCGAAAAGGCAGATGAAGAAAAGGTCGATAAAACCAAAGAGGATGAAACGACGCCATCCGAAAAAGAATCCAAAAAGACTATAAAGGCTGAGGAAAAAACAAAAGAGAAAAAAACCGAAGTCGCAGAAGAAGAAGAAACTATTATCGAAAAACCAAGAGAAATAGACCCTGTTCAGCGAAGAATTAACGAGATAACAAAAAAAAGGCGCATTGCCGAAAGGGAATTGGATTTCGAGCGTAAAAAGAGGATTGAGGTAGAACGGGAAATAGAGAAGTTAAAAAATATTATTCCTGCAACTAATAAACCAAAAGTAGAAGATTTTGAAACTGAGGCAGACTTTTATGAAGCCTTAACCGACTGGAAAATAGAACAGAAACTCAATATTGACAAAGAGAAAACCGGTCGGGAGTCGGAAGAAAAAAAGGAAAAGGATAAATTTGCCGCAAATCTTGATGCTATGGAAGGGAAGATTGAAAAAGGAAACGAAAAGTATGAAGACTTTAGCGAGATTGTCCTGGATGAAAATTTGAAAATTACAGAACAAATGATTGAAGTTGTTAATTCCTCAGAGAGAGCAGAAGACATTTTGTATTATCTCGGTAAAAATCCTGATATTTCAGCAGATATTGCAAAAATGAATCCAGTTTTAGCAACCAGGGAAATTTTAAGAATTGAGGCAAAGATTACCGCACCGCCTCTACGTAAAAAAACAACAAATGCGCCAGAACCTATTACTCCTGTTAAAACAAACGAGATTGTTGAAAAAACAGTACAAAATAGAACTTTACAGGAGTGGAAGGAATGGGCCCGATCTAAACATTAACAGGGAGACTTAATTATGCCTAGCACTAACACTCTATTAACGCCCACGGTTATCGCAAAGGTAATATTGGCTAATGTCGATAATCACAAGGCAATGTCGAAACATGTTAATACGGCATACAAAAATGAATTTGTGAAAGTTGGCTCTACTATCACAATTCGGAAACCAAATAAATTTAGAGCAATTTATCAAAATGCAAGAAGCAATACCAATCTATCAGAGCCATCGACTAATATGGTTTTAGATAGTACTTTAACCCAGGTTTCTTGTGCATTTGGAGCAGCGGAATTAGCATCTACAATTGAAGATATAAATAGCCGGTATCTCAAAGGGATGGGTGCTGCAATTGCCAATAAAACTGATGAGGCTTGCTGTAATCTTTACAGTGATGTTTATAATTCAGTAGGCACTCCTGGCGTAACGCCCGCTTCATTTAAAGTACTTGGAGATGCACAGCAACGATTGGACGATGAGGGTGTTCCAAATGACGAACGTGTAGCAATTGTAAATCCTGCGGCAAATTGGGCATTGGCTGATGGCCTAAAAGGCACTTTTGCTCAGAACGTTGCAAAAGATATTATAACAAAGGGGTTCTTAGGTCAAATAGCGAATCTGAATATCTATTCAGATCAGAATGTAGTTCGTCATACAACTGGCCATTTCACGTCAGGCGCGACTCCTATAATGAATGGTGATACAACCAGCGGAGCGACAACCATTGTTACGAATGGATGGTCTGGCTCTAATACCGTAAAGAAAGGTGATGTCCTTACCATTGCTGGCGTATATGCAGTAAATCCTATGTCTGGTGCAAGTACTGGGGTATTGCGTCAATTTGTAGTAACTGCTGATACAGCGGACGTAGGCGCAGATATGACGATTCCTGTCTCTCCTGCTATTATATCATCTGGCGCTTATCAAACAGTCGATGCAGTCCCCCTTACTACTGCTGCATTAACTTTCTGGGGTGCGCAGGATACCGCCTATGCACAGAACTTAGTTTACCACCCATCGGCCTTTGGGCTGGTAACAGTTCCTTTGGAAGTTCCTTCCGGTGTGTGGGCTGGGAGAGAAGTGGATAAAGACACTGGCCTTAGTATGTTGCTTGTAAGGCAGTATGATATTTCTGTGCCAGAAGAAGTGATGAGACTTGATATGCTTAAGGGAACAAAGACATTTTACCCGGAATTTTGCGTGCGAGTTTGGGGGTAAGTGGTTGTGGCATAACACTTTACGATTTGCCTCGATATGTATTTCTTGCTATTAAGCAACGTGCTTTTGCAGATAATGCTGGGGTGGTTAATGCTCGTTCAGTATTCCACCCCAGGATTTTAACTCGTTCCCAAAGAGTTCCATAGGAGAGGCCTGTAATTTGAGACCATTCGCTGAGGCAAAGGGTTTTACCATCATGAGAAAGTTTAATGTTAGAACTTTTGTTTCTGGCTTGTTCTGTTTGTGTGGCCCACTTGCAGTTATCGGGACTATATCCTTTGTTATTGTCTGTTCGCTCTATTTGCAATCCTTTCCTGTAGGTGAATTCCATATCAGTAATAAACTGATTAATATCTTTCCATTTATCGCATACGGTTATGCCTCTTCCGCCATAATTGGCGTATCGGTTATCTTTTTTATTGTAACATCGAGAATTCATGGCCGTCCAAACACGGAACAAGGGATGTCCCCATTTTCCATGTTTCGTAACTGCTTCTCGTTGGGTACAGCCACAACCAACATTCTCTCTGCCCATAATGTGGTCAATACGTTTCAGAAACGAATCAGTGCCACAATCGCAACGGCAAAGAGCGTAATAGCGATATGTTCCAATTTTGTAATACGTGGACAAAATAGTAAGCCGTCCATACTTTTTGCCTGGTGTAATAGTGGGAGATTCCCAGTCAGCAAATTTAGACATATCCATTTTGTATTTCCTCCTTTATATAAAGAAGTATATCACGTATTGTGGGGAAAGTCAAATAATAAAAGTAAATTTGTTTTAAGGAGACAAAAAATATGAGTTATTTGGATAGAGTTTTGGAAAATGCGTCTGAAACGTTAACGCTTGACAATCCTGTCAATTTTAGAGGAGCGGTTAAGATTAATGGTACAACGATAGCGGCAACTGCTGCGGAACTTAATGTGCTTGATGGCATAACGGCCTCTGTAGCAGAACTTAATATCGTAGACGGAGTGACTTCTACAGCGGCAGAACTTAACATTCTTGACGGAGTGACAGCTACAGCAGCAGAACTTAACATTCTTGACGGAGTGACAGCTACAGCAGCAGAACTTAACATTCTTGATGGAGTGACAGCTACAGCAGCAGAACTTAACATTCTTGATGGAGTGACTTCTACGGCAGCAGAATTGAATATTTTAGACGGGGTTACGGCAACAGCCGCAGAATTAAATAAAGTGGGTGGAATACCAACTACAGGATATTTAGTATCGGCCGCAGAGGTTACGTTCACACAAACCACAGGAGATGGAACTTATACCGGAACTATTCCACTTCCGGCGGGTTCTACGATCATTGATGTTCAAGTACACGGCATTGCTTTATGGGATGGAGATACTACTTCAAGCATGGTAGTTGGTGATGGTGGCACTGCTAATGGTTTCTTTGTGGCTACAGACCTTAAGGCGACCGATTTGCTTGCTGGTGAAGCAAACACCATAGAGCATCAGGGTGGTCTTGGTGGTGCATTTATAGCATCGGAACAAAGAGTATTGTATTCTTCGGGCGCAAGAAATGTAATCGGAGTAATTACGCAGGTAGGTACAGGTACCACAGGACGGACAAGGTTAGTCGTTCTCTATGTAACGCCTACAGCAGTAGCGGCAACGAAAGTTTAATTGAAAAGCGAAGGCAGGACGCATAGTATCCTGCCAAATTTTCTTGGTTAAAACCATGCGAGGTAAGATATGGCTTCACAAAATATACTTTTAAGTCCAGGGGGGAATACGCCACAACCAATTGTAGAGCATAAAGAACCCGAACATAAGAGAACACCAGTTTGGAGGTATCACAAGGATTGCCCGCAAGGGAAAGTAATAAACTATGATGACGAACTTGACAAAGCTAATGCGACAGGTTGGGTAGATCATCCGGGTAAGGTAACCCGCTTGCCAGGATTAGAAAAAATATATGATGATTTTCATGTGCCGCCGCCAACTCCTGCGGGTGATTGTCTCTTTAAGAAAAATGATTCCTATATCTTTAAAGAAAACTTGAAAATTCCGACTGTTCTTACCACCGAACAATTAGAAAATGCAAAAAAAGCAGAAGCATTAAAAATAGCGTCCGATTTAGTCGAAAAAAAACGGTTGGAAGAATATGAGAAAGCGAAGAATCCTTTACCGCCGGCAGAATATCAATGTTTAATATGCCCAAAAAAATTCCTATCTCTAAGGGCTTTGAAGATGCACGGACTTGGCGCGCACAGGAAAGTTAAAACTGCTGCGTTAACACAGGATGAAGTCAAAACAATTCAGGAAGTATCGGTGGACNTTTAATGTTAGTTTCGGATTTAATTCAATCTAGTTTAAGAAAAATTGGCGCCATTTCTACAGGAGAAACGCCCTCAAGTTATACTGATACATTACAGGCACTTCAAGTCATGCTGCGTTCATGGGCGCAGAAAAAAATATTAGTTTTTGCCTCTGCGAGAGAAAGTTTTAATCTGGTAGTTGCCCAATCATTATATACTTGGGGGGTTTCCGGATATATCACATCAACAAGACCATATCAAATATTATCTGCATTTGTTAGAGATTCAAATGAGAATGATATTCCAATGAATATTATTTCAGAAGAAACATATAATTCGATTTCTGTAAAAACACTTACGGGTCGCCCATCAAGTTTGTTTTATCATCCATTATATCCACAAGGCAATGTTTATGTATATCCAGTTCCCCAAACAATAGAAACTGTATGGGTTGAAAGCTTAAAACCATTTACAGAAACCAGCTCATTTGCAACGTCAGGGGATACCATTTCTTTCCCTCCTAATTACGAAGAGGCGCTTATTTATAATTTAGCAATTAGAATTGCGCCTGAAAACGGAATAAGCATATCGCCTGCCGTGGGGACAATAGCATCAGACAGTTATATGGCATTAATGGGGCTTAATGCGGCAAACCAGCTAGAACCCATAAGAATATCACTGCCGGCTGGGAGAGGGAGAAGATACGGCGGGGGATATAATATTAACTTGGGAGGTTAATTTATGCCCTTAACTAAAACTGGAAATATAATTCTTGATAGGATGAGACAGAAATATGGAGAAGATGCGGAAAGAATATTTTATTCAAGTATAAACAAAAAAAAGAAAGGTTCGGAGAAATGGCATTTG
>C687J35021_10003317_pt1 | contig 11097 bp, 9 predicted proteins | sample RifCSPhighO2_12_FD_35021 | JGI IMG/M metagenome (IMG submission 35021)
GGGCGCATGTCGCCATGCGCCCGGGGTGGGTCAGGCCTTCACGACCTTGCAGGCGCACTTCTTGAAATCGGTCTCTTTCGAGATCGGGCAGGTGGCGTCCAGCGTGAGTTTGTTCACCAGGCGGTGCTCGTCGAAGAAGGGCATGAACACCAAGCCTTGCGGCGGCTTGTTGCGGCCACGGGTTTCCACCTTGGTGCTGACCTCGCCACGGCGCGTGGATACCTTGACGGTGTCACCGCGTTGCAGACCGCGTTTCTTCGCGTCCTCGGGGTGCATGTAGAGCCAGGCGTCGGGCATGGCGCGGTACAGCTCGGGCACGCGGCGTGTCATTGAACCGGTGTGCCAGTGCTCCAGTACACGGCCGGTGGAGAGCCAGAGGTCGAACTCGGTGTCGGGCATTTCGGCAGCGGGGGCATAGGGCAGGGCAAAGATCCAGGCCTTGCCGTCGGGCTTGCCGTAGAACTTGACCACTTCGCCCTTCTTCACGTAGGGGTCGTAGCCCTCGCGGAAGCGCCACAGCGTTTCCTTGTTGTCCACCACCGGCCAGCGCAGGCCGCGCGCCTTATGGTAGGTGTCGAACGGAGCCAGATCGTGCGCGTGACCGCGGCCGAATTCGGCGTATTCCTCGAACAGGCCCTTCTGCAGGTAGAAGCCCAGTTCCTTGGATTCCTCATTGTCGAAGCCTTTCTGCAGATCCGATAGCGGGAATTTGTTCACCTGGCCGTTGGCATAAAGCACGTCAAACAGCGTCTTGCCTTTGAATTCAGGGGCCTTCTCCAGCAGTTCGGCGGGCCACACTTCCTCGACCTTGAAGCGCTTGGAGAATTCGATGTACTGCCACAGGTCGGACTTTGCCTGGCCCGGGGCACGCACCTGCTGGCGCCAGAACTGTGTGCGGCGCTCGGCGTTGCCAAACGCCCCTTCCTTTTCCACCCACATGGCCGAGGGCAGGATCAGGTCGGCCGCCATGGCGGAGACCGTGGGGTAGCAGTCGGACACCACGATGAAGTTGGCCGGGTTGCGGAAACCGGGCCAGATTTCGCCGTTGATGTTGGGCCCCGCCTGCATGTTGTTGGTGGTCGTGGTCCAGTAGAAGTTGAGCTTGCCGTCCTTGAGGGCACGGCTCTGTGCCACGGCGTGCAGGCCGACCCAGTCGGGGACGGTGCCTGCTGGCAGCTTCCATAGCTTCTCGGAAATTTCGCGGTGCTTGGGGTTGGTCACCACCATGTCGGCAGGCAGGCGGTGGGCAAAGGTGCCCACTTCGCGTGCCGTGCCGCAGGCCGATGGCTGGCCCGTGAGTGAGAACGGGCTGTTGCCGGGCTCCGAGATCTTGCCCACCAGAAGATGGATGTTGTAGATCATGTTGTTCGCCCAGGTGCCGCGCGTGTGCTGGTTGAAACCCATGGTCCAGAAGGATGTGACCTTGATCTTCGGGTCGGCATAGGTCTTGGCCAGCGCTTCGAGCTTGTCTTTGGGAACGCCGGAGAGTTCGTGGGCCTTGTCGAGCGTGTATTCGGCAACGAACTGCTTGAATTCCTCGAAGCTGATGGGCGCGGAGGCATCGGGCGCCCCCTTGGGCTTGCCGTCCGGGCCGGGGTAGCCGTTGTTGCCGGCAGCCTGTTCGAGCGGGTGGCTGGGTCGCAGGCCGTAGCCGATGTCGGTCACGCCCTTGCGGAAGTTCACGTGCTTCTTCACGAAGTCTTCGTTGACTGCGCCACTCTGGATGATGTAGTTGCAGATGTAGTTGAGGATCGCCAGGTCCGACTGGGGATTGAAGATCATCTCGCTGTCGGCCAGCTCGCACGAGCGGTGCGTGAAGGTGGACAGCACATGCAGCTTGACGTGCTTGGCCGTCAGGCGACGGTCGGTTACGCGGGACCACAGGATGGGGTGCATCTCGGCCATGTTCGAGCCCCAGAGCACGAAGGCGTCGGCGTGCTCGCAGTCGTCGTAGCAGCCCATGGGCTCGTCAATGCCGAAGGTGCGCATGAAGCCGGCCACGGCCGAGGCCATGCAGTGGCGCGCGTTGGGGTCGATGTTGTTGGAACGGAAACCGGCCTTGAACAGCTTAGCGGCTGCATAGCCTTCCCAGATGGTCCACTGGCCGGAACCGAACATGCCGATGCTGCGCGGCCCGCCTGCTTTCAGGGCGGTCTTGCACTTCTCCTCCATGATGTCGAAGGCTTTGTCCCATGAGATGTGGGCAAATTCGCCGTTCTTGTCGAACTTGCCGTCCTTCATGCGCAGCAGGGGCTGCGTGAGGCGGTCCTTGCCGTACATGATTTTGGACAGGAAATAGCCCTTGATGCAGTTCAGGCCCTTGTTTACAGGTGCATCGGGGTCGCCCTGGGTGGCCACCACGCGGCCGTCCTTGACGCCGATGAGCACTCCGCAGCCGGTTCCGCAGAAGCGGCAGGCTCCCTTGTCCCAGCGAACACCGTCGCTGGAAGCGGTTTGCGCCAGCGCCTGTGCACCGGGGACGCTGATGCCGATGGCTGTGGCAGCAGCGGTGACAGCATGGGCCTTGATAAGGTCACGACGGGTTACTTGCATTGCTCTAACTCCTGATCAGGGTGGGATTCGGTTTGCTGAAAAATCATGGCGACGTTCAGAACGCCATCCAGCCGGCCAATGGCCTCATAGGTATCAATGGCGCCACGGTCGTTCTCGGCCTCGATCGTGACGATGATTTTTCCGTCCTCGGTGGCGGCATGCACCTCGACACCCTGGACCTGGAGGAGTTGCTCGCGTAGAACCGGCTCGCGGTCTGACTTGGCATAAACGATGGCGCTGGAGATATTCAAGGCGTTGCTTTCAATGGTTTTCTGCATGCAATGCAGTAATGGCCGCGAGCTTGATAATGATTACCATGGCACTATTTCAGTCGAAAAAATATCTGCGCAAATGATTTGCGCATTCTCTTGGGTGCGGGAATTTTAAAGTCCGACTAAATTCGTCGGAGATTTTGTTCGGTCGGGCGACTGCATATTGAATTGATTATTAGGTGTTTCCCGGATACTGAACTTGAATGCGGAGTTCCTCTTTGAGCAGGATCAATAACCTGTAAAAATTGGGGTTTTTCAGACGGATGCAGCCGTTTCATTCCGGGGACGGAAGTCGCGCCAATGAATCAGGCTCGAAAACAGCCAAGGCGGGCCAGCAGCGTGTGTTTTAGGCATCCGGGCAGGCGATGGGTCGATGTGCGGGGGGAAAGCCCATCAGGCTGTTGCATGTCTGCGGCAGGGTGGTACAGCCAGCGTATGCGGGGTACGCTACGGAAAAGAAGTGGTGTGGGGCTGCCGTCGATCCAGTGGCTATTGAATGAAAATAAACAACCCGCTGCAATCAACGAAAATTCGATTGCATTTTGATGCAGGCCAAAGCGTGCATTGCACAAAAAGTGGTGCATCCGCTTCTGTGCACCTCTATGGTGCATTAATCCGAGTAATTTATTCGGATATTTTCAATATGAACCGCGATCGGTGTATGGCTCGGTAGATTCAAATGTTGGCGAGAAGCGGTGGCGACTGAAACTGGCTGTCAGTCGTCTGCCCAAGGGAATGGCGGCGGGGTGATCCGTCGGCCCTCACCACCTGCGACAGGGCCAAACCGGGGGGTCTGGCCTTCCCATGCCTGCTGCGACCGGGCAATGGCCTGTCTGCTGAAATCGACGAAATTCCACCACATGACAATCGCTTCATTGAAGGGCTCGCCGCCCAGCAAGAGAATCCGGCTGCCCGGAGACAGCTCGAGCGCGATGCCATGCCGGTTCTGCCCCAGATAGGCAAACTCGTTGGGGCCGAAGCGTTCTGTGTGCAGGCCCACGTTGCCCTCCAGAGGCAGGATGCCGTATTCAAAGGCCGGGTTCAACGGTACGGTCAGGGTACTGGCCTGCGGGCTGGCAATGTCCATGCCGATCAGTGGCGAATAGAGGCGGGTGGGTGCGGTGTGCCCGGCATGCTGGCCAGCCAGCAGCGTCAGGTTGCAGCCCTGCTCGGTCCAGCGGGGCAATTCGGGATAGTGCTCGAAAGCCGGCGCGCAGTCTGCAAAACGGGAAGGCAGGGCAATCCATAGCTGAGCGGCATGCAGGCGACGTGCGCCGGGCAGCGAGTCTTCGGTATGGACGATGCCGTGCCCGGCAGTCATCAGGTTGACCTGGCCTGGACGGATGATCTGTTCGTTGCCCAGACTGTCCCGGTGCAAAATTTCGCCTTCGATCATCCAGGTGAAGGTCTGCAGGCAGGTGTGCGGGTGGGCGCCAACATGCATGCCCTGCCCGGCAGTGAACGCGACGGGGCCGATATGGTCCAGAAAACACCAGGCCCCCAGCATGCGCCGTTGACGTGTGGGCAATGCGCGGTGGATTTGCAGGCCTTCCCCCAGTTCGGCTGCGCGTGCCGTGATGCGTTCCACCACTGTAGGGATAGAGTCGTCGGGGATGTCGGGGAATGAAGGGATCATGGTGTGTCTCCTTACCTCAAGAGGTGATGCAGACGACGGATCGCCAGGGAATGCTGCGCGGCAGAATTCTGGAGGCAGCATGGGCACGGATGACTGTGCCATAGCGCGGAGGCGCGTGCATGCCGGGGATTCAAGGGCGGTTTCTGCTTGACTTGCACCAGGATCGGAACAATAGTTTTACGCTTCCCCATCGCACGGACAGCTCAGGAGATCGGTCATCAATACCGCCACACACGAACAGGACTGGAACAGCCTCCAGATGGCAGCGCCCGTCATCGAGCCGCGCTTTCGTGTCTGGACCTACCGTGATCCAGCCATTGTGCTGGGGTGCTCGCAGCGTTCCCGGCAGGCCGATGCCGCTGCACGGCTGGCGCAGGGGATGGAACTCATGGTGCGGCCCTCTGGCGGCGGAGCTGTGCTGACCGGGCCCTGGATGGTGAGCGCATCGGTGGTGCTGCCGCTGACGCACCCATGGGTGCAGGGGCGCCTGCCTGAGAGCTACCGCGCACTCGGGCTGTTGCATGTCCAGGTGCTGGCCGATCTGGGCGTGACTGCACAGGCCCTGCCCGAAGTGGAGGTGCACCAAGCCAACGAGCGGCTGGGCCCCGTGGTGGATTGGGCCTGCTATGGCAGCCTGGCGCCGTGGGAGGTGGTCGATGCGGCAGGGCGCAAGCTGGTCGGGCTGGCGCAGCGGCGTCAGCGCACAGGCGTTTTGCTGGTGGCTGGGACCTTGGCCACGGTGCCCGACTGGCCATTGCTGTGTGGCGCCATGGGCCGCCCGGAGGATGCTGCAGCGATGCTGCGCCGCACGGTGTCGTGCGAAGTGCTGGCAGGATGCCCCTGGGATCCTGTGCTGTTCGCCCGCAGGCTGCACCAGGCGCTGGAGAGCGCGCTGGGAGATTGAGCGGGCCCAGGCGCGGCGCGCCTGGGCCTTGACACATCAGGCGGCTTGCTGGGTGCGTGCCTGGTTGGCGGCTTCGCCAATGTGCACCTGTGCTGTGCTCAATGCGCTGGCCTTGGCGGCATCGCCCATGGCTACGCCCTCGGCACGCACGAAACGCACGTCGGTCACGCCAAAGAAGCCCAACACGGTCTGCAGGTAGCTCTCCTGGTGTTCCATGGCGCGGCCACCTTCGCTGGTCGAATACACGCCGCCCCGGCTGGACACGATGATCACGGTTTTGCCCTTGGCCAGACCTTCAGGGCCGTTGGCCGTGTACTGGAAGGTGCGGCCGGGCTGGGCGATGCGATCGATCCATGCCTTGAGCTGCGTGGGAATGCTGAAGTTGTAAAACGGCGCACCGATCACCACCACGTCGGCTGCGAGGAACTGGCTCACCAGTTGCTCGGAAACAGCGTTCTCACGCTGCTGCACTTCGCTCAGGCCCTCGGTCTGGCCGGTGCGCGGCGCCATGGCGTCCATGGTGAAGTGGGCTGGGGCGTTGGCTACGAGATCCAGTGTTTCCACCAACGTGCCGGGGTGGGCAGCTGTCCAGGCGGCCACGACCTGGGCGGTGAGCTGGCGTGAAATGGAGTGGCTGCCGGTGATGGCGGAATCGATGTGAAGCAGTTGCATGGTGATCTCCTGTGGGTGGAACCACGGTGTGTGGCGATGGATAGATTTTGGAGATAGCACCAGTTTTTGATAAGTTGGCAAAAATGCGATAGATTGTCCTGTCAGTAGAACAATGAAGCACCAAGGAGCTGCCATGCAGGATCTCAACGACATGCTTTACTTCGCCGAAGTGGTGGAGCGGGGCGGCTTTGCGGCCGCCGGCCGGGCTCTGGGCATTCCCAAGTCACGCCTGTCGCGGCGCGTGTCCGAGCTGGAAGCGCAATTGGGCGTGCGCCTGCTGCAGCGCACCACGCGCAAGCTCTCGCTGACCGATGTGGGCGAGGCCTTTTTGCGCCATTGCCAGGCGGTGCGCGAGTCGGCGCTGGCGGCGCAGGACACCGTGGCCCAGGTGCAGACCGAGCCGCGCGGCACCATCCGTGTGAGCTGCCCGGTGACGCTGGCGCAGACCGTGCTGGCCGAGATGATGCCGGGTTTCCTCGCGCGCCACCCGCTGGTGCGTGTGGAACTGCAGGTGAGCAACCGCGCGGTCAACCTGGTGGACGAAGGCGTGGACGTGGCGCTGCGCGTGCGGCCCTCGGTGGAGGACAGCGGCAGCATGGTGGTCAAGCGGCTGGATGCCGCGCGCCAGGTGCTGGTGGCCAGCACCGAGCTGCTGATACGCCAGGGCACGCCGACCACGCTGGCCGATCTGGCGCGCATGGACAGCATTGCCATGTCGGCGCCCGACGGAAAAGCCACCTGGCAACTGATCGGCCCCAACGGTGCCCAGCAGGTGGTGCAGCACACGCCGCGCTACGTGGCCGACGACTTGCTCACGCTCAAGTTTGCGGCGCTGGCGGGCACCGGCATCTGCTGGCTGCCCGACTACATGTGCCATGAGGAAATCCGAGACCGGCGCCTGGTGCGCGTGCTGCCCGAATGGGCGCCCACGCCGGGCATCGTGCATGCGGTGTTTCCCTCGCGCCGGGGCTTGTCACCGGCGGTGCGGCATTTCCTGGACTTTCTGGGCGAAGCCATGCCAGGGCGCAGCAGTCTGGCTACGCGCGAAACCCCTGCACAACGCTGACATCGGTCGGAGGTTTGTGGGGATTACTGGCCTGAAGGTGCATTTTCCCGCCACAATGCAACCAATTGAAACAATGTGGTGCGGCGGATGTGGCACCACATGGACCCGCCTGGAAGCGCGCCGTGACCATCCACCCGATTGACCAAGACATCCGACAAGCCCGCGTGCTCCCCTCCGTGCGGGCTATCGTGATTCCGCCGTGCCCCGATTCGCTGGTGCGGCTGCAGGCCATTTTGGCTGCGCCCGAGCTGGACGCGGGCGCCATTGACCAGTTGGCTTCGTCCGACGTGGCCATGGCGGCTGCGCTGATCCGCCAGGCCAACAGTCCGCTGCATGCCCTGGCCCAGCCTGTGCAGACCGTGGGCATGGCGCTGACCGTGCTGGGCCTGCGCCCTGCGGTCGAGCTGCTCTCGGCCTTCATCACGCGCCATGCGCTGCAGGTGCGCTCGCCCCTGCTGGAGCATTTCTGGGAGAGCTCGCAGCGCCGCGCCATCGCCTGCGAGCACATCGGGCGCCAGCTCTACAGCTTCGACCCGGGTCTGGGCTACAGCTTTGGTTTGTTCTGCCATGTGGGCATGCCCGTGCTGGTGAAAGCCGTGCGCGGCTATGCCAGCACCGTGACCGAGGCGCTGGCGCGGCAGGACCGCACTTTTACCCAGACCGAAAACGCCAATCACCGCACCGACCACGCTGTCGTGGGCGCCATCGTGGCGCGTACCTGGCACCTCACGGGGGACGTGGCGCAGGCCATCTGGCTGCACCACGATTTCAGCTGCCTGCATGATGAAAAGTTCAGCCCCACGGTGCGTCACCTGGTGGCGCTGGGCCTGCTGGCTGAGTATCTGGTGCACCACCATGAAGGTCTGGAGCCCTCGCGCGAATGGCGCCAGCATGGCGAGGCGTGCATGGCATCGCTCGATGTCACGCACGACGAGCTGAATCACTGGGTGGATGACCTCTTCTCGGCGTTCGAGGCGGTACGCCTCTGAATCGGACACCGGCCCATGCCGGGGCGTTTGATAGCAAGGTTCAGCGTGCGGGTGACGCCAGGGCGAGGGATGACCCGCCGCCATCCACCCGGAAAACTGCCACCAGAGCGTTCAGGCGCTGTGCCTGCGTTTGCAGGTTGTCGGCTGCCGCACTGCTTTGCTCGACCAGGGCGCCGTTCTGCTGGGTCATCTGATCGAGCTGGCTGACCGCCACGTTGATTTGCGAGATGCCGTCGCTCTGTTCTCCTGCGGCGGTACTGATCTCACCAATGATGCCGGAGACGCGCTGAACCCCCTGCACGATCTCATCCATGGTGGTGCCGGCATTCGCCACGAGCTGGCTGCCCGAAGCCACCTTCTCCACGCTGGCCTGGATGAGCGCCTTGATCTCCTTGGCCGCTTCGGCACTGCGCCCGGCCAGGCTGCGCACCTCGCTGGCCACCACGGCAAAGCCTCGGCCCTGTTCGCCCGCACGGGCGGCTTCCACGGCAGCGTTGAGCGCCAGAATGTTGGTCTGAAAGGCAATTCCGTCAATCACGCCAATGATGTCGGCAATCTTCTGGCTGCTCTGGTGGATGTCCTGCATGGTGTGGACCACCTGCTGCATCACCTCGCCGCCTTTGCTGGCGGTGGCAGCGGCCTGCGAGACCAGCTGGTTGGCGGCGCGGGCAGAGTCGGCACTCTGGCGCACGGTGGCCGTCAGTTCTTCCATGCTGGCGGCGGTCTGCTCCAGGCTGCTGGCGGCCTGTTCGGTGCGCTGGCCCAGATTCTGGTTGCCGCTGGCAATGTCGCTGCTGGTGGCGCGCAGCTGGCCGATGTTGTCGCGTACGGCGGACACCAGTTCGTGAAAGCGCTGCTGCATGTCACGCACGGCCACCATCACGCTGGTGGCATCCCCCGGTTTTACAGGCACGGGCACCCGCAGGTTGCCCTGCTGCATGGCCTGCACCACGGCCCGCACCTCGTGGGGCTCTGCCCCCAGCTCCCGGGCAATGCTGCGCGAAACCAGCACCGTGGCGGCCACGCCAATGCACAGTGCCACCAGTGCAATGGCCAGCATCACGCTGCTGAACTGGTGGGCCGACTGGTTGGCCTCGGTGCTGTTTTTGATGATGCGGCCTTCTTCGTAGTCGATCAGCTTGTTGATGGTCGCCAGCCATTGTTCGTACTGCGGCTTCGCCTCGCTCCCCAGCAGGGCTTCGGCCCCGGCACGGTCACCCGCCTGCATCAGCGCCACCACCTTCTGTGTGGTGGCCACCGTGCGGGCTTCAATGTCCTTGATGGCCTGAATCATGGGGCCCACCTCGGGTGGCACCGAACCGGCGCTGCGAAGTACGGTTTCAAGCTGCTGGCCCGAGGTCGCATAGAAGGCCGCCAGGCGGTCAATGGCTTCGACCTCGCGCCTGCGCGCACCCTCGTCCGGCGCCAGAACCACGTCGCGCACGGCGATCGATCGGTCGTGTGCCGATCCCCGGAAATCGATTGCGGCGCGCTGGATCACCGCATTCTGGGTGGCGTTGGACGTGAGGGCGGCGTCAATACCGCGGGCGATGTACACGCTGTATATGGACATGCCGAGCAACATCACGATGACCAGGCCAAAGCCTGCCATCAGGCGCTGGCTGATTTTCCATGTCTGCATAGGGTTCTACCTCGGTGGGGGTTGGCTGGTTGACACCCCCTTGGTACAGGGGGTTGTAATTTATTACATGCTGCGGGTGCGATTGTGTCGGGTGCCTGGCTTGAGGCGCAAGATCGTTGTTGCTATCGCCGCGATAGTCCCCGGCAAATGCTGCTTGAAAAGCGATGGGCTCAATATTCCGAATAAAGAAACAACTATTTATTCGTTTGGGTTTTAAAAAAGGGGTCGCAGAATCCGTCGCACCTCAACCCACAGGCAGATGCATGGAATCCTGGAGTCCGTTGACGATCCTTGCGACGGAGCGGTAAACCCATGCCTGCCGGAGCCTCGCAGCGTGTCCTCCCTCTCCATCATCATCGTCCCCGGTTGGCGCGACTCCGGCCCTGGCCACTGGCAAAGCCTCTGGGCTGAACGTCTTCCACAGGCCCGCCGTGTTGTGCAGGACGACTGGATTACCCCGACGCGTTCTGCTTGGGTGGGGCAGCTGGAGAAGACCGTGCTGGAAGCACCGCACCCCGTCGTGATCGTGGCGCACAGCCTGGGCTGCATCACCGCCACCCACATGGCCCCCGATGCGGCGGCCCGCGTGCAGGGTGCCTTGCTGGTGGCGCCCGCCGACCCCGAGCGCCGTGCCATCCTCAGCGACTTTGCTCCTGTGCCCCATGAAATGCTGCCGTACCACAGCATCGTGGTGGCCAGCAGCCACGACCCCTATTGCCCCATCCGTCTGGCGGGGGCCTATGCCCGCGCCTGGGGGAGCGAGTTCGTGCGCCTGCAGGGCGCGGGGCATATCAACATCGATTCGGGCCATGGTGAATGGCCTTTGGGTTGGGCACTGCTGCAGTCGCTGCAGCAGGGGGGGGCTGATGACCAGCCCTCTTTTGCTCCGTGCGAGATGGACCAGAGGATTGCTTGATATGCTATTAATAACATAGCTTCTAGCGCTTTATTTATAAGCGTTTGAGCCATATTTTGCTTCAATATTTTCGATTGTGCAGGCGGCCTGCGGGAGGTCAGGGCTGTCTGCGTGGGTTCTTTATGCGAAATATCGATTAATTAAGAAAAATATATTCTTTTGAGTTTTAAGGGATGGTTTGCACAATGTGCCATCTTCCGTTTTACCGGGCTACGAACATGAATTCCCTGAAAATCAAAACCCTCCTGGCCTCCCTGGCGCTGGCCGCCAGCGGTGTGGCATCGGCGCAGAACCAGCTGCTGAACGTGTCGTACGACGTGGCGCGCGAGTTCTACAAGGACTACAACGCTGCCTTTGCCGCACACTACAAGAAGACCACCGGCCAGGATGTGAAGATCGACCAGTCGCACGCCGGCTCCAGCGCCCAGGCGCGCGCCGTGAACGACG
>C687J35021_10003319_pt1 | contig 11095 bp, 10 predicted proteins | sample RifCSPhighO2_12_FD_35021 | JGI IMG/M metagenome (IMG submission 35021)
AGATGAGCAAGTCAATTAGCGGAAGCTTTATTAACTTAACAGACGATTTGGAAACGATAAGAAAGCGTTTAGCCGGTGCTCCAACAGACAGCGGAGTTATTGGCGGAGAATTGCCAAAAACAGGCGGAACTGCGAATCTGTTTGCACTTTTAAGATTATTTAAGTTGGACAAAGAGTGCATTAAATTTGAACAGGACTATAAGGCTAAAAAAATCAGATATTCGGAGCTAAAAGAGGCTTTAGCCAAAACAATTTTTAAAGAATTACAGCCGTTTCAAGCAAAAAGAAAAGAGTTTGAAAATAATCCAACGTTGGTAGATTCAATAATTGAAGAAGGCCAAATAAAATGTTCCCGGATGGCAGAAGAGACAATGAAAGAGGTAAGGTTGAAAATGGGATTGGTTTAGAATTCCTTATCCAGCTAGAATTAACCTTGGATTGGGCATGAAATTGTGGTATACTTCTCGCGATGGCAAACGGAAAAAATCCTACAGTACAGAATAAAAATCATCGGAGACAAAAAATCGTCAAAGTTAAGCTTAATTTTTCGTGGAAAAATCTTTTAATTTATGCATTTTTGTTCCTTTTTGCAATGTTTATTTTCACGGGCATTAATAACAATCAATCATTTAAGAGTACGAAAACAATTCCTCTTTCTCAAGTGGTCTTAGATGTTAAGGAGAATAAAGTTACGGAAATAGAAGTTTTGGAGAATAAACTTGTGCTTACGGAAGGAAAAGAAACTTTTCAAAGCTTCAAAGAAGCAGGAGCAAATGTTTATCAGATATTTAAAGATGCCGGTGTGGAGCTAAATAAAACAAAGATTACCATAAAAGATGAAACAGGATTTAATAATTGGCTGAACATTATTTCTTCCGTTCTTCCAATTCTTTTGATGGTTGCATTTTTTTACTTTATTTTTCGCCAGGCCCGCGGAGCGCAGGAAAATATTTTTTCCTTTGGTAAATCCTCGGCAAAGCTTTTTAGCAAAGATACGCCAAAAATTAGCTTTGCAGATGTCGCAGGCGTTGATGAGGCAAAGCAGGAATTAACGGAGATTGTAGATTTCTTAAAGAATCCGGGTAAATATAAGGCTATGGGAGCTCGTACGCCAAAAGGTGTCCTGATGGTTGGACCTTCAGGAACAGGAAAAACACTTTTGGCAAGAGCAACGGCGGGTGAGGCAAATGTCGCGTTTTTCTCCATGGCAGGATCGGAATTTATGGAAATGTTAGTTGGGGTTGGGGCATCCCGTGTCCGGGATTTATTCAATACTGCAAAAAAAGCCCAGCCCGCAATTATTTTTATTGATGAGGTTGATGCGATCGGTAGACAGCGCGGAGCAGGTTTCATGGGAGGTCATGATGAAAGAGAGCAAACCTTAAATCAAATTCTGGTTGAAATGGATGGGTTTGCTCCGACAGAACAATTAGTGGTTATGGCAGCAACAAATCGGCCTGATGTTTTGGATCCAGCGCTGATTCGTCCGGGAAGATTTGATAGAAGAGTGGTTCTGGATATGCCGGATGTTGTCGGAAGAAAAGCAATTCTAGCAATTCATGCCAGAGGCAAACCTTTTGCGCCCGGTGTTGATTGGGAAAAGGTGGCCAAAAGAACTGTCGGATTTTCCGGCGCGGATTTGGAAAATATGCTTAATGAGGCGGCGATTCTGGCGGCAAGATTAGGTAAAAAAGCGATTGACACCAAAGATATTGAAGAAGCAGCCACAAAAGTAAAATTAGGCCCTGAGAAAAAAAGGCTGCAGTCGGATGAGGATAGAAAAATGACTGCTTATCATGAAGCAGGGCATGCAATTGTTTCATGGGAAATGCCGCATATGGATCCGGTTCACCGAATCTCAATTGTCAGTCGTGGCATGAGTTTGGGGCATACAATGATGGAGCCGACAGAACATGTTCATGAAACAAAAACAAGATTGGTTGAGCAAATTAGCGTAATGCTTGGGGGGCGAGCTGCGGAAAACATGATTTTCAAAGAAATGACAACCGGAGCAGCGGATGATATTTCCAAAGCAACTCAAGTTGCAAGAATGATGGTGGTTGAGTATGGAATGAGTGATTTGGGACCAATTAATTTGGACAATGAACAGAAAACTTTTTATGATCAGAAAAATATCTCCCCGATTATGGCAGGAAAAATTGATGATCAGATTAAAAAAATTACGGATGCAGCTTATAGAAATGCAGTGGTAATTTTGGCGAAATTAAAATCAAAACTTGATATTCTTGCAGAAGAACTTTTGAAAAAAGAAACAATTGATGCTGATGATTTTGTCAAACTCCTTGGCCCCAAAAAAATACTTGTTCCCGCAAAAGCCTAATTTGTAAATTTATTCCAATATTCTTTCCCAATTATCCCACGTGATTCGGAGTTTGGTTTTGACATGTTGATTGTATGGGGCTTCAAAAAGCACATGTTTCCAGACCGGCTCTCTCAAGCCGGTATGTTCGGGTTTGTCATCAATCAGTATGTCTCCAAAAACAAGGGTTTTATCTTTGATCATAATAATTCTTTTTGTCCACTCAAAACCCAGATTTATTGCCACCCAACGATATTTCTCCGGAACACAGTTTTTATAATTAGATATAGGACTTGTGCAGATAAGAACCTCATGTCCCAAATCTTGCATTTTTTTCAATGCTTCTTTACCTCCGGGAATTGTATTCAGATTCTCGAAGAATCCGGGAGCAGAGAGGATACTTTGTATCTCTTTTTCTAGCCCGTTTGGATAACTTTCTGCAAGGCGAAATGCCTTTCTTCCTTCAAGGGGCACCTTCGGATGAGTAGGAAATTTTTTTCCCCATGCCTTAATAAATCCCATTTCAAAATCAGCCAATACGCCATCTATGTCAACCAAAATTATTTTCTTATTCATGCATGTAGTTTAGCTTATTTTTAATAAAATCTACAATTTCCCGGCTCCCTTCCTGCACGTCCATAACGTCGGTTTTAAGATAAATTACAGCAATTCCTTTTTTCTCCAGAAAATCTTTCACCCTTTCGTAATGGGTATGGATTTGTTTTCTTCTTTCAAAATTTTGCGTAAAATTTCCGCTTAGAGAATTTTTATCTTTATTATTGTCAGAAGTCTTTTTCAGGATTTCTCTTCGTAAGGCTTCCTCAACGCTGCAATTGAGAATAATTACCAAGTCAGGGAGAGGTATATTTGCATTTCTGTGCATTTTCCAGACATCTTCCATGACCATTTCTTTTCCAATGGTTTGATAAGCCAAAGTTGTTGTTTCCCCGCGATTGGCAATCATAAACCTCCCATCCGACAATTGGGGAATAATTTTTGTTTGATAAATTTTTACCCTTTCGTTAATGATTGCTTCTGCAGTTTTTTTATCTCCGAAATTTTTTGCTGATAAAATCTTTTCTCGGTTATAATCTCTTTCTCTGGTTTCCTGGATGGAGAGAGCTTGAATACCTAGCGTATATAAATCTTTCAGGACCTGTTGAATAACGCTATCTTTCCCACTCGCACTTGGTCCGTCTACTATGACAAACAATCCTTTTGTTCTCATTTAATATGATTATTATAGTATAATTATCTGCATGAAGATATTAAGTTTTAAAAAACATTCAAAAGAGGAACTTATTAAAAGATTAAAAAAAGTAACGCTTTTACATTCTTCAAATACGGATAATCCGATTTATGTTTATAAAAATGCGGAAATCGAACTTGTTACTTTGCCTGTTTCAATTTTAATTCCTGAGCAGTTCTATCAAATAGAAAGAGTGTTAGGAAAATTGAAAGATTTGCAAGAAGCACTTCGGGAGAAGAACATAGACATGTTTAATCTTAACGGATATGTTTCTTCTTACGTTACGAATGAAAGCAAAAAGATACACACTTTGCTTCCGGTAGTTGTTGAGTATCAGCGCGAGAAAAATGGGTCTGTAATTCCAATTATTCTTGACGGGTGCCATAGAATAAGTATTGCCAGAAGTCAAAGATTGAAGACAGCGCAGGTAATTAAGATTGCAAAAGTTGATGAAAAATATCCAATTTTGGGTTATGTAAATCCTTATGGATGGCAGGATGTAAAGCTCGTACAAACAGCGCCCGATAAAAAGGATAAAAGGTTCTGGAGATTTCCGCTGGAAGATGTTTATAAATATTATCGGAATTTCAACAGTGCTTTTGAAAATGTAGGTGAACCAAGGAGATAAAAATAGGCTTTTTGGCTTGACAAATGGGACGAAACCGTGTAAAGTAAATTATGGAGCCGTCTTTCGACAAGCTCAAGGTAAACAGTTCTTCTTTTAAATTTGGATTAACTTTTGACGACGTTCTTCTGACCCCAGGCTTCAGTGACTTTTCCCGTAAAGATATAAATTTATCAACTAAGTTTTCCAGGAGAATAAAAATTTCCATACCTCTTGTCTCAGCCCCAATGGATACGGTAACCGAAAGTAAATTGGCAATTGAATTGGCCAAATTAGGCGGAATAGGAATTATCCATAGAAATTTAACAATTGAGGATCAGGTTTTTGAAGTAAAAAAAGTTAAGAATAGAAAATTACTGGTCGGAGCAGCAGTTGGGGCAAGCAAAGGTTTTGAAGAAAGAGTCAAAGCTTTGATTAAAGCAAAAACAGATGTTATAGTTCTTGATTCGGCGCATGGATTTACAAATGTTATGATTTCGGCAATTCGTTTCATTAAAAAAACTTATCCTAAAATAGATATTATCGCTGGGAATATTGCAACTGCCGATGGTGCTAGAGCGCTTATTGCAGCCGGAGCAGATGGGTTAAGAGTTGGAATGGGTCCTGGGGCCATTTGCACAACCAGAATTATTTCCGGAATGGGAGTTCCTCAGATAACAGCAATAATGGAAACATTTCGAATTGCCAAAAAATTTAGAATTCCGATTATTGCAGATGGGGGGATAAAATATTCAGGCGACATGGTTAAGGCATTGGCCGCAGGCGCATCAACTGTAATGATGGGAGGATTTTTCGCTGCAAGTTTAGAGGCTCCGGGAAAGTTAATAACTTTAAATCAGCAGGAGCTTCCTTCCCGGTTTCAAAAAATTTCCCAGATTAAAAAATATTATCAATTTAAAGAATATAGAGGAATGGGGTCGGAGGGGGCGATGAAAAAAGGAACTCAAATTAGATCTGAAGATGAATTTCATGGAAAAAATTACAAAGATCGGGTTTTGGTGGCGGAAGGAGTAGAGGGATTGGTACAGGTAAAAGGAAAAGTTTCAGATCTAGTTGATCAGGCAATTGGAGGAATAAAATCAGGCATGTATTATGTTGGAGCAAAAAATATCTTAGAACTTTGGAAAAAAGCGAAGTTTATTCGGATTACACAAGCTTCATTAACCGAAAGTCATCCTCATGACATTTTCATTACCAATCCCGGCAAAAACTACGCATAATGAATATCAAATTTCCAATATCAAATTTCTAATTTCAAATGAAAAACTACGATATTCACGAAAGAATTTTTAATTTTATAGTTAGGGTAATTGAATTTTCAGATAAACTTCCAAAAACGTATACAAATTTAATAATTCTCAATCAGATAACTAGGTCGGTTACATCTATGGGAGCAAATGATCAAGAAGCTGATGGCGCCTTGACAAAGAAAGATTTTATACACGGATTCACTCTAGTTCGTAAAGAAGGCAAAGAAACCGTGTTTTGGTTAAGATTAATAGGTAAAATAAGCTTAAAACAGAGTAAAGAGCTTGAAGATTTAATAAAAGAAGGTGGGGAGATTGTTGCCATTGTAAGCACAATAATTAAAAACACTTCAAAAAATAATAAATTGAGCAAATAATTTGATATTTGGTATTTGAAATTGGTAATTATTTGAAATTTTAATATGATTATAATTGTTGATTTTGGATCTCAAACAACCCATCTTATTGCCCGCAGACTAAAAGAAATTGGCATACAAACTTCAATAACCGATCCGGATGATACATTGAAAAAAATAAAAAAAAGAAAAACGCAAGGCATAATTTTGTCAGGNGGNCCAGCTTCTGTGTATGAAAAAGCAGCTCCAACAATTAATAAAGATATTTTTAATTTGAGAATTCCAATTTTGGGAATTTGTTATGGAATGCAATTAACGGCACATTTATTGGGTGGCAAGGTAGTTTCAGGCAAGAAAGAATATGGGCCAACGATTTTGCAAATGGCAAATGGCAAATGGCAAATGGCAAATAAATTGCCGAAGCAATTTACAGTTTGGATGAGTCATGGAGATGGGATAGTTAAGTTGCCAAAAGATTTTAAGGTAATTGGGTCATCAGATAGTGTTCCTTTTGCTTTTGTTGAAAATAAAAAGAGAAAAATATTTGGACTTCAATTTCATCCGGAAGTAGAACACACGGAACACGGTTTACAAATCTTGAAAAACTTCGTTGACATATGTGGTTTAAGAGCCAGTTTAACAATTCAGACAAAAATCAAAAATCAAAAATCAAAAATCAAAATTAAGGAACTTGAGGAAAATATTAAAAAAATTGTTGGAGAAAAAGATTATGTGCTTGGGGCGGTGTCGGGAGGGGTTGATTCAACAGTTGCTGCGGCATTAACAGCAAAGGCGATAGGGAAGAAATTTATCCCAATTTATGTTGACAATGGACTAATGCGGGAGGGGACAGAGGAGCATGTAATTAAAATATTTAAGAAAATTGGCATTAAGCCTGTAATAGTAAATGCGGTAGGGGAGACGTTATTAGAACTTAAAAAAATAACGGATAGCGAACAGAAGAGAAAAATTATTGGTAATTTATATATTAAAATTTTTGAGCGGGAAATGAAAAAAATGAAAGCCCAAAAACTGCCCGTAAGACATCTTTTGCAGGGCACAATCTACTCAGATGTTATTGAAAGTCAAGGTACAAAGAATTCGGCGAAAATAAAAAGTCATCATAATGTTGGCGGGCTTCCAAAAAAAATGAAATTAAAACTTCTGGAACCAATGAGAAATTTTTATAAAGATGAAGTAAGAAAAATAGGAAGAGAATTGGGTTTGCCTGAAGAATTTATCAACAAGCAGCCTTTCCCCGGTCCAGGATACGCGGTTAGAATTAGAGGGGAGGTTACTGAAGAAAGATTAAGAATGGAAAAAAAGGCAGATGAGATTGTATTGTCCGAGCTTGAAAAAGCAGGAATTTTACCTCAGGTTTTTTTATCTTTTCCGGTTATGACGAATGCTTTTTCTACTGCAGTCAAAGGAGACGGAAGACAATTTGGAGAAGTTGTGGCACTTCGGATTGTTGATTCGAAAGATATTATGACTTCCACTTGGAGTAGGATACCGTATGGCATCCTACAAAAAATTTCCTCAAGAATTGTCAACGAAGTTTCAGGAGTTTCCAGAGTTGTTTACGACATCACCACTAAGCCTCCTGCGACAATGGAGTGGGAATAGGTCATTTAGAAGCTTTAATGATCGGATTGAGCTCTTTTTCTAAAAATTCTTCGCATTTTTGAGGAGCATTTCCCACATGTTTCATAACTTTGTCAAAAGATTCTCTAACTTCATCCTCTCCAATAAATTTAGTGATTCTTTTATCTGAAGTTGCCAATTCTTGTAATGGGTTTGGTTTTCCTTCTCTTTTTGCATCGATTGCTTTTTCTGAAAGCTCAACAAGTATGGAGTGGGCTTCCATTCTGTCCATACCAGCCTCTACTAGTTTTGCCATAATTATTTCTGTTGCAAAGAAGGGACCGAACCTGTCCATGTTGGTTTTTATTGAATTATCATGTATTACTATGCCAGAGATAATCTTTTTCGTTCTTTCGAGAGCCTCATCAATAATTAGGAAGCTTTCCGGTATGCTACTTCTCTTTCCCGCAGAGTCCCTAAGGGTTCTTTCAAGCGTAATATATGCTGCAGTCATCCATGCTGCAAATGTCTGTCCAGGAAGAAGTTCAGTTAAGGAGTCTATGTTCTCAGAGTTTATGGGATTTTGCTTATGAGGCATTGCGGATGATCCTATTTGCCCTTTCCTTCTTGGTTCTGAGACTTCATCAATTGCTGAAGACTGCAGGATTTGAATGTCCAATGCGAACCTGTGTAGGGACTGTCCAATTTGTAGAAGAATGCTTTCTGCTGTTAGAGCGCCTTTTCTTGGGTAAGTCTGATCAGTTATTCCTGCCGGTTCTATACCAAGCTTTTTCATTACAAATTCTTCTTGTCTTTCCGCTGTCATATTTGTCCCTTCAAATATTTCACCGAAAGACGCTGACGTTCCGACAGATCCCTTAATTCCTTTGCCTTTAATCATCGGCTTCATGAAATTTAGAATTTTTAAGTCATCGACTAGATCCTGGGCATATTTTGCAAATCTGTAACCCATGGTGGTAGGTTCTGCCGCTTGAAGATGTGTCCATCCAACACAAATCAAGCCCTTATTCTTGTCAATTTGCGCTCCGAATGCTTCGAGTGTGCCTACCAATTTAGGTCTTAAAATATCAAAAGAATCATGAATTTGTTTTATTTCGGCATTGGAAAGAGCATCTTCTGATGTCATTCCGTTGTGTAGTATTTCTCCTCCAATTGGCGCAACTTCACTGTATTCCGCAATCGCTGCGGCCACATCATGGCCTTTTTCCTTTTCGAGTTGATCTATCCTTTCAACCGACAAATCATTCCGATGTTCTTTTAAATCTTTAACTTGCTCAGGCGTAACAATGCCAGCTTTTTGTTGAGCTTCGGCAACGGCAATCCAAACATCTCTCACATTAAGCCAGAAATTTTGCCTTGACCATATTTTTCTCATCTCCGGGCTTCCGTATCGATAAGTGAAAACGGATTGATAAGTTTCAAACCCTGCTTTAAAAGGCGCTGGTCTTTGTTCTTTCATAGATCTCATTATACTAGATTTTTATTATTTCATCTCTTTTCGGACCGGTTGATATGTATTTTATTTTAACTTTTGTTAGTTCCTCTATTTCTTTCAAATATTGCTTTGCCGGAAGAGGCAGGTCTTTATATTTTGTAATTCCTTTGGTTGGTTTGTTCCAGCCTTTGAGTGTTTTATAAATCGGTTTTATTTTGGAGAGAAAGCTTGTATCTCCGTCAAAATAATTAACTTTCTTTCCGCCTAAAGTATAATGGGTGCAGATTTTTATTTCCGGAAAACTATCCAAAACGTCCAACTTTGTAATCGCAAGTTGCGTAAACTCGTTTATATAGCAAGCAAATTTTAATAATTCGATATCTAACCATCCGCAACGCCTTGGTCTGCCTGTGGTTGCGCCGAATTCCCCGCCAACGGTTCTTAATTTTTTTCCGACTTCATTTGATAATTCAGTTGGAAACGGACCTTCTCCAACCCTAGTGGTGTAAGCTTTGGTAATTCCGATTATGTTGTCGATTTTATTTACAGGAATCCCTGCTCCTGCATTTATTCCTCCAGTTAGCGTTGTAGAGCCGGTTACAAATGGATATGTTCCCCAATCGTTATCCAGTAATGTTCCCTGTGCTCCTTCCAGAAGAATATTTTGCTTATTTTTAATTGCATTTTGAATTAGGGAAAAAGGTTCCCGAACATGCGATTTTATTTTTTCTCTATAATTTGAAAATATTTTTTCAATATTTTTTTGACTTAGTTGTTTTGCTCCAAGAGTTTTTAAAATTTTATTCTTTATTAAAAGTTGAACTTTGAGTTTTTCCGAAAAAGATTTCCTATCTATTAAATCTACCATTCTTATTCCGTTATAGCTTACTTTATCCGAGTAAGTTGGTCCTATTCCTCTTCCTGTTGTTCCGGTTTTGTTTTTACCTTTGGCTTTTTCATACAAAGAATCCAAAAGTTTATGATAAGGCATTATTAGATGACAACGCGGAGAAATAAATAATTTGTTTTCAAGTTTTATTTTGCATTTTTTAAGCATTTCAATTTCCTCAAGTAAAACCTGTAAGTCTATGATGACGCCATTTCCGATAATAACTTTTGTTTTTGGATGAAAAATTCCGGATGGGACAAGGTGTAGAGCGAATTTTCCGAATTTGTTTATTACCGTGTGGCCTGCGTTATTTCCTCCGTGAAAGCGGATTACATAATCTGACGTAGCGGAGAGGTAATCGATTATTTTTCCTTTTCCTTCATCTCCCCATTGTGCTCCGATTACTACACTTAGAGCCATAAATCTAACAAAAACTATTGTAGGCGAGGGAGGTGGGAAAAGCAAGAAGTAAAGTGATAGAATAGGGACGCCCCGCCTACGCTAAAGCTTCGGCGAGGTAAATATGGATGAGGTTAGTCAAATTAGGGAAAGGATAGATATAGTTTCTTTTATCTCCGAATACATTCCCCTAAAGAAAATGGGAAGGAATTTCAAAACGGTTTGCCCTTTTCATAGCGAGAAGACTCCTTCTTTTGTTGTTTCTCCGGAACGGCAAATTTGGCATTGTTTTGGAGGGTGCAGTAAGGGCGGGGATGTTTATGAATTTTTAATGGAATATGAAAATCTGGAATTTATAGAGGCTTTACGGATTTTGGCAAAAAGAACAGGAATACAGCTTCGTGAGTCAAGCTTTCAAGCGGGTACTTCTTCAAAAAAAGAAATAATTTATAAGTTAAATAGAATTGCTTTAGATTTCTATCATTTTGTCTTAACTAAACACGAAGCCGGTAAAAAAGCGCTCAGTTATTTAACTAAAAATAGAAAATTAGATGAAAGATTAATCGAAACTTTTCTGCTTGGTTTTTCGCCAAAAGAAGGTGTCTCTTTATCTAATTATTTAATCAATAAAAAGAAATACAAGAGAGAAGATTTGATAGAAGCAGGATTAGCTTTTTATGCGGGAGGTCCTTCGACAAGCTCAGGATTAAAAGATTTTTTCAGAAATAGAGTAATGTTTCCTCTTTTTGATCACAGGGGGAATGTGGTGGGATTTTCAGGACGCGCTATAGAGGAGCCGTACAGTGGTGGAAAATATATCAATACCAGGGAAACACTTGTTTATCACAAAGGCAGTATGTTTTTTGGTTTAAACACAGCAAAAGAAGAAATTAAGAGGCTAGACAAGGCGATTATTGTCGAGGGGGAACTGGATGTTATTTCTTGTTATAGTATCGGAATCAAAAATGTA
>C687J35021_10003322_pt1 | contig 11088 bp, 15 predicted proteins | sample RifCSPhighO2_12_FD_35021 | JGI IMG/M metagenome (IMG submission 35021)
TGCCATCAAGGTACCACGATAACGCCGATACCGTACTTGCTGGCGGTACGGATTAAGTCTGAGTCCATTTGTTCAAGCACGAGGTAAGGTTTTTCCAGGAGTTGCCAGGGATCGTCTTCCTGCCAGAGGGAAACGTATGTGAGGAGCTGTCCGATTGCCCTGAGCCCTGGAGTTGTTGAAACCTCGATAAGCATAACTTCATCAGGAAGTTTTATAACTGCATCGATGCGTTTTGAATTGTTGTATTGCCACATTCTTTTCAGTGGATCGGTAAGTTCTTCCGGGGTTAGAAATGGGCCGCCCACTGCGACGTCATAATATACAGCCGGATAAAAGTCACCATATTTTTTCAGGAAGCGATGCCAGATAGGCACGTCCTCACGTAGCATGTGAGGCGGCGATCCTAGCCAGGCTGTTGAGTAGGGCCTTCCCGTAATGGTTGGCATTCATTGCACCTCTTATTCATCCAGGATATGTCAGTCTGGATTTTGGTTAAGCGGGTCTCGATCCGCACGAAATAAATTATTATTGCGATCATTTGTGGTAACGTTAAAAGGATCATTGTAAGAGTCATATCTAGATTCATGATTTAGTCGTTGTTGGGGTTGGTATTAAGTCATTAAAAGAGTAATGGTATAAGTTGCTATGGTAAATCGTTTGTTTTCTGCAACCGTAGGATTTGTTGCTTTAAAGAAGACTATTCTATCACCACCGTAATCTCCGCTTGGCAGTCCGGTTGTTATAGTGCCAAGCAAAACATTGTCAACATAGAACTCGCATTTAATACCTGCGGTAAATACTACTTTTAAAGAACGGGCAACTTCGAACCCTTCAGATGATATCGTTTGTAAATTTACAGTCGTTTCGTTCGTGGTGTTTGCAACGAATCCCTTGAGGACGCCGTTAATGACGGCAAAACCAATAGAGTTATAGGTTTCGTCGTAGCCATGTAAAATGTATAGTTTGCCGGTTGCGCTTACCTCAAAGTCTAAGTAAGAGAGTACCTCAAATTGTCTTGATTTATCAAAGTCGTAATGATTCAAGATGCCGTCTAAATACTTGGTTACGAGGCAGTTGCTGTTTATCGTACTACCAGAGTTACCTGTTATGCCGATGGCGGTGATAATAGCAAAGCCGGAGCCACTCACTTGGACCTCGTATCCGTCAAGTGATTCACAGACTGAGCTTAATACGTGGAGTGGCGATGGGAATAATGCGCCGCCGCCTGCCCCTGTTAGGCCGGTTACGTTCAGCTCGTCGCTTCCGCTAAGCTGATGTTGTGTTTTATGTGAAGGAGGAGGCGTGGACGCTATCAGCGCAAGTACTGCTGCTTGTGATAATCCGGCGCTTTTAATAGTTAATTGATTTGCGCACATAATAATTATTAATTTGTAAAGATAAGAGAAAACGGTTGAACCTTCATTGTTTTAGATTCAGCAACCCCAGGATTCGATACCTCTCCGTGTATTAATCTTGATGCAAAGTCAAAACTGTCTGGTAAGTTAGTTGTAATAGTTCCGAGCAAAGTGCCATTGACGTAAAATTTACAGCTTATTCCGGAAGTAAATAATATGGAAATACCTCGGGTGGCATTGAACCCAGTAGTAGCAATCGTTTGTAAAAATACCGTGGTTTCTTGTGCACCGTTACCGACTGTTCCGGATAAAACGCCATTAACTATTTTAACACCAACATGCGGGGAGATGACGGGAGAACCGACGCCGATGTAAAAATCTGACGTTACTGAGGTAAGGCTTTGAAGGATAAGAACAGTGCGAAAGTGTAAGTTTTTACCGAAGGTGTAATATAAATCAGCGTTCTCAATTTCTTTGTAGATAGTGGCTTTATTGTTTGCGGGAGTGCCGGTCGCTAGGACTGCGCTTAGTGGCGTTAGGGTTACTGAAGCGTTACCGGTGGCAATTGTGTTAAAGCCCGTGAGGGCTTCGATGAGTGAAGACATGACCGTAAAGTCACCGAGCGGTAAACCGCCACCACCCGCGCCGACCAGGCCGGTGACGTCAATCTCATCCGTGCCGCCGTCTTGGTGTTGCGTTTTGTGGGCAAGAGGAGGCGCGGACGTGCTGATCATATCAGCAATCTTTGCTCGCGCTACGGGGAAGCCGAGGAAGAGATTTCCCATATTAGCCAGCCTCTCTGAACCAGCCTACAATTTTGGAGCGCGTAGGTGTTGCATCTGTAAAGGTGACGCAAGTCGCCTTTATTTTCAAAGTGTCGAAATCGAGCGAATAAAACGAATCCTCGAATAGCTCGATTTTCGAGCCGTAGGCCTTCACGTTGTCACGCGTAAGCTGATAATCGACCTTGCCGTCATAGGTGAATATATCGATACGATTCACCTGTTGAGTAAGTGTATAGACCTTTTGAGGGATTAATACATAACTATCACCAGTGCCCATAATATCGGCGTCTAACGTAAGGTCATTGTTAGCGACCGCGGTTACGTTTGCATAAGTTGTGTCTGTGGTATTCTTGACTCTGCATCCGACAAGAATGCCGTCTGTCAAGAAATTTTCGCCTGAATCCATCAGGTGGAATGCGACCACAGAAGTTACTGGCTGCGCTGCTTCGACAATCGCGAACGTGTGATCTTGTCGTTCGTAGTCGTCAAAAGCTCCGCCTCGTGCCACAACTGCAAGGCTACCGTCTTCAGTGCATTTCGCCGTAACAGGCCCGTAAGGGCCTTGTCCCATGATTCGCGACAGGCTGCGTTGAATAATATTCGACACAAACATATTCGGCACGTTCTTCGGGTCAACGCCCAGGTCTTCAAAAATCAAATGATCAGTGATCTTTTGGATGAACTCTTTGACGATCGCTGATTTAACTCCGGGCGTGGCTGCTGCTTTTCTCTTGCGTTTTACCGGTGTTGGCTTGGACATGGTTAAGCACCTCCGGTTATTTCAAAGAAATAAGCTCCATAGATATCAGTTGCCGTTGCACCGCACTTTATAGCCACCGCGATTTTCTCACCAACCGGTATTGGGAAAGAGATTTCGAGATCATTAATGCGCGCCCCGGGCTTTGCTTTGTTAACAGAGCCGGTCGAGTCTTCAACGTCAAACAATCTATCGGGAATGTCGTGTATCTTCGTACGTTCGTGGTAAACGTGCACATCGTTATCTACCACCTCATCGAGAACTAATCGTATGTGACTAATCGTCTTCTTTTCAGCGTCCGTGCTGATAAGACCGGCGTCAGTCACAATCGAGTTCGCAACCCCGACAACGTGGAATTTTTGGGATTGTAGCATGAGGATGTCCTCCTTAAAAAAGTTAATAAGCTGCTATGGTTATTTTGCTCCACGTCTGACTTTTGTGACAAGGCAAATTTCGTGTTCATCGATAGCAATGGCTTGCCCTGAACCGCCAACCTCAATGGTTAGATAGACATTGAGCTCGTCACCGGCGTTAAATGTCATGGGTGCCGTGAACATCAAAGGCATTCCATTGTCATGTTCAGAGTAGCCGCCGATTACGCTAAATCCCTGGGCCACGTTATCTTTGCCTCCTGCTGCGGTATTCTGCTGTGACCAGTGAATCAAACCAACGCGATCTTCATCGAAGAGGGTTTCTCTTTCCCTAACGAGCTTGATGAATTTCGTGTTGCTGTAGTTTGTTCCGTCATTTTCTTTCGGGCTGAAAGTGCTTGCTAACAAGCCCAAGATGTCGATTGCCGTGTTAGCCGGCACGACCTTACCGAATGGGAAATCAGGAAACTCCGCCGGTGACTTAGCCGTGGTATAAAGATTGTCAGCTGTCGCCTGGACACTTGCGCCGCAATTGCCGTAATTTAGGAAAAAGTATTCGTTACTGAGTGATCCGTTTTCCATTTCCGGTTTGATGTCAGCGGGATCCCATTGTTCGTAGAGCACCGTAATAATGCAGGAACTTTGAGCGATACCTTCAATCGTCATTGTTTGTCCTTCGGCAATCGGGAATCCTTTGAATATGCCTTTTGCCGCCAGGTATTCCAAAAGTGTGCCATGATCAGGCTCGCCTGAATAAAGTAGCGTGTCTTTCAGGTCTCGCACGTCCCCGGAAGGCGCGTCACTCAGGGCAAGCATGAACGTACTATTAACGCTGTCGCCAGAGCGTAGCGGTGCGTGATGATCTACGGCAACGCCGGACCCGTCATCTAGTCTGATTGTATGTCCGTGTCTTGCGTGGCCGCGTCTGAACGTCTGATGGCTGCCAAAAACGCCGCCAACCCTGAAATAACCTACAAGGGCCTTGTCGATTTTAACCGACATGTAATTTGTTGATGGTGATCGGACTAAGATATCCCGGACCATGAAAGCCTCACCGGGATCAGCTTTTAGGGTAAATGTCGTGTTCCCTAAAACTGTCTTTGCCAGGAGTGGTTCTTTTATAGGCATCTTTATGCCTCCTCTTAAAAAGTTTAGCAATAGCTAAAATAATGCGTAAAATAAGGGTTATCGGTATTTTCACTTGTAAAATTCTCCGAATAGTTTTAAGGCCATGTTTGGCTGTACTTGTTCCAGGAATAACCTCGATTGTTCTTCGGTTGCCGGGAATATTTGGTATCTCGCTCCAACCATCTTATTATTGATTCTAAGTGCGTATTCTGTGCCACAGCCGCCAGTTTCGTAGGTAAAATATTGTCCGGCAGGAGTGAGATACAAGACCTTATAAATCCATTCCCAATGACCGATTTTAGAAAATTCATAAAATGCGATCCTTTTTGCTGTGTGCGTGTCATAGGTAATTCCATTGATAACTTTGTACAAGGGTGTTTGCGTTATGCGCCCAGTTTTACCTTGCGTACAGCCTCCGTCACCTTTTTAACGCGGTCTAGGTTTCGGATATCACCCTTTGGGAATCTAGGGCCAAGGTCTACTGCCTGGATTGCCGACAGGAAAGGAGCGATACCTTTTTCGTAATCTCCCTGGGCGTCCGTGACACCTTCTGCAAAGCGGCCTGGCCCCTTTGCCAGGGCCTTTGTCTTCCACTTCGTGTCGCCCGCCTTTGTGATACCTTTCACAAATCGGTTGTCTGTGTGTGCCTTGTCCACGCCCGCCTTGTAGTTTTCCTTAGAAGCGGCGGCCTCTGCTGACCAACTACGCCGTGGGTTATTGATCCCCTCTTTGTAGTCTTCAGTCCTACCCGGCGTCACGCGGGCCCATTTATCCGACGTGCGCTTAGTCGTTTTCGTTGTTGGCATGTCTGAACCTCCTTAAAAACTGTCACAAATACAACCGGACACCCAGTTGCTTTGTATTAATACTATATATAATATTGCGAATGTCAAAAGAAAAACAAAAAAATACGATAGGCGTCTTGTTGGAAGCGTGCCACTACTGCACGTTAAAGGATAGAGATAACACTACATTTACCATTTTGGGTCGTCAGTACCTTCGCTCGCTTCGCACGAAAATTTTCGGCTGAAGTCAGCCATTTTGGTTGTAAATTGTTAGCCGTTTTGGCTCAAAGGCGCCGCCGCTTCTGTTTTATACTTATGACTTTTCGGATATCGGCGGCCGGTAACCGCAAAGCCGCTCAGAATGCGGCAACTATTTTATCGTCTAATTGGAAGAAAGTCGTAAGTGGTACGGAACATGCTTATATATTCTTCAGTTGCGGCGTGTGCCGCACAGTGGATCTGATTATTATAGGTCTTTTTTGGAGGTACAAAAAAAATGGAAATCAGGATCATTGACCATCACATCAAAATTTTTGAGGAGGGAACTCAAGCGGAACTGGTTGCGCTCCCTCTGGCCGGTTATGAGGTAATCGAGCTTTTTTATTTGCTAGAAATGTACAAATCACTAATAGACGCTCACATTTCCGTTGAGACGGCCAAGGAGCTGTTTGACAACGTGGAGCAAATCAATGATATTATATCGGCAAAGCTATCCGCCGCGAATTTAGGTCTTTGTGTCGCTGGCCGTGATCCGGTTGGTTAGCTGCGGCTGTGTCTTTCCTTTTTTCAGTAGATATTCGTAGAGGCTGATGCCTTCTTGTCGCACCTTTTGAGCGATGTATTTGAGGGTATCAGCCTCTTTCTTTTCCTCGATTTTGTTTGCTTTAATAATCTCGGGCGCCGTTTCGTTTTTTTGTGGTATAAATTTTTTACGGAGTTTCTTAGCCATCGACACCGCCCACTTCCAGCCTCTAAGGGCAAGCTGCACGTATCCCTTAATTGTGATACACACTGCCGATGTCCTATTGTATATTTTCCCGTCAGGTTCTCTCCCGTATCTTCGTTGTGATTTAATCAATCCTTCATCGCGCAGGTCTCGCATATGTTGATAGTACGTCCGCTTGCATATGTTGATTTTGGTGTATTTACTGAGTAGTTCCAGGATCGTCTTTGTAGACGCATATGAGTAGTTTTGCCCATACTTTTCAATCACTTTCCCAATCGTCACTAATAACGAGTATTTGGTTAGCTGCATGTGTCAGTCCTTTCTTTTGGAGTAGTTGATTTCACAATTCACGGTGCTACAATGCCGTCCGGTTGTGTTGTAATGTATTACATGGTATCTACTGCCCTCCTCAAGCACGTGCTTCACGTGCCTTCCTGCAGTAGGTGGCGGGTTGTTATATCGCCACCTGTTATGGTCTTGCGGCTGCTTCTTTGGGTTGATGTGTGCGTTATTTATCAATTTATTGTTCCTCCTTCTTGCATATTTGGCAAGGTAATCGCAATTCCGCTCTCTAACGTAAATATGACTCTCATAAAATCAATGAGATGTTATACCTCTCTCCCTTCTCGACCATCGGGAGAGTATATTATTACTCTGTTAATATATTTGGTGCGTAACCTACGCACCACGGTAGCAAAGGGGGGAAAGTGTCACCAAAAGTGACACTTTTCGCCGTAGATCATCGGGTATTACGTGTATTTTATGTCTTGGCTTCTTGGAAGCCGGGCAGTTTTGTTTGCGCCGGTCTGGAGTCCTCCTTGCCGCATCTGCGGCATTTTTTGAAAAGGTCATATCCTTCTACGTGCGAATAGTTCCAATTGTGTCTGAGTCGGTTCTCTTCGCAATCTGCGCTGGTGTGGTACTGCTTTTCTCTATCCCTGTAGTAATGGAAGACGTTGTCGCATCTTGGGCAAACGGCATAGAAGAATGAGTCTGTGTAGTCGGTGTTCGTTTCTTTTTTTGTGTGCGCGTAGAAGCACCATGGACATTTGAGCTCTGATGATACCTGCATTTAATCACCTCTTGGATTAAGTTGGAGTTGGGGTTGGCTTGACTTCTATTTTAATCTTAACTGTTACGTGCATCTGGTCGCCTATCGTCTCTTCTTTCACCTTTTCCCAGCCGAAATTCCTGATTAGGTTCATCATGCGTTCTATTTGTAATGTTACCGGCAGTGCCATATTATTTCACCTCCTTTCTTTCGTTAAGGCCGCTTGTTTTAAGGCTTTATCCATGTCGTCTAGGCATTTCGGACAAGCCCGAATAATTTTTGATTCTGAGATTTCGACCGGACCTGCGCAACAATCGCAAGTCAGCCACACAGGCCTTGATTCCATCGGGTTAGGGAGTAACTCAAAAGGTATGCTGGCATTCTGAGACCTACGAATGTTGTCTTTGTGTTCTTTTACCCAAAGTCGTATTACTTCGCGCGTGACTCCGTTTTCTATTGCAAGGTCTAAGTAATATTTAAGGGTGTTTGCGTCCTCGATGCCGTTAAGCTCTTCGCCGACGCCAACGGGTACTTTTTTTTCATGAATAGCTGCGATAACGTCTGGATGTAGCGTTAATAATGCAATACGTCTCTTAATAACTACAGCCGTCTTGCCGGATTTATCGGCAATCTGCTGGTATGTCATATTAAAATTATCGGATAATCGCTTGTAAGCCCTGGCTTCTTCGATTGGTGTTAAATCTTCGCGCTGCATATTTTCCATCGCCTTGGCAAGCGCCGCATCCTCGTCAGATAGGAGTTTCACGTTGCAGGTTACGTGAGTGAGGCCTAGTGTGGAGACTGCAAGAAAACGGCGATGCCCGGCGATGATTTCGTAGCGCCCATTTATCGGCCTAACTACAATAGCTTGTAACAGGCCTTGGGCCTTTATGGAATCAGCAAGTTCGCGGATGCGTATTGGGTCTATAGACTCACGATCCGCTTGAGTTGGTGGATCGATAAGTGAAACGAGTATTTGTTTATGACTCTTATCAATTTTTGGTTCCAATTGGGAATGCCTCCAGGAATATTGAATTGCCGCCACTTTCGTGTACGGCAAATAATTTAACATTTGATAAATTGAGCTTATCACGTATTTCATTTGGGACGTAGAAGCTGAAGACTTTGTAGCCTTCGCAGGGATTTAGGTAAAAGACTTTATTTCCGTTTCCGATGTCCGCACTGAAGGTGGTTGTTATGGTTAGATCGGTTGTTGGCTCGACGACAATAACTTTATCTTCGAAGGTGTAGAGCATAAAACTTGTGTTTTTAGACCAGAGGTATTTTGTTGAAATATGCTTAGGTACGCAAAATCTTAAAACACCCTTACCGTGATGTGATACTTTGACTATTAATGGCATGTAAGGGTTGTATCATATTTCATAGATAGTGTCAATAAAAAAATTATAGGTACCAGTTTCCTGCTTGCGGGACGTGGTTTCTATTTGTGCTGAGTAGGCACGATTAGAAATCCTCGTCCATAAATGCAGTTGTGCCGTTTCAATGACTTTTGCGACCTGTTCAGACGCAAAAGTGATTGATCGGCATAGCGACCAAGGATGTACAGCCAAAGATGCCAGGCGTCCCCGTTGCTTACGCCCTGTTGTTAGTGGTGTTTCGGTAGTATGAAACGGCACAACTTACAGGGCGTTACGGGGACGCCTGGCATCTTTGGCTGTTTTGGTCGTTTTGAATTAAAAAGTTGCTGTTAGGGTTTGAAATAGATTCTTGAGCAAAAAACACAAGGAAAACCAGTCAATTGGCGGTAAGGCGGTGAGTTTTGGGGAAGGGTGCGTTACTCGAGTGTGTTGAGGATCACAAATCACCAGGTGAAACTATTGTGGGGTTTCAGTGGTATGATTAATAGGGAATTTTAGGTAATGATTTTCTTTAAAATGTTGAATCATGTTTGGAGTTGAAGGCGTTGTACTAGTAGCTTCGTAGCCGGTGAAGTAATCGTTTAGGATTGACAATTGATTTTCATGTAAAATTGAACGTAAGGTGTCAACGTCAGTAAGGAGTGCTTGCTCCTCAGTAGTGGCCAAAAATTGTTTGAATGTCCATTGGTCGGATGGTAGTTTTATAGACTTTAGGGCTGCTATCGACGGGCTGGTGTAAAGGATTTGCGGTTTCAGTGCAATGATGTCTTGAATGGTAGGGGATAGTTGCGGCTGTGCATCAGCGACCACCGGTAAAATATCGTCCTTATCAAATTTTCCCTCAGTGTCATAATATCCGCTTGGCCTTGTGAGCGTAAAGGGGAATCTGTAGCCTAAGTTTAGAAGTGAATGAGTAGATTTTTCAGCGGCAGTATAGTCATATTCGACCGCATCGTCTCCGCCCAGGGTGGCAAGCATGAAGTGCGCGGCATCGTTAGCTCTTTGTGCGCCGTAAAATGCTTCCATGCTGTACCGATTTGCGTAACACCAATCCTGGAAGTTTGTTGTTGCTATTTTATAGCCTTCGCCTGCAATTCTAGTGCAGCTTGATTCTTTTTCGTTCGTAAGGGGCCAGCCGGTGAAATCATCAGGATCATCGCCGTTTTCTTCCATAATTTCGCGAAGGTATGCTTTTTTAGGCTCCAGTGCTTTGACCATGTATTGGTCAAGGTCAACAATTTCATTATTAGGATCCATGGTTGGGAGCGCAACATGTACTGCAACGGCTACTAGGTGACTCAGGATAAGCATAGGTAGTGCCTCTGCGACATCGAATATCTTCCGGGTTGTAAAAATAGTGGTAAGCGATTTCCATGCGTTTGCGGCCTGTATTGTCCAAAACCGCGGCTGTGAGTCAGGGGTAAGCATCGTTACCTTTGCACCGTCAAGTCTTCGTGCTGAGCCTAAAGCCATGTCAAAGGGTAGGTTCATGATTGCGCCTAATGAGATGCCATAACCAAAAACCTGGTCGGTTGTCTGTAAAGCCTCAATTATTGTACCTGTGCCGATTTTTTCTTTGAATAATTTCATACTTCTTTTGAGTCGTGCCTTGCGTGAGAACGGGTTTTTGTCGGTGATAGTGTCTTTGATGCGTTTTGTGCGTATAGCAGATCGTTCTGGCGTCATAACGTATGTACAAAGATTGAGGATATCAGACATGGTCATAATCCAGCCGACCGGACCAGTAAGAATCTTTTTCCACACGAGCGGCACGACAGTATATGCAATTCGGATGATCATTGATAGTGTAGAAAGTGCATCCTGGTTGTTGTCCAGGGCAACAAGGATGCTTCCCCTGTTACGTAATATTTTAGGTTGTGGTGAGCCTAGTAGTCGTAGATACATTCTGCGTCTGCGTTCTTTGATAGCCTTGAGTTCATCGAGCCGTGTTGGAGTGAAGAAGTCCCAGTCTTTAGCGGCCCATCGAAGTTCCTCTTGTTCGGTGAATGATTTTTCAAGCGGCATGTGTATGATATCTTCCCAGCCAGGTACATAAATTGTATAGCCGTATTTTGCAATATAGTCTGCGCGTTGTTGTTCAAACTCTGCATCGGTAAATTTTGGGATTGAATAAGGAAGTTTCCAGTTTGCCATCAAGGTACCACGATAACGCCGATACCGTACTTGCTGGCGGTACGGATTAAGTCTGAGTCCATTTGTTCAAGCACGAGGTAAGGCTTTTCAAGGAGTTGCCAGGGATCGTCTTCCTGCCAGAGGGAAACGTATGTAAGGAGCTGGCCGATTGCCCTAAGGCCTGGAGTTGTTGAAACCTCGATAAGCATAACTTCATCAGGAAGTTTTATAACTGCATCGATGCGTTTTGAGTTATTGTATTGCCACATCCTCTTTAGCGGGTCCGTGAGTTCTTCTGGGGTTAGAAATGGGCCGCCCACTGCGACGTCATAATATACAGCCGGATAAAAGTCACCATATTTTTTCAGGAAGCGATGCCAGATAGGCACGTCCTCACG
>C687J35021_10003323_pt1 | contig 11087 bp, 9 predicted proteins | sample RifCSPhighO2_12_FD_35021 | JGI IMG/M metagenome (IMG submission 35021)
GGTGGCGCTGGCCGCCACTGGCTTTGCCGTCGGCGTGGGTGGCCCCAGCCGCGACATGATGATCAAGAAAGCCACGCCCAAAGGCGCGACCGGCCGTGTCTACGGCACCGTGTACTCGGGCCTCGACGTGGGTTTCGCGATTTCGCCGCTGGTGTTTGGCGCCCTGATGGACCGCGGCTGGTACGCGCTCACGCTGGCCGGCGCCGCGGTGGTGCTGTTCATATCGGTCTATGCGGCTGTGGGTGTCGGCCGCAGGACAGTTTGAATTTCGACCCGCGGCACAATGCCGGCATGACACAAAAACTCGCCGGCCACCTGCTCGTTGAATGCCTGATCGCCCAGGGTGTGACCCACGCCTTTGGCGTGCCGGGCGAAAGTTACCTCGCCGTGCTCGACGGCTTTCATGCCCACGCCGACCGCATCCGTTTCGTGATGAACCGGCAGGAGGGCGGCGCCGCCTTCATGGCCGAAGCCCAGGGCAAGCTCACCGGGCGACCGGGCATCTGCTTCGTGACCCGCGGACCGGGCGCGACCAACGCCTCCATCGGCCTGCACACCGCCTTCCAGGACTCCACGCCCATGGTGCTGTTCATCGGCGATGTGGCCAGCGACGCGCGCGACCGCGAAGCCTTTCAGGAGGTGGACTACCTGAGCTTCTTTGGGCCGAGTACCAAGGGCATGGCCAAGCGCGTGGAGCGCATCGACGATCCGCGCCGCATCCCCGAATACGTGGCCCGCGCCTTCGCCACCGCCATAAACGGCCGGCCCGGTCCGGTGGTGCTCGTGCTGCCCGAAGACATGCTCACTCAAACCGTGGACGTCGAACCGCTGCCGCGCGTGGAGCCGGTGCAGGCCTGGAGCGACCCGGGCGCGCTGCGCACCCTGCGCGAACTGCTGCTGCAGGCCGAGCGCCCGCTGGTGATCGCCGGCGGTGGCGGCTGGACGCCGCAGTCGGCTGCGGCCTTGCAGCGCTTTGCTGAAAACTGGCAGCTGCCGGTGGCCAACGCCTTCCGCTTCCAGGACTGTTTCGACAACCACCACCCCAACTACGCGGGCGACATCGGTCTGGGCATCAATCCGGCACTGGCCGCACGCGTGCGCGAGAGCGACCTGCTGATCGCCATCGGCCCGCGCCTGGGCGAAGCGACCACCGGCGGCTACACCTTGATTGAAGCACCGGTGCCGAAACAGAAGCTGGTGCACATCCACGCCAGCGCCGAAGAGCTGAACCGCGTCTACCAGGCCACGCTGGCGATCAACGCCACCATGAACGCGGCAGCGCGCAGCCTGGAGGTTTTGACCGCACCACCCGGTGTCGCCTGGGGCCAGTGGACACAGGCCTGCCACGCCGATTACGAGGCCAATGTGGACGTGGGCAACGGGGGCATCGTGCTGCCCGGCACGATCGACATGCCAGCCATCATCCACACGCTGCAGCAGCACCTGCCGGCCGATACCGTGCTCACCAACGGCGCGGGCAACTTTGCGTCGTGGTTGCACCGCTTCTACCGCTACCACGGGCTGGTCAAAGGCCACAAGACCCAGCTCGCACCCACCAACGGCGCCATGGGCTACGGCGTACCGGCGGGGATCGGGGCGGCCATCCTCACCGGGCGCACCGCCTTCACCATCGCGGGCGACGGCGACTTCCTCATGAACGGCCAGGAACTGGCCACTGCCGTGCAGCACGGTGCCAAAAGCATCGTGCTGCTGCTCAACAACGGCACCTTCGGCACCATCCGCATGCATCAGGAGCGCGAGTACCCGGCGCGCGTGAGCGGTTCTGACTTGAACAACCCGGACTTCTGTGCTCTCGCCCGGGCCTACGGCTACGCGGCCGAGCAAGTCACCCAAACCGCCGAATTCGAGCCCGCGCTGCTGCGTGCCCTGGCGGCGCCCGGCGGCACGGTGATCGAAGTGATGCTCAGTGAAGAAGTCATCACCACGCGGGGCACCTTGTCGGCCATCCGCGACAAGGCGCGGGCATAAGACCTGCCTCAGACCGATTTCTCGGCGAAATGTAAATAGATCACAAAACGCCGGGCAACCACGCGCTATCTGTCCAGCCGCCGTTTTTCTAAAGTACCTCCATCAACACGACGGAGGAACGTCACATGTGGCAAGCCAATGAAACCATCTCCACCCGCAGCCAATTTTCGGCAGCGGGCCTGGGTGCTCAGAGCGGCCTGGAGCAGGCACTCCTACTGCGCGTTCTGGACGAAGTCGACTACGGTGTGCTGGTGATCGACGGCCAGGGCCGTCTGCGTCATGCCAACCACCTCGCGCGCCACGAAATGGTCAGCGCGCGGCTGATCATGAACCACGGCAACACGCTGCTGGGCACCACCACCGATTTCACCGTGCAGATCCAGCAGGCGTTGGAGCACGCTCTGCGTGGCCAACGCCGGCTGGTGTCGCTTCGCAGTGCATCGCGGGAGCTGTCGCTGGCCTTCATCCCGCTGAGCCACCCCCTGGAGACCGACGAACCGTTGGTGCTGGTGCTGTTGTCGCGGCAGAGCGCCTGCGAGAACCTGGCGGTCCGCATGTTTGCCCGTTCTCAGAACCTCAGTCCGAGCGAAGAGTCGGTGCTGATGGGGTTGTGCCGCGGCCTGTCGATCCCCGACATCGCGGCCGAACACGGCGTGGTGCAGTCGACGGTGCGCAGCCAGATCAAGGCCTTGCGCGAAAAGACCGGCTGCCCCAGCATCCGCTTGATGATGCAGCGCGTCAACAGCCTGCCGCCGGTGGTGCCCGCCTTGCGCATCGTTTCCCCGATGCATCACAATGCCATGGAGTTCGCACAACCATGAGCATCCATGCCCCTTGCCGCAGCCTTCTCGCCCCAACCCGGTTCCACATCACACATTGAGGCTCTGGCCGCCCTCGGGGTGCCGCGCCTCTACCGCCGCGGGACGCTGCTGATCCAGGAAGGGGAAACCGGCGACACGCTCTACGTCGTTCTCAAGGGCCGGCTCCGGGCCTTTCTGGCCGACAACAGCGGCAAGGAACTCACCCTCGGCACCTATGGGCCGTGGGAATACGTGGGCGAAATGTCGCTCGACGGCGGCCCCCGGTCGGCCAATGTCGAAGCCACCGAGGCCAGCACCTGCGCCGTGGTGACCCGGGCCACGCTGCTGGGCTACATCGCCGATCACCCCGAATTTGCCCTCGAACTCCTGGGCCGTCTGATCCGGCGCGCCCGCCTGGCCACGGAAAGCGCGCGCAGCGTGGCCCTCATCGATGTTTACGGTCGTCTGGTCAGCCTGCTGAACAAGATGGCTCAGGCGCCCGATCCACACGGTGAACGCATGCTGGGCGAACGCATCACCCACCAGGCCATGGCCCAGCACCTGGCCTGTTCGCGCGAGATGGTCAGCCGCCTGCTGAAAGACCTGGAGAGTGGCGGCTACATCGCCGTGCGCGAGCGCTGGATCTGGCTGCTGAAGCCGCTACCGGCGCGTTGGTGAACGGCTGTTTGTTCTGTTTTCGGGAAAGGTGGGTGGGCGTCTCGACTGGTCGGCCCATCTCCAAGCCGGTTGAGCCGACCTGAAGAGTGCTTACTCAAGCCGGTCGAACCGCGCCCTGGCGAGTTGGGGCGATGCGCAGCTGGTGCCAAAAAGCCGCACGGCGCTGCCACTGCGGCTACCGGCACCCAGGACACCCCAGAGTGCGGTGCTCTCGTCGGAAACCGCCAGTGCATCGGGTACTTTGGCGACCCTGTAGCGTTGTGGTAGCCGTGTGGCATCCGGGTCCGGCAGTCTGGGGCTGTAGCGTGCTGCCGGATCGAAGGCACTGGAGGCGAAGCGCACGCCGCCGACCGACAGGGTGGCTTGCCCGGTGCCGATGCTGTTGAACGTGCCGCTGCGTCGGATCGCCGTCGGGTTGTCCGGATCGTCCACGAAACTTTCAATACTGCCGCTGGTGTCGTAGCACTTCCCATCGAAGTAGGACTGACGGGCTCCGGTATGTGTACCCAGAGCCACATCGTCCCGTTCGATGTAGGCGTCGAGCACCACCGGGTGGACGCCGTCATTGCTGATCTTGACCCGCCAGGTGCCGGCTGGTGCGAGCCGGTCAGCCGGGTTGTGGGACGCCGTTGGACACAGCGCCAGCAAGGCGCAAGAGCCGTACCGACCCAAGGCGGTCCGGTGGGGAAACACAAGTGCCAGTTGCGGGCTCTGGGAAGAGGGCCAGCAGCCTGCATTGCCGGTCGTCAAAGCCTCAAGCGCCCGCCCTCCGGGCAGGGTGACTTCGATACGCACATCTTGCAGAGCCTTTTCGGGCAAATCCGGATCACCCAGCCAGAGCTCCAGAAAACTCTGTGTCCGGTCGTCAGGCTGGACGTGCCATGACAGTTCAACCGACTCCCCAGGAGCCAGCGTTTTGTTCGCGTGGGTGCGATCCTGGTAGCCGTTGCCGGCCGGCACAAAAACCTGCAGATGTTCGGGGCCGCGCAAGGCAATCAGCTGTTCGATGGCAGCTTCCAGCACCGAGGTGCCATCGTGCGGGCCCGCCAGCGTTCCCCAGCTGATGTTGACGACCACTTGGGCGCTGGGTGCTGTGCGGTTCAGGATATAGATGAGCGCATCCAGAATGCTCACGTTCATGGCCCCGCCCGACGTATCGACGACATTGGACCAGTCCAGCTGTACCGCAATCAACGGTGCCTGGCTGGCCGCATCATCGGCTGGGGTCATGTCGGGCGTGTGCCCTGCGCTACTCATGCGGGCCGTGGCCAGCCAAGGGCCGCTGGCCAGACTGGCCACGTGAGTACCGTGGCTGACGGGGTGCTTCAGGTCCCAGAACTGCAGGTAGTCGTAAAGGTCATCCTCGTCGACCGCTCCGTTGATGGTGAAACGGTCCATGGCGTCCCGTATCGCCTTCGCTGTCAGTTCGTGGCCGTATCCCATCACCGATGGCGTTGGACCGCTGCGCACCGGATCCAGTCTGGCACGCAGGCTGCGTCCCATGCCTGGCCCGTGGGGGCCATCGAACTCGTCCTGACGCCAGAAATAGCGAATTCGGGGAAGTCCATCGGTGCGAAGGAAGGCGGCATTGGCGAGAGCCAGGCCCCCGTCGATGATGCCCAGGACCTTGCCGTCCAGTGCTGGCCGCTCCGTATCTGGCGTGCTGTGTGGGGTGGCCGGGTCTTTCAACGGCCCAGTGTGTTCCTCCACAGGCAGCCCCAGCTCGAAACGCCGGATGATGGCCGAAAGCGCAGGGCGTTTGCGCAGCGCCTTGAAGAATCCCTTGGCCGCTCGGGCTGTGCAGAAACGCAGTCCGTGTACTTGCAGATAAGCCTTGGACACCTGTAGCCATTTCACGTCAGAGGCCAGCAGCAGATCCTGGACGCCGTAGTCCTGATGGAGTTCGATGGCAATCGGCAACCACTGGGGTTTGGCTGCTGCGCCTTCCCCCAGGCGATAACCGGCGAATCGATCGGCTTCTGCCCACGCCAGATAAGGGTCAGCGCCGCTGATGGCTCCGGTGGCGGACCAGTCGATGCCTGTCACTTCGCCCCTGGGCAAATCTGCCCAAGGCATCGGTGCCTGGCGTCTCATGCCCATTCCTTCAGCGCTTCCTGCCACAGCCAAGCCAGGGTGTCAGCCTTGGGGAGCGCAATCGCCGGGCCACTGACGCTGTAGGCACCGGCGTCCAACGGGTCGCTGAGTTTGAAGTCTTTGGGTGAGCCATCGGTTTCTACGAACCTGGCGCTGTCAAACCCACGCAGCCGGACGCTGCCCCCTGTTGCGCGCGCCACAAAAAACTCGCCCAGGCTGCCGCCCAACAGGCGGCCGACCGCGCTGTCCACCGGGAAGTGCACACCGGCCACCGTGCGGTTCACGGCGATGCGTGCGGCCAAGCGTTGCAGTTGTACCTGGCTGTTCTCGCCATCCTTCTTGCCAGGCCGGGCCTGATTCATAAAGGACTGCAGCATCTGGGCCACGGCGAAGGCCTCGGTGGCATGCCCACTGGGCCAACTGCCATGCCCCGGGGTCGGGATCATGGGTTGAATCTGTGGTGAGAACTCGACCGGTCGCAGGGTGGCGAAGATGTGCTTGAAACGCATTTCAACCTGCACACACAGCGCCAGCGTGATCTCGATGAGCTGGATGGTTTTTTTGTGGCGATGGGCCGACAGCCCCAGCACGGCAGACCAATAGCCGACTGGTGCCGTCAACTGGTCGATGATCTCGGCTCCACGGTCGCCACGCAGGTCGGCGTAGGCGGCCACCAGTTCCAACTGCTGCTTGAGCAAGTCTTTGTCCGGCCCCTGTAAATCCACCAGCGTCTTGTTCTTGATGGTGTTGCCATTGAGATTGGCGAAACGCATCGACGCCTGTTTTCGGCTCTTGTTCACCGTGACGGACACACCTTCGAACAGCTCTTCGAAGCAGGTGGTCATCCGCGGGCCGTCAGCCCACAGCTTCAGATTGTCAGGGTGATCAAAACCGGGCGTCCCCGGGTGAAGAACGGCACTCTGGAACGGGCCGGCGATGGCCGCGCGACTGACATCGATGGCCTGGGATTCCAGGCTTGATCCGTAGCCTCCGCTGTAACCGCCCGAATATCCACCCGAGTACCCGCCTGAATAGCCACCGCTGTAGCCCCCTGAGTAGCCGCCGCTATACCCGCCGCTATACCCTCCGCTCATATGCACTCCTATCCTGGTGTTGAAGTTCAGTGTTCAGGCAAGCCCAATGCACTCAGAACGCGTGCACCGTGTTGCCTTGTCTTGCTCTGGCTCCCTGACGCGAGGTATCGGCTCACCGTCAGNTCTGGTTGGAGCTGCCGTAACAACTCGAATGTCTGTTTGGCNTCGTCGGTGAGACCTGCTTCATACTGCCCGAACAGCAGCGCCCTGATGGTCGGAAGGTGGTACCTGTTTTTGCACAGGGAGCTCTTGCACAGCGCAATGGANCGGCCGTAGTCACCGATCGCCAGGTAGCTGTTGGCCAGCATCATCTCGAAATAGTATTTCTGCGGATCCAGCGGCGAGAGGTGCAGGGCGTTTTCGGCTTCGATCATCGAATCCGTGGGGGTGCCCCACATCTGTGACCACACGCTGTTGTACAGCCAGGCCATGGCGTCGTTCGGGTTGCTCTGGGTGGCTTCCTGCAGCAGGCGGTGCGAGGCGTCCACGTCCTCGCCCAGGTGACACAGCGCATGGCCCTTGATGGCCATGGCCAGCGAGCTGGAGGGCTCCAGATCGAGCGCGCGGTCGGCCATGTCGATCGCTCGCTGGAATTCCCTGGCCGGATCGGTTGCGATGCCTTGCACCACCTGCATGATGTGCCACTTGGCCATCCAGGCCCGGGGTGCCGCCACGCGTTTGTGCCGTTCAGCCACCGCCTCGAGCAGCTGCTGGCTGCGCTGCAGGTCGCGGGCTGTCGAGCGGTGCATGAGCGTGATGCCACCCAGCATGAGCGAATTGCTGTCCAGCTTGGGCAGGGGCAGCACCAGACTGCGCTGGATTTCGGCATGGAGCAGTGCGTGGGCACAGGCGGAGCTGAGCGTGTTGAGCAATTCGCTTTGCTCCTGCACCAGGTCCAGGGTGTCGCCACCGAGGCGCTCGGCCCACACGACTTCATGGCGGCGGGTGTCGGACAGCTCGGCCATGATGACCACCTTGTCACCCAGGGTGGCATAGCTGCCGCTGAGCACAAAGGCGGCGTCGAGCCGGGCGTCGATTTCGCCGGGGCTGGCGCTGCGGTTGCGAAAGGCCGTGGTGGACAGGCGTGAGATCACGCGCAGGTCCTGGGTGCGAGAAAGCTGTGCGATCACGCCGTCGGCAATGAGCTCGCCGATGACGAAGTGTTCCGGCGAAGGGTTGCGGGCCTCGAACGGGATGACGGCGATGGAAGGCCGGAAGTCGACGGGCGCGGCTTCGCGCGCCGCGGGCCGCCAGATCACTTGGCCGTCTCGCACCGGGTGAACCAGCCAGGTGCGCACCGGCTCGGGCCAGTGTTTGAGATAGCTCTCACCCATGTCCTCGACTTCACCGTCCACCCCGTCCACGATGGCATCGCGCACGGCTGCCGTGACCACCGTGTCTCCCGGATCGGCCAGGCTGGTCACGCGCGCGGCCAGGTTCACGCCGTGTCCGTACACGTCTTCGGTGTCGACATACAGGTGGCTGGCGTTGATGCCCGCCCGTAGGTGCAGTTGCTCGGCCGGTGGCAGGGTCTGGTTGAGGGGGGCAAAGAAACGGTGGAGCTCGTGGGCCGCCTGCAAGGCATCGACGGGCTGGTCGAACTCGGCCAGGATGCCGTCACCCAGGCTCTTGACCAGGCGGCCGCGCCGCTGGGGCAGCACCTGCGTTCGTGCATGGCTGAGAAAGCCGTGCCAGTGGTTCACCACCGCCGACTCGTTTGCCGCCATCAGACGCACCGATTCCACCAAGTCCATCACAAGGACCACCCTGTTGTATTGCAGCGGCAACGGCGAAGTCAGGTCCTCATGACCTGAACCGCTGACCGGCATGTTGGGCTGTGGGGGTGGAACTGTCATACCTCATTTGGGGTAAATTTTTTTTCAGTTTCTCACATTTGAGGGGTGCTCTGCAGGGGGTATCCGATTGGCGTTGCCCTGCGGCGGCGCCAGTCGCGCCCAGACGCAAAAAAGCCGGCTTGCGCCGGCTTTTTTGATCGAAGGCTCTGCGCAATGCGCCGAGCCCCGGGGCCTGATCACTTCAGGTGTTCGTTGATCATCTTGGTCATTTCGAACATCGAAGCCTGAGCCTTCTTGAAGATTTCCTTCAGCTTGGCGTCGGCGTTGATCATGCGACGGTTCACTTCGTCCTGCAGCTTGTTCTTCTTGATGTAAGCCCAGACCTGCTTGGTCACTTCGGTGCGTGGCAGCGGCGTGGAGCCGACGATGGCTGCCAAGGCAGCGCTGGGCGTCATGGCCTTCATGAACGCAGCGTTGGGCGTGCGCTTTTTCGCCGGAGCGGCCTTCTTGGCAGGGGCGGCTTTTTTGGCCGGAGCGGCCTTCTTGGCTGGAGCAGCAGCCTTCTTGGCCGGAGCGGCTTTCTTCGCTGGTGCAGCGACCTTCTTCGCAGGAGCGGCCTTCTTGGCCGGTGCAGCGGCCTTCTTGGCCGGAGCGGCCTTTTTAGCCGGAGCTTTTTTCGCAGTTGCCATGGTTGTATATCCTTCTAGAAGTTGACTATTCACCAGCGGAAAACGCGCTTTCTCACTGGTGTCTCGGATGCTAATGGACTTGCATCGCCATTCCAAGCGGCGTGATCAGGTTTTTTGCAGGTTTTCAGAGGAAGTGATGCCCATATTGGCGTTGAAAACAACACTTCAGCCCACACCCTGTGCAAGCTGTTCGTCAGAGCGTGTGCTCATGCTCCAATGCGCTCGATTTCCAGACCCTTCTTCCATTCGTTTTTCAATCCGTTTTTCACCATGTCCAACACCCCCATGGCCACCTGCGATTTGTGTGACGCCCACAAGAACGATGACTCCGGCGCCTTTCGTGTGCTGCCGCCGGTGTTCCGCGATTTCGGCGCGATGCGCCGCTTCGCGGGGCCGGTGGTCACCGTCAAATGCTTCGAAGACAACACCCCGGTGAAGCAAGCGGTCGAAAGCGCGGGCGAGGGCCGGGTGCTGGTGGTGGATGGCGGCGGCTCGTTGCGCCGCGCGCTGCTGGGCGGCAACCTGGGGGCAGCGGCGGCCCGCAACGGTTGGGCTGGCGTGGTGATCGATGGCTGCGTTCGCGATGTGGCCGAGCTGGCCGTCTGCAACGTGGGCATCCGCGCGCTGGCTTGCATGCCGCTGCCCACCGAGCGCCGCACCGAGGGGCTGCGCGATCTGGCGGTGCAGATCCAGGGGGTGTGGGTACGTCCGGGCGACTGGCTCTACGCCGATGAAGACGGCATCGTGGTGTCGGCTGTCCGGCTCACGGCCTGAGCTGGATCGCCGCTGCTGGTGCTGCCCCTCAGGTCGCCAGACCCTTGTAGAGCATGTAGGCGGCCAGCACATACAGGATGCTGGCGAACACGCGCTTGAGCGATTTCACCGGGAGCGCGTGCGCGGCCTTCACGCCCAGCGGCGCCATGAGCACACTGGCGATGGCGATGACCAGCAGCGCGGGCAGGAACACGTAACCCAGTGAACCTGTGGGCAAGCCGGCCACGCCCTGGCCGGCGACGATGTAACCNAGGGCATTGGCCAGCGCAATCGGGAAGCCGAGCGCGGCGCTCGTGGCCACGGCGTTGTGGATGGCGACGTTGCACCAGGTCATGAAGGGCACGCTCACGAAGCCGCCCCCCGCACCCACCAGACCGGAGAGGAAGCCGATGGTCGTGCCCGCGCCGATCTGGCCCGCGGTGCCGGGCAGGGTGCGTGTGGGTTTCGGTTTCTTGTCCATCAGCATCTGCGTCGCGGAGAAGCTGACGAAGGCGGCAAACACCAGCGCGAGCCAAGAACCCTTGAGCAGGGCGAACACGCCCAGGCTGGCCAGTGCGGCACCCAGCACGATGCCCGGCGCCAGGCGCTTGACGATGTCCCAGCGCACGGCACCGCGCTGGTGGTGCGCACGCACGCTGGAGATGGAGGTGAAGATGATGGTGGCCATGGACGTGGCGATGGCCATCTTGATCGCCAGGTCGGGGGCGACGCCGCGACCCGAAAGGATCACGGTGATGAAGGGCACCATGATCATGCCGCCACCGATGCCGAGCAGGCCGGCCAGGAAGCCGGTGCACAGGCCAAGGGCAACCAGTTCGGCAATGAGCAGAGGTTCAAGAATCATGAGGGGATCGTGGCAAAACGCCCAAAGCACGCGCAGGAGGGGGAGCCACCCGGAGCAGCCGTGGAACCGGCTTCGCCGGGCCACAGGCTGCGTTCCCCCTCCCGCAGGAGAGGGGGGAAGACGCGAAGCGGCGCAGGGGGGGGTTCGAATAAGGTGTCTGCCGTGCCGCCGGACCGTCATCCTGAACCGGGGTTCAGGTGGGCCAGGGCAGCGTGACTTCGGGTTCATCTGACGCGAGATGCTCACACCCATCAGGCAATGTACCTAGTCCGTGCTCAATGAGCATTGGTTCAAGGAAATATAAAGCCCGGCGCGCACTGCAGACGGTT
>C687J35021_10003328_pt1 | contig 11072 bp, 11 predicted proteins | sample RifCSPhighO2_12_FD_35021 | JGI IMG/M metagenome (IMG submission 35021)
TTTTTTTAAGTTACGATCATTATTAGCATTGCTTGGTGTGTTGGTAGGAACTGCGTCAGTGGTTGCGATGGTGCTCGGTGGTGCATTAGCTACCAATGAAGCGTTGCAACAATTTAAATCACTAGGTACAGATTTACTGGCTGTTACTATCAATCCGGGTAATGATGAAAAATTAGAAACGATTGGGAAAGTAGAAAGTTTAACATTATCACAATCACTAAATTTATTGCATGCCAATCCCAGTATTCAGCAAATTGCACCTTATGTACAACTCTATCAACCCATGTCTTATGAAGGAAATTCCATTAATGGCATGATTTTGGGCGTCACAGATAGCTTCGCTACTATTGCAAAGGTTAAATTAAGCGCCGGACGCTTTGTTTCTCTTATTGATAAATACCAATTTTTTTGTGTTATTGGTCGAGAAATTTATGAATCCATGAAAAAAATTTCATTTAAAGAACCATTAGGACAACAAATACAAATTGATAAAAATATTTTTATAATCATTGGTATTGCTGATCATTGGCCAGAAAACAATTTTCTCTATGCTGATATTAATCGCTCAATATTAATTCCTATTATGGCTGCAATGACAATGAGTAAATACGTTACTATCAATAATATTGTGATGCAATTAACGCCGGATTCAGATATTTCAAAAATTGAAGATGCTATTACGAAAAATATCAATCAATTGTTACTAGAAAAACAAATTATATTTCGTAGTGCAAAAGAACTCATTGCTAGAATGCAAAAACAAAGCGAAATTCTCACAGTGTTTTTAGGGCTAATCGGAAGTATTTCATTAATTGTTGGTGGTATTGGAGTAATGAATATTATGTTGGTTTCTGTAGCAGAACGACGTCGAGAAATTGGTATTCGTTTGGCGGTTGGCGCAAATCGCACCGATATCGGTGCACTTTTTTTAATGGAAGCCATTATGCTTTCATTAGTTGGTGGACTGCTCGGTGTATTGATTGGTATCTTGATTGCTTATATTATTTCTCTCTTTTGGCATTGGCAATTTACATTATTTATATTGCCACCGCTTGTTGGTTTTATTGTTTCAGTAGCAGTTGGCATTTTTTTTGGTTTTTATCCCGCTTACTTGGCTTCGCGATTACATCCTATTGATGCATTACGTTCTGATTAAACTAGGGCACAAAAGCTTTTTTAAAACTATTGTATCTCCCTCTTGCGCTGTGCCTTTGTTCGTTTGTTTGATGACCTTACACGGGGAGTTTGCACAATGTTGAATTTTACCACAGCAATGGAACTTTATACTTTTTAAACACTTTGTCATTACTTATTAATACTAATTTTTCCATGCGTGCCTGAGCAATCAACATACGATCGAAAGGATCTTTGTGCTTACCATCTAAACCGCCAGCGGCTATTGCATGTTCAAATGAAATGGGTAGAATTTCAAAACGTTCCCGTCTGATATAGAGTGGAAGCTCTTTTACTAAGTGGCTGATATGTGGCAGTTTTCCTATATGATGCTTTATAGAAATTTCCCAGCCACTGACACTACTAACAAATATTCTTGAATCAGGCGATGTAATAGTATTTTTCGCATGCTTAGATAAGCTTGGATCGTCAAATAACCACCAAAGCAGCACGTGTGTATCTAATAAATAAAAATTTACTTCCATTTACCAATTTCATCCTTTGTTAATGGCTCAAAAAACGCCTCCGTTAAATAGCCTTTGCCTTTTAAGGCGCCAGGTTTTCTAGGAGCAGTTAGGATAGGGACAAGCTTGACGCAAGGCTTACCAGCTTTGGCGATAATAATTTCTTCTCCAGCCATCGCAGCATCCATCAATTGCGAAAAATGTGTTTTTGCTTCGTGAACATTAATAGTACGCATAGGATACCTATAGACTTAGTCATCTAACTTAGTTTTATTATAATTCAAAAAGTGCTATCAATCAAGGTGACCCCCTACATTTTTATGCTCTCCAATTGATTTACATTCAAACGATAGGGCCAAGCCCCATTTGGGATACAAAATCAAACTTAATATAGAGGAGTAATCTTTTTGACTATTCACACACGCGTTAAAGATCAACCATCAACCACAAATGGTACTAAATCCCAACCCCTTTTTTTGTATACCTTGAATAATGGCAGGTAAGGCAGCAACAGTTTGTTCGCGTTTATTATAACCATCGTGTAGCAAAATAACTTGTTGAGAGTGGGCATTTTTTAATACCCAAGAAATAATTTTTTGAGTTCCAGGGCGTTCATAATCAAACGAATTAAATCCCATCGGTACAGGAATCATGCCATTTGCTCGTATAACGTTTCTAACGTGTTCATTGGATAAGCCAAAAGGATAACGTAAGCAATGTGGTTTGATGCCAATGATATTATTCACGATGATACTAGGTGTCGCTACTTCATATTGTAAGGTTTTATTTGTTAATTTGGTTAACATAGGATGTGTCATCGAGTGACTGTTGATAGGATGACCTTGTTCATGAATAGCTTTAATGAGTTCGGGATATTGTTTTGCATTGCTTCCCACCACAAAAAAGGTTGCTTTAATATGATATTTTTTGAGAATATCTAGAATTTGCGGTGTGTCAATAGGGGATGGCCCATCATCAAAAGTCAAAGCAACGGTTCCAGGGGGGGGAAGTGTTTCTATCGCGTAACAAGAGAGCGGTAACAGCAGTAATAACATCATGATACGTATTAGCATCTCAATCCCATATTAGGTATAAGGATAACATTAACAAAATTAGAGAGAAATTTTAGATGCATCTATAAAATCGCCAACAGTAACAATTTTCATTGAATTAGTACGGCCGTGCACACCAATTAAATCACCTTTGGTAATAATAACTAAATCGCCATCTTTCAAAATGCCATACTTTTGTAATTCCAGTGTGGCAGCTTGATTAAGTATACGTCTATCAATGGGTGTTGCATCAAATGGGATGGGATACACGTCGCGATACAGCGCCATGCGCCGTAAAGTAGTTTCATGTCGGCTTAATCCGTAGATAGGAATAACGGAGTTAACTCGTGACATTAATAATGGAGTAGTCCCTGATTCAGTCAGAGCAATAATGGCTTTAATATCAAGATGATTGGCAGTGTACATGGTAGCAATTGCAATGGCTTCATCAACATATTTCAGCAAAAACTCTTTTGATTGGCGAATTAGTTTGGTATTACGATGCTTTTCTGCACTTAAACAAATTCTATCCATTGCTGCAACTGCTTTTTCAGGATATAAGCCTACAGCAGTTTCACCAGATAACATAACAGCATCGGTACCATCTAGCACGGCATTAGCGACATCAGAAACTTCTGCACGAGTAGGAATAGTATTATAAGTCATTGTTTCTAGCATTTGCGTTGCAGTAATCACTGGTTTATTAAAGATGCGAGCAATTTTAATAATTTTCTTTTGCATAGCGGGCAATTCTGCATCACCAATTTCAACTCCTAAATCGCCACGGGCAATCATGACAGCATCAGAGGTTTGTATAATTTCCTCAATATTGGTGATGGCTTCGGAACGTTCTATTTTGGCGATAATGCCTGGATTGCCACCCGCTGCTTTCAATAATATACGGGCTTCTTTAATATCGTCGGCGTCCCGTGGAAATGAAACGGCAATGTAATCTGCATTTAGTCTAACGGCTTCTTTAATATCGGTACGATCTTTGTCGGTCAGTGCTGATGCAGATAAACCACCACCAAGACGATTGATGCCTTTGTTATTTGATAATTCTCCACCAACGATTACTTGGCAATAAATTCGGGTAGTTTCTGTTTTTATAACAGTGAATACAATGCGTCCGTCATCTAGTAATAAGGTGTCACCTGGGTGTACGTCATGCGGCAATTTATCATAACCTAAAGAAACAATTTCTTCATTTCCAGCATTTTCATCTAGAGTGGTGTCAAGAGTAAATTGCTGACCTTCGCGAAGCACTACTTTTTTATTTTTAAAACGACCAATGCGGATTTTAGGACCTTGCAAATCAATCAATATAGCAGCAATTTTTTTATGGCGTGCTGCGATCTCACGCACTCTATTAATGCGAGCCTCATGCATGCTCATATCACCATGCGAGAGATTAGCACGAAAAACAACAGCACCTGCAAGAAGAACTTTTTCTAAAATGATAAGATCATCTAAAGCAGGGCCTAGTGTAACAACAATTTTTGTACGACGGAGTGAATTCATATAACTTTTTCATTTTTTGCAGCGCGTTCTTCTAATGCTGTGATAATGGGTAATTTTTTACCTTCTAATACAGTTAAAAAAGCCCCACCTCCTGTGGAGATATAATCGATTTTGTTTCCAATATGATATTTTTCGATCGCTGCTAGTGTATCACCACCACCTGCAACTTTAAATGCTTTACTTTCAGCGATAGCTTTTGCAATAGCCTGTGTGCCTTTGGCAAAGGCATCAATTTCAAAAGCTCCGATTGGACCATTCCATAAAATGGTTTTTGCTTTTTTGATGGTCGTGATGAAATGTTTTATAGTATCAGGACCAACATCAAATATTTTTTCATTATCATCAATTTGAGATACTAAACGAACATAGGCTTCTGCATCTTCGGCAAAGCGTTCAGCAACAATAACATCTATCGGTATCGGAATTTCTGCGCCACGTTGTTTTGCTTCTGTGGTTAACCGTTCAGCTTCATCGATAAGATCAGGTTCATGGAGAGATTTACCTACTGTGTAACCTTCTGCAGCAATGAAGGTATTAGCAATTCCTCCACCTATAATTAAATGATCGACTTTTTTAACTAAAGAATTTAAAAGCGCTAATTTTGTTGAAACTTTTGAACCACCAATAATAGCGGTTACTGGATGAATCGGTTTTTCCATAATATTGGCCAATGCTGCTAATTCGGAAAGTAACAGCGGTCCAGCACAGGCTTGTTTAACGTATTTAATGACACCAAATGTTGAGGATTCTGTTCGATGTGCTGTTGCAAAAGCATCCATCACGAAGATGTCGCATAGTGTTGAGATCTTTTTAGATAATTCAGTATTGTTTTCTGTTTCCCCTGGATTAAAGCGAACATTTTCCAACAAAACTAAATTAGTGTTTTCCATTTTTATACCACCTATCCAATTAGAAATCAGAGGTACCTCTGTTTTTAATTGAGCAGATAGTTCTTTTGCCACTGGTGCAAGAGAAAACGCGGGGTCAAAAATACCTTCTTCAGGACGACCCAAATGTGACATCAACATCACTTTTGCACCTGCTTTAAGCGCCTGTTTAATCGTTGGTAATGTAGCGCGAATGCGAAGATCACTGGTAATCTCACCATTTTTTAATGGAACATTAAAATCTTCTCGAATTAAAACCCGCTTCCCTTTCAAATCAAAATCGGACATTTTTGGAATAGGCATGGTAGTTTCTGTGCTCCTAAAAAAAATTCTTAGCAATGTGCTGAATTTATTGCATATCTGACCGAAACACAATACTGTTAATTGAAAGACAGTGGTTCTCGCTGTCCTTAAAATTGAAAGATAAATCACCAGTGGTTTCCGCTAAAGAACACGGGAATGACTGATAAATCACTTTTTTACAATATTTTATGCGAGCATTGATACAAAAGTTTGTACAACTTGAATCGTCTGGCGGTATTGTTCTATTTATAGCAACCGCTTTTGCTATACTATGGGCAAATTCTAAATTTTATTATATTTATCAAGAAATTACTGATAATTTATTGTTTTTTATTAATGAAGGGTTAATGTCAATATTTTTTTTGCTAGTTGGTTTAGAATTGAAACGCGGATTTTTGGAGGGAGATTTATCTAAATTTTCACAAATTATTTTACCTGCAGTGGCTGCATTAGGGGGAATGCTAGTACCGGCACTCATATATTTAAGTTTTAATTATACTAATCCTCTAACCATTAAAGCTTGGGCAACACCGGTTGCGACTGATATTGCCTTTGCGCTAGGAGCACTTTCACTGTTTGGGCGCCGTGTTCCCACTGCGCTTAAATTATTTTTATTAGCATTAGCTATTTTTGATGATATTGGCTCGATTCTTATTATTGCTTTGTTTTATTCGAATCACCTCATCTATCTGTACATTTTCTTATCTTTTTTAATAGTTATGGTCTTATATTTGTTTAGATTATTTTCTATAAGATTGTTATCTTGTTATCTTCTAGTTGGCATGGTGCTGTGGATGTATCTACTATATTCAGGCATACATCCGACAATCGCAGGTGTTTTGTTGGCAATGACCATTCCTGGATACAACGACGATCCGGCTAAGGGTTCTTTATTACACCGTCTAGAAGATAGTTTACATCCATGGGTAGTTTATTTAATTATGCCATTATTTGCTCTTGCTAATGCTGGATTTTCTTTTCATGAGCTATCATTCAATATTTTGATAGATACGGTTGTTTTAGGTATTATGCTTGGGCTCTTTGTAGGCAAACAGATAGGTGTATTTGGTTTTTCTTGGTTGTTGATTAAATTAGGTATTGCAAGATTACCTACACAAACTTCATTATTTGCACTTTATGGTGTTAGTATACTATGTGGTATTGGTTTTACGATGAGTTTATTTCTTGGTACTTTAGCTTTTCAAGGAGAGAATACCTATTTAGCAGAAATACGACTTGGTGTCATAATAGGATCTATTCTATCCGGTTTGTTTGGATTAGGCGTATTATCCCTTGCCTTTTCAAAATCAAAAAGTGTGGAGTAGTGTATTGAAAACAACAGCTTCTTTTAAAAAATTGAGTTTTACAAAACGTTGCCTAGGTTGGTCGATTCATGCATTTACTGCAAGTGGTGCTTGCGTTGGTTTGCTGTCGCTCTTTGCTATTTATCAACAGAATCTATTGTTAGCGCTTTGGTTGATGGGCTGTGCTATTTTCATCGATGCCGTGGACGGTATGTTTGCTCGCATGATTCAAATTAAGCATGTTATACCTGAAATTAATGGTGCTTTATTAGATAACATTGTCGATTTTGTAAATTATACGATTGTGCCGTGTTTTTTCTTATTAGTGACTAATTTTTTGCCAGAATCCTGGCGAATTCTTTGTGTGATGGTTATCACTTTTTCATCTGCGTATCAATTTACTCAGGTAGATGCTAAAACCACAGATCATTTTTTTAAAGGGTTTCCAAGCTATTGGAATATTGTTGTATTTTATTTATTCTTTTGGCAGATGAATCGCACCACCAATATGGCTATTTTACTTTTTCTTGCTGTTCTTAGTTTCGTTCCTATTAAATATGTTTATCCGTCGCGTCTCGATTATTTAACCAATAATAAATATCTTCGTTTAGGCATGGTGATGCTGACTATATTGTGGGGGTTAGCTACTTCAGGTTTATTATGGTTATATCCAAAATCAAATCATTTTTTGGTTGCAATTTCAGTAGGATATCTATTAGTGTACATCGGAATTAGTTTATATCGTACTTGGGCGCCATTAACTTCTTTACCAATGTTTGCAGAAGAATAGACTTCATTAATGACTGTATTAGATCGTATTTTAGTGACTGGTGGCGCAGGATTTATCGGTTCGCATACGGTAGATTTCTTGTTACGTCAGGGTAAACAGATTATTGTTTTAGATAATTTATTTTCAAGCAAATTAAATCGTCTTGATTTACAACACCCTAATCTTGAATTCATCGAAGGGGATGTGTTGGAATATCCCCTTGTCGTTGATTTGCTAGAAAGTTGTGATGCTGTGTTACATCTTGCTGCCATTGCATCGGTGCAATATTCAATTGAGCATTTAATTTATTCATTTCAAGTCAATACACAAGGATTTTTACATGTTCTTGAAGCCATCAGACAAGCTAATCGACCGATTCGTTTAGTTTATGCATCGAGTGCGGCTGTGTATGGTCATACACAACAAATGCCATGTTGCGATAGTACTCCGTTGTTAGGCGAGCTATTATCGCCATATGCTTTACAAAAAGTGAATAATGAAGAATATGCAAAATTGTATGCACGCTTGCATGGTGTTAACAGTTTGGCCTTGCGTTATTTTAATGTGTATGGTTTGGGACAAGATCCGCAATCTCCTTATTCAGGGGTGATTAATCGTTTTATCGATGCGTACCATCAAGACGCTGAATTGGTTATTTTTGGTGATGGTAAACAATCACGTGATTTTATTCATGTGAGGGATGTAGTAGAAGCAAATTGCTTGGCTTTACAGAGTCAATATTCAGGGGTATTAAATATTGCGACTGGACAGCCACAAACCATATTAGATTTGACTAATTATTTAAAGATCGTTGGCCGTCGAACAGCAAAATTACAATTTAATCCTGCCAAGTTAGGCGATATTCGGGTATCTTATGCCGATATTCGTTTAGCTAAACAAGCACTTGGTTTTCATTATAAAATAACACTACAAGAAGGCATGAAGATGATGTTTGAGAAATACCGAGGAGTAGATTAATGATGAATCATCATAAAACACAAGCATGTACACAGCGTCAATATGACATTACTAAAGCAGATTTACCACTTTCTTGCCCTCCACGAAGTGACCGTATATGGGATGCGCATCCTCGGGTTTATTTACCAATCGAAACAACTGGCAAAGTGACTTGTCCATATTGTGGTGTACTATTTGTGTTAAAAGATTTCACTATTTAATATATGCCATATAAAATTCTTATCGTTGGGCCATCGTGGGTGGGTGATATGGTCATGGCCCAAAGCCTGTTCAAATTAATTAAACAACGAACGCCTGATACCGTAATCGATGTTCTAGCGCCCTTGTGGACGTTTCCACTACTCAGTTGTATGTCGCAGGTTTCTCGCGCATTTGTTAATCCTCTTTTACATAAAGAATTAAAACTAGTAGTACAATATCAGCTTGCAAAAGAAATACGTACAGGAGCTTATGATCAAGCAATAGTATTACCGAATTCATTTAAATCTGCTTTGATACCTTGGTTAGCTAACATTCCAAAACGCACAGGATGGTTAGGAGAGTTTCGTTATGGATTGTTGAATGATATTCGATATTTAGATAAAAAACGTTATCCGTTGATGATTGAGCAATTTATAGCATTAGGATTATCGGCAAATGAGCGATTACCAACGCATTATCCTTATCCCGATTTTTCGGTATCAACCTTACAACAACAAATAACGCTAGAAAAATATGAATTAGTACGGCCTCAACAAAAACGCATACTGGCGCTTTGTCCGGGAGCAGAATTTGGCCCCTCTAAACAGTGGCCAGCGGAATATTTTGCCGACATTGCTCGTCAAAAAATAAAAGATGGTTGGGAAGTTTGGTTGTTTGGTTCACAGAAGGATCAGCCTATTACTGAAGAAATCATGGTATTGACAGAGGACGCTTGTGAAAACTTATCAGGTCGTATTGCGTTAAATGAAGCAATTCATTTATTGTCGCTGGTATCCAGCGTAGTGACCAATGATTCAGGGTTGATGCATATTGCTGCTGCACTTCAAAAGCCGCTGATAGCTTTGTATGGATCAACTAGCCCTGATTTTACGCCACCACTTTCAAGCTCTGCGACTATTTTAAAATTGAATTTAGATTGTCAGCCTTGTTTTAAACGAAAATGTCCACTCAAGCATCATCGTTGTATGCGAGATTTACTACCTGAGCAGGTATTAAATGGAAATAGATTCTAATAACCATTTCCATATGGGCATCACAATAATTTTATACCGAGTATGATTGTATAGTACAGTCATCGTTTCTTCTTCTCGATCAGTTAAAATATACCCGCTTGATAATGAATACCGTTCTAACGCTTCTAACAAACCGTCTTGTTCGCGTTGTTTTACTTTCTCGTTTGTAAATTGTTGACAAACTTGTATAGCGTTGACAATTTGATTGTTATTTCTGATGATAAAATCACATTCTTTACGATTACGATGATAATAAATCTCGAAAGCTCGCCGTTTTAATTCAATAAATACGATATTTTCCAGGACTCTTCCCTGGTCCTCGCTAAAATGAAATCCAATGATCTTTGCAAGAACGTGATCGACAAAATAAATTTTTTTAGGAGATTGCATTTGTATTCTGACTGATTCATCGTAGCGACTAATAAAAAAACATAAATAACTATCCTCAAGATAACTACAATAATCTGATACAGTTGTTGCGCTGCCTAATTGCAATAATTTACGTAAGGCATTGTAAGTAATTTCTTTACTGCAATTGCTTGCAAGATAAAAGACAAGTTCTCGAATTGGCTTGGGATTAGAAATTTTATAACGAGAAATAATATCTCTATAAATAATACTGTTGTATAGAGAATCTAAATAGTCATTGTTTTGATATTTTATATATTCTGGGAATCCACCGGTATCACAATATTGATTAAATAATTTTTTAATTTGTCCAACATGGGATGTAGATACTATTTTTTTTGTATCAAAACTTGGCGCTTGCTCAAGCATAAATTCGTGGTAAGATAGTGGATAAATATCTATGGAGATATAGCGCCCTGTTAACCGTGTTCCTAGTTCTTTGCTAAAGAGAGATGCATTTGATCCTGTAATGTAAACTTTATTATTATCATTATATAAACGTCTAATGAATCGTTCCCAATTTGGAATATTTTGAATTTCATCAAAATAATAAGTTTTTTGTATACCATACAATTCAATAAAAATTTCTTGTAGTAGTTGAAAATCATTTACGTTAAATGTAATGAGTCGTTCATCTTCAAAATTAAAATAATAGGCAGCTTCTCTATTCTGTTGACGGATTTGTTGTAGTAAGACAGATTTTCCGGCGCGACGAATCCCTTTTAAAATAATAATTTCCTTGTTTTGCGATAGTACAGTTAGTTTTTTTTCAGCAATACGATGATAATAGGGAGATGGTAACCCCATTTGTTGTTGATCAGCGATAATGCGTTTTAATAATTCAGGCGTCATAAAACCTTCCATTGATAGTGGAAGTATACGCATAAAACCTTCCATTGTCAATGGAGACTGTCAAAACGATTCATTGAATATTGACCGCAATTATTTTAGTTCAGTGGCAGAGAATTAAATTTTCATTGAATGTGTATGCGTGGCTTG
>C687J35021_10003329_pt1 | contig 11070 bp, 12 predicted proteins | sample RifCSPhighO2_12_FD_35021 | JGI IMG/M metagenome (IMG submission 35021)
GCACGAGACGCGCAAGTCGCACTTGTACTAGAACAGAATAAACAGTTAGTACGCGATCTCGGGTGTGGGAAACTGGAGCTGGACGCTCTCGCCAAGCTTGCGGAGGCGAGGCGGGAATGGATCGAAGTGCATCGCCGGGAGCATGAGGCTACGTGCGACGTGCGGGAATTCGCGGAGCGTATAGCTGAGGCGGATCGAAAACTCGCCGAATCCGAGATGGCGAACAAATGAATTGTAAAAAGTGGCTATGGTGTTCATGGTTGCATCGACGGTATAGATGCTATCCAGAAGTATGGGACCGTGGGCTGATGGGTCCGTGGCACTGTACGAAATGCCATCCGTGTGGTGAGTCCTTAGATAAATTGTTTAGAGAAAGGTGAATCAGATGCAACCAACGTTGCAGCTAAAGCTCGTTAACCGTTTTTCATTCTACGGGCCAGACCCTACACTCAAAGAAAATTTGATGGCATTTGGATTCGAGTGCGGTAATGGCTGGTTTGATCTTATTTGGAAACTGTCGGAAGATATAGAAAAGATTCTTTTATCAAAGGAAAATTATAGGAGCGCCAAGTATCCATTTGAGGTAACACAAGTAAAAGAAAAATTTGGTTGGCTTAGGTTTTACACAAATTGGGCTACGGATGAAATCTACGATCTGATTGACATTGCGTGCAAAAAATCATATAAGATTTGTGAAGAGTGCGGAAAGCCTGGAAAACAAATGGTAAGGGGATGCTGGTATCAAACGCTATGCAAATCTCACGCTAAAGAGTTTGATTATACCGATTGTCCATCGGAGGACTAATGAAGCCATTAGCTGTAATATCGTGTATTCACATTGGAGACCCGTCAGCCGACATTGCTTCCTTTAAGAAAACTGTATCAATTGCAATAGACGAGGATTGGAACGTTGTTTTTGTTGGTGACATTATCAATAACGGACAGGTATTTGGAACGAAGCATATCGGTTGTCATTGGGATGATATTTATATCCCTGGTAAACAGTTTGAGATTGCATACCAGCTTATGAGGCCAATATCTAAGCGTATCCTTGGTGTGATATCTGGCAATCATTCTGGTCGGACGTGGAAGGCTACGTCGTTTGATCCCGAGGGTATGCTAGCCGACAGGCTTGGCGTTCCAAGGTGGGAGCCAGGGCACATAGCTAAGGTTGGAAAGTACAGGATGTATTTCTCCCATGGAACTGGAACTAATGATTTTAGGAAAGCACTTAATATTGTTGAAAATATCGACGTTATAGCTATAGGTCATACTCACGAATTGAAATACGAAATTGTAAAGAGGGGAAACAGAAATATCCACATGGTTAGGTGTGGGACGTTCATGCGATACCCAAGATACGCTAGAGAGGCGATGTATGCTCCAAAGCCAACTGGATTCCCTGTATTGTTTGAGCACAGAGGCAGAATAAATTGTAGAATGGAGTATTTTTAATGCAGCAACTTGCAATCTTTATTGATGGCCCGTTGGCTCAAGAGTGCATGACAATTGTAGGCTTACCACCGACCTACAAAGTTCCACTCCCTAAACGTACAACAATCTGTAATTGCGATATCGGATGGCCTTACGAGGCTAATTACAGGGCGGAAATCTTTCAGTATAACAGGATTATGACAGGAGATGGCGTTGCATTATACTCTAAGTATGAACACTCAGAGGATATTATTCATTCATTAAAGGAATGGGTTGCAACAGACCTAATTAATACAGATAAGATGGTAAATTATTGCAATGACCGCCGAGCATTTGAGTAAAAAATGAAAACAAACAAGTACTGTAACAAAGGGCTTTGGAAGAAACGGATATATCTATGGAACTACGGTATAAAAAAGCGCGGTGGTAAGTTAAAAATAAAGCCAGGATTTGTAACAAGATTTCCATACTGCCGTTACTGCATTGAGACTATAACGCCGTATAACGCATCATTAGACCACATCAACCCAATAAAGCGTGGAGGAAAAGACGAGCTTCAAAATCTACAGATAATCTGTAAAGATTGTAATGCCATTAAATCGTCGATGTCGCATGATTCGTACAGACTACTTAGTTCTGCATTGAATGAAATGGACGCCAGCAGCATGAACCATGTTGACTCGGACATGATTCGCAGGAAACTGATAAGCGCCTGGAGGGTCCAGTGAGCCGAGATGAGCTTGAGACAACTATAAGATTTGGGGATGACGATAGGACTGTTTACGTTTGCACTTCAAGTAAGAGAATCCATGGGATGATGACAAGATATCATTGGGAACCACATCTAACATGGTCTACACATGATAAGGTTGAACGTACTTGGTTTTATAAACTACCAGACGGATCAATTAAGATACAACGTAATAAACTCCCTAGAAAGAAGAGAGCCACCAAAGAGCAGCCAACAGATCGTCACAATTACGAGCAATCCCAATCCGTTGAAACATTGAAACCCGCCACGCAACCTAGTGGTGGCCAATGAAATACAAGCGGAAAAGTGAACTTGAAACAAATCGCCGGTCAAATTGTTTCTAGGTATCAAACTACACGTTAAGGATTTGAAAGTGAAATATCCATTAAAGAATGCTAAGGATAGCTTAAACCAACTCTCAGTTAGATGCCTTATCGACCTCGTCGCCCACGAGATTTGGGGAGGAAACCTAACTGAGGCATACAACGTATTAGACAGGGAATTTATCTATGGCGCTTGGGGATATATCCTTGACGACGAAAAGAGCCCGGAGATTGCAGAATTAAATAAGCAAATAAAGATGTTGATTGTTAACGCATATGTTGCCGGTTTTGAGCAGGGAAAATCTGAGTAAACACTATGATTAAATACTGTGGAAGTTTTGTGTTTAAGTTTGTTGGCGGTGACGGGATTAGCAGAACTTGTTATTATTGTAAAAGAAATAAAAAATCCGGTATGGTATGTGTCTATGACAATACGAGCAATGACTATGACACAATTTTTGTTTGTCCAGTTTGTGTGTTAAGGGGGTGTCGAAAATCCGAAGAGGCATGGGAAAAGATATTTCGTAATCGTAAATAGATATGATAATCGCTGTTGATTTTGATGGCACATTGTTTGAGAAGCGTGTTCCATATGACGGGAGGGTCGGCAAACCAATACTGGATATTATAAATGTTGTCAAATTGGCTAAGAGACTTGGGCACAAGATCATGATATTTACATGCCGTTCGGCAAAAAAGAATGGCAGGAAATATGCCATAAATGCATTGAAAAAGTATAATATACCTTACGACGCCTTCAATAAAGAAGTTGTCAATAACTGCGATGGTGTCTACTTTGACATCAAGTCTGTAACAAAACCCGCATTCGATCTACTAATAGACGACAAGGCTGCCGGGTGGCTTGGGCCTAAACTGATTGGGAAGATTTTAAGGAAGCAGTTAAATGGGTGATATGTCAAGAAGGCTAAACATCTTTGATGCGCTAACGATAAAGGCGAGAGAAGTAATGGAGTCCAGGGCAGCAAAATACTGCAAGGCAAACATCAACAACCGTGAGGATGCAAACAAGAATATCAGAGCTTGCGAGCATGCTGGGATATGTTCGGCAACTACCGGGATTATGATAAGAATGTATGACAAATTGGCTAGACTAGCCAACATAGGAAACGATGAATTTACCGATGAGTCAGTAGAAGATACGGTAGTTGATGTAATCAACTACGCGATTATACTGTACGATGTATTTCTTGAGGATAAGGCTAACACGCCAGTAACGACCTAAAAATAAGGTCGGTTCACGAGGCAAAAGCTACTTATTGCTTTCAACGTCTTTTCTGAATTCGCGCTTCACCTCTTCCACCAGCTTCTCAACAAAGTCTTCATGCCCGGAACTCTCTGCGGCATCCTCCAGCCCTGAGTATAGCTCATTCTTTGTTACTGCATCCTTCTTTCCGTAATTCAGAGCTGTATCAACTCCGCGAATAAAGCTAGACGCTGCATTCCTGTATTTCTTTACCCTAAAGTATTGATACGTTGTCGCGGCCCCACCCAGCAAAGTCCCTATAAGACCTAAGATACCTGGAAGTCCTGAAACCGTGCGCCCAACAGTTCCAACGATCCCGCCGCTTGGGTTTGTTGAATCCGGCTTTCCATCCCCGTTGGTGTCCGGCCCAACGCCTAACATACCATCTAAGAAAGAGCAGGAAGCCAAGGATAGAGTAAACGCCAATACACAGGATAACCCCAAAACTGCGACTGCTCGCATAACACCTCCTATGTTAGTTTAACAACGATAGACAGGATAGCCGAACATAGGCCAGCTAACGCTAGCGTGGCAAATCCCCACATTCTACCATCAAGTTTGTTTACCTTTTGTTCGAGCATAGCCAGAATATCCAGCTTAGCCTCAATCCTAGTAAGCCGGTCCCGCATTTCCATGACACTGTTTTTATTCATGTTGTATTCCTACGATAGATACTCCACTATCATACCATTACATACTATATCGTTTGCTGTAGCTACTCCATTTTGCCCGGTTAACGTTATGTCAATGTTTCCCGTCTCGGTCTCCCGTGGTTGGGTGTCACTTTTTGATTGAGCTACAGCACCGACCCATGATTCTCCAATCGACTCTTGCGCTGTAGCCGCCGTTCTAAATATGTCCGCATCGCATTCCCATGCCAGTCCATTTGGAGATGTCGTAATGTCATTCGTGGCTATTGTTGTTGCGCCAAATTTTAATCGAATTGTTTTTGCGTTTCCATTTGCTGCTGTAGTTCCCCACGCCTTAACCCTGACGCCCTGCCCATTTATATTTAGCGTATTTCCTGTAATCGTTACCGTTGCTAATGTTTTTTCTAGCAAATCCGCATCTGTTCCTGCGGCTGTTAGTGTTCTCCCAAGAACTCCAACCGCGTTTGACCAAGTGCCGGAAGTTCCATTTCCAAATTGTACCAAATCAGAATCAGTCAACTTGAGTGTTGCAACTGTTGCGCTACTGGCATCAAGGGATTCAAATACAAGATTCCCAGTTGAATCATCCGCCCACCTATGCCCTGATATTATTGATCCTGTCGACATAGATGGTTTGCCGCTAGCAAAAAATGTGTTTCCGCCAGACAGCGCCGCAACATATGAAGTTGACAGGGTTCTGTTTGTAGGTGTAAAGTTAGGCTGATCGGCCATGTCAAGCTCTGGCGGCATATAAACAAATCCACCAGACGATGTACCGCCAACGTACTTTCCCTGCATTGGCTTTTGTGTATAATCATAAGTATTAGCGTTCTGATTTCCAAAAGCCTCCATTCTGGCAACAATTGGAGCTATATGGTCGTGATATTTTGATGCCTTCTCTAGTGGGTAAATGTTATTTCGTAAATCTATCTCTGCACTACTGATTCTTTGCGGCCTACCCAGTATTGCTGGAAATGCAGTTTCGGTTATAATCGCTGACGCCTTTTTTTGCCCCAATTCAGGAGACCATGGCTTTACCCATGGAGATGCAAAGAACCCACGCTCTTGATTGTATTTTTCTACTTCGTGGGCGCTTTTAAGAAGTTCTTTGTAGTTGTATTGTAATGCCTGAAATATTGCAATTATAACAGCCCACCGTTTCATCAACTCTTCATAATCAGCCCGTTTTATTTTATCAACAATTGTTGGCTGGCCTTTTCCGCCACTCCATGTTAGCAGTTCACCCTGAAGCGCGTTTGCTTTATCGCCAGTCTCTAAAATCAATTTTATTAGTTGATCGGCTGTCAAAGTTCCAGTGTAAAGATCGAGGAATTTCTTGACCTCTTCAGCTACTTCAGCGCCATTGATTGTTACTGGCGCACCAGCTGGGCCTTTTGGGCCACTACCTAATGGGATAACATAACCGCCCAGAATTGGGCCACGCTTCTTTTTTGGTAGATTAGGGTCTACATTAGGAGGCCATATGCCCCATATGAAATTTCTAGCTCCAGGAGTTTTTTTAGGTGGTTGTACCGGCTTATCGGGGTCTACATTTGGCGGCCAAGTTCCCATTCCAGGCAATAAGCCTCTTCCGGGTTGGTTTGGAAATGCTGGTGGAGCTTTCTTGTCGGGGTTTTCCGGTGGTGGCCAAACCCCGCCCCCGGGAAGTAACCCTCTAGAGTTAGGCTCTTGTTTCTTTTTGTCTGGGTCTTTATCTACTGGGTCAAATTTGCCAGTTCCTACCTCAAAGCCATCATATAATTCATCTGTATAGTAATCAATTGGTACAACAGAGATTGGCCCGAATGTCCACGGCGGATTCGGTGGATTTCCACCTCCACCACCGCCAGGATTACCTCCACCACCGCCACCCCCACCATTACCATTTCCCCAACCAGGAGGAACAGGATTGCCCCAAGGTTCACTGGGAGGATCGTTGTCCGTAACGGTGTATACCTTCTGGCGTGTCCACAGTACCCACTTTCCAATCTTCCCACCAGCACATGGGAATTTGTGAGGCAGCGGCACATATCCGATATGAACTTTTACAACTTTCCCGTCACCCTCATCTGCCAGAATTCCAGATGGCTCAAAATCTATTGGGCCGTCCCTTGAATTGTCCATCCTAAAGTAAGCGGCGGTATTTATATGTAGCGCGTTTATTTGGTGACCGTCAAAGTCATGCCCAACGATGTGTTGATCGGTACTATTCCCAACATCGAACGGTCCACCATGGGATGTTGATACATGGGCTAGCACTTTTGCTGTATCTCTGTCATCTCCAGTTCCAACCCTGATATCAACAGCATCATCTATGACAAGACCGCCATATACATCCCTGCAACCGGATGGGCCGATATTCCACGCAATTGAATTTTGTCTATTAAACGCAGGGCACCCAGTTGGCTTCTTAACAACCCACATCATGCTTTGTAGCCGCGCCGTTCTCTCGAGGTCAATCTTGTGTTCTTTATCTAGGTCGCATACCCATGACCCAATTTCGGGATCTCCGGTGAAATTGACAGCAACCATTCTTGGGTCTGTCGGCATGAAGTATTCTATTTGTTGATCGGTATTAGTCCCAACTTGCCCTATCCCGTAGAACCCTCTGGCAAATCTTGGCCATTCCCTTTTCCCCTTTGTTTCAGGAAAGAACGGCTTTATGGTGCTGAATGAAAAGTCAGGTTTAACATCCCCATTCATTAAAGGGATCATCAACTCTGGCCTAGCTGTCGGGCAATCCGACCCGGATTTACCACCAGCCCCAGTTGGAACCGGAGAACCAACCGGACCATTAATTAGGTTGAGGTCTATCCCCGCTTGGTATTTCTGTCCAGTTGCCACAGAGTTATTTCCTGTGTCAGTAATCACAACCGGCCATGCCCAAGACCATCCAGAGACCGGCCTTGTGTTTTTTAACCAAACAAACGATTGAGTAATATCCCCAGCGGTTATCTGATCGTAAACATATCTTCCGAGATTAGGTAATTTTTCGAGCCGTTCAGTAATCCGCACCCCAAGCATTCCCGCCCGCATATCGGTAGAATACCCTTGCCTAAGATGGTTATTATGCTGAAGAATGAAGATTCCAGGACCGCCCGGTTGCCGACTATCGGATAGGTAACTCATCCTAGCTGTTTCCTAACTGGACTGCCCTTGCAAGGATATTTCTTGAATTTGAATCCAACAAACTCATAAGATTAAATTGATCTATCTTCTCAGGAAGCTCAATGTGTGTCGTCACGTCCCCCTTAGTTGATACCTCATGTGTAATAGAACTAGCCCAACCGCCCGGCTCTATTCCTGTTAGGTCGCCAGTCTTTGATCCCTGGAAACGGTCAGTCATGGTTGCATATAATCTGGCAGCTTCGGCTTTAGCAATACCATTGATTGACGCACCAAACGGTATCCCGGACGTATCCTCGTTTATTACCAGACCACTAAGGTTTGGCTCTCTAGTTGATATGTTACCATTTTTATCCAGGCCAAAGATAGCACAAATATCATCTGCCCTTGCGTCATCCCAGGCTATCCTGGCAGTCTCTACACCAGCGCCAATTCTTATCTGCATTTTTGGTCCTTGGGCGTTTCCAAGTCCAGCCTGTAGGCTGTCCGGTAACATGTTTTCAATGTCGGACGGCTTAACTATTACTTTATGAAGCTGTTTAATACTATTAGGAGAAGACGGTATTACTGTAACAATTATTGACGCCTTAAAGTCTGGCGATAACCTTGGAATAAACGTGCTGCTCGGCGATACAATTGCATTAAATGCTATCGGAGCTTTCCCCTGCCCTGGCGGAATTGTCAGATTTCCATGCGGCATAGCGCTTTGAACTATATTTGATGGCAGAATCATTTCATGAAGTCTATTTGGGTCTAGAATATAATCTATATGGATAATACCTTGGTCGCTATCCGGTATGGTTACGATGGCTGGCGCTGGTCTGCTGGTTGATGTTATTGGCGGCGGGCCGCTACTTTCAAGGCTCCATCCTGTAGGCAGAGGAATCCCCGTCATGTTTATTGCATAGTTTAAGGTTGGCGATGGGCCATTTCCAAGACCTGTTTTGTGGTCTTTCCATAAAGAACGCATTGTGTATAACAATGCATAATCGGTATATGCCGCCGCTGGCGCTCTTTGGCCGCTGGATTGGTCCACTACCGACACTCTATATGGCCTAAATGAATACACCTTATCAATCCATCTGGAATTTACTCTAAATGTCCTTCTATAGTGCTCGCTGCATCCGACTATTCTTGCAGACCAATCGTTTTCGTAATCAAATTGTCCAGCGATCCCAAGTTGTGCCCATAGGTCCATATATGGCATGAACGCTTTCTGCACCAGATCGTGGTCCAATTTTCTAGCCTTACCACCGAATGGGTTAGGCAAAAGCCCCCACCATTGAAATGCCTGATCGAATGTAATATAGGTTCCCTGCACAACCTCTGGCGCTGCCGGAAATGCTGGAATCTGGAAATCCGGTACTGGCAAAACATTTTCCATATAACGTTTATCACCAAGTTCTGCCGGTTGCGGAGTTGTAACCGTAGATCCTGTTAGGTCGGAGTTTGCCACTGTTTTTTCAAAAAAATCAAACCTTACCTCAACCTCTCTGGTGAATAACACCTCAATTTCCTTTGGCCGTATAATCTGATTGTTAACGATCATTGTATGCCCACGACCAACAATTTCCGGCCCAAGCTGTGCTACTATAGTCGCCTCAGATCCAGACATTTTTGAATATACTACGATATCTCCGTAATAATCCACATACAAATCTGCTTCTGGAAGGAACGCCATAGCTCGAGCAATAGCCACATCCCCCGTATCGTCGATGTAGATGTTCTCCATTGGTAGGTCTTTAATCTGATTTCCAAGACCATCGGATACCAACACAGAAAATGTATCTCCGTGGTAATCCTTTTCTATATTCTGAACATCCTTAAATACGTCATCAATCATTTCTTTGGCTGTCCATTTAGAGGCTGGCGGATCTTGATTGTTCTTTAGGGACCACCTAGCGTATTGCCACTTAATTAGTAACGGATTTGTGGCAGCTTGGTTACTTACAGTTGGTCTCCTTGTTCCAAAATGGCGATGTATATTATACATCTTTCTGACATGGGCATACGACCACATCCACCGCCGATCCGCAACTACAACCTTATTGATGTATTTATTCTCACCAGGGTAGACATTTAATACCCACAGGTTCTTTACCCTTACAATTGTATTTCCAGAAATAATAGTTAGAATAACAGGCGATTTTCCATTAGCCGATTCGTTGAGTAGTTTTACCGAATCCGCCGGTATCATGTCGAATGTTTCAACTACCGGCTTAACGCCAGCCTGTAGTCTCCATTGGATAGAGGAACTCCCAAGTAGCGGGATATCGTTTAATGTGGCAATCGTTCCCATGTTACACGGTTATTAGATTTCCCGGTATTGTCGGGATGTTAGGTAAACTACTGGAAGATGGTGGGGCAGTACCGCCACCCCCAGACGGAACTGGAGACCCACCACCGCCAGCGCCGCCGCCACCTTGCGGTTGAGCGGCTGATGCAACTTTAGAGTAGTATTCAATAATAACATTTACTGTAATATCGTGAACATCGTAGTACGGCCCAAGTATTGGATTTCCAATTCTTAATTTTGTTACTTCAACTTTTCTGGATACCGGGAATGATTCATTAGTCAAACCAAGATTTTGTGGTCCGTAATCATCTGTTCTTGGATCGCCAAGAACTCTTCTATAGATATCTAGTGAGGATTGCCGCACGGCTGGCCCTTGGTAGACATACTTAGAGTATCTATTGCCGTCCCATGCGGGAACTGGTACATATCCAAATGTTACGTCAACGGGAGCGCCCTTAGTAATCTTTTGCTCGAGTATCCTGGATTGACCTATTTCAAATAGCTCCAGTTTCGCTGTTATCTTATTGTCTGTAAGGTCAAATTCTGGCGATTCATCGACTAACGCTCTAGTGGTTGTCCCATCCGAAACATCTGTTAAATCGGCAAGCAGCCCAGGGCGTATAACAGTTGACCACTTATTTTTCATGTCAACGCCCTTTTTGATCCACGCCTCAAATGTTATGGTTAATTTTGTTGGGCGAACAACTGGCTCTAAAGATCTGCCAGGATCTGACGTGGTTTGATTCTGCGTACCTTGCCCTGAAGATTGACTACCGCCACCCTGACCTATAGCGGCGTCTTTCCCTGACGCCTGTGGTGCCACATCGTTGTTTTGTGGTTGATTTGGTGGCGGCGCTGAATCGTTAGGGGTATCCCCAGGAAAATTTTTTGTACGAGTAATTTTAATCGTTTGGGCTATAATATCTACATCATCCATTATAGCCGATGTTTTACCAACATCTGGATAAAAGAACTCCTTATACGTTCTTGAAAATTCAACAACTTTATTTGTGGAATTATATTCTGCTACCGGCTCTTCAACAAGTTCCCATATTGCCGTGCTGTCCAGATAGGCAAGTTCACCTGTAACAAATGTATCTATTTGTGCTTTGTACTGGTCGTATGCTTGAGGATCTCCACCATCCGCAGCATTTATCGCGGTATAAATACCGCTGATTGTCAGTGTTCTACGTCTATTTGGGGACTGTGCAACATCAACCGCCGAA
>C687J35021_10003330_pt1 | contig 11070 bp, 13 predicted proteins | sample RifCSPhighO2_12_FD_35021 | JGI IMG/M metagenome (IMG submission 35021)
ACAAGCCTGACGCTACGGTTCAAGTTCAAGGACCTGAATGTGCTTAAGGCGAAGGAGCCTTACCCGTTCCCTATTGCAGAGATCGCGGTGCCGTACACTGATCCAGGGCGCAGCTCTGGCGGCACGCGATGGGAAGCAGTGTCCGCGTCCGGGCGCAAGATATTCGGTGGCGCGTTCGACCTGGACGCATTGAAGGGCAAGCGCCAGAAGTGGGCACAGCTACCGTTTAAGCTACGTCAATCCTTGAAGAATGAGGACGGTACCGACCAGATTGACGAGAGAGGCCGAGCCGTCTGGGGAGACGTGGAGACGGACTGCTGGCAGATCGTGTCGGTCGAGGGGATAGGCACAGGAGGGCCTTCCCAGGCCGAGGATATCTGGGCCTACATGGCGGGGTTAGCCGAGGGCTGCGACGAGACACTGTTTCAGTCTAAGCTAATCGCCGACCAGAAGATCACAAGTAATCAAGAGATCGTCACGCACATCACGGACAGGACCCTGGTGCCCAACATGCTGAGTCTTGGGAAGATTAGCCGTGACGAGCAGGGCGTTCTACACGCTACTGTAGCCAGTTAAGGGAGTAAGACGATGAATCAACCGCCGCTAAATGAGAGAATTGACAATGATTTCTCATTCCACCCTGGTACAGAGGTAACAGGTCCTCTGCACGATAAAATACGTCAGGCTTGTAAGGAGCTTGCGTATTTCCTAGTTGAAACCTGTCCTCCGTCACGGGAACTCTCGCTATCCTTGACGGCACTTGAGGAGACGATGCATTGGGCTAATGCCGCCGTCGCCAAGAACCTAGCCAGTTAAGGGAGCCATAGGCCCTGTATTGGAGTGCTGGACACGGGAGTAGGTGTAGAACCCATGCCACCAACATGCTACACCTCTCCCTGCCAGCCTGAAGGAGTAATCAATGACAGTTGCAAAACAAAAGAGAACACCTGAGGGGAGAGCCGTAGTCAAAGTTTACGATGGAGATCGAGTAGCGGCAATGATTGTTGGCCCTATGACGCTAGAGGAGGCCTCTGATTGGGAGGAAATCCTGCTTCTTGGCCTACCTGCGTTACGTACTCTAAAGTCAGGTAATCAATGACACAACTCATACTCCCTGAGGATGGCGGTCACTGGTACAGGCCAGATGGAACCCCTATGCACTGGGTAGAGAATAAGTCTAAGCCTGGGGAATATCGTGCATCGACAATGCGCGATGCTAAAGCGTTAGGGCTGCTACCATCCGTTACAGTCATACTGCGTGTCCTACACAGGCCCGCGTTACAGGCCTACCTTATCAACCAGCATCTATTGTCGGCCGCAACGTTACCGCGAGTAGAAGGCGAGACTGAGGATGACTTTATGCGCCGCGTAGTAATCGACGCACGGCAGCATGGAGAGCAGGCCGCTAACTTTGGGACAAGGATCCACTCCTGGATGGAGTGGAAACTGTCCAGGGGCCAGATGCCTGAGCCTATACTCAATATGGGGGACTACAGGATAGTAGCCGGCCTTGAGACGTGGCTTGGGGCGAATCCAGTCCAGGTCGATATGCTAGAGACTAACCTAGCGTCGGCTGACTTAGGATACGGTGGTAGGCTAGACTGTGTAGGGAGTATACCGTCTTTGGGTGTCCCCAAGTCCGTCATTGACTGGAAAACCCAGGAGATAGGCAAGCGTAAGGGCTTCAATCACTACCGAGAGAACGCGTTTCAAGGAGCTGCGTATGCCAGGTTACTAGGTGAACCTTTACCTGTCTGCGTGATTTACATAGCTAGGGACGTGCCTGGTATGATCGAGGTCGTCCAGTACGAGCCTCACGACGGCTGGTCGGAGTTCCTTGCGTGTAGGGTACTCTGGACTAGCATGGTATGGGAGAGAGGAGATAGCTGATGACTCTACGCGGGTGGTTCCTAAGAAATAGGAGAGCAGCTAACGCGACTCTAACAGCGGTGCCGGCTCCACCTAACGAAGAGTACGACCGTCCTCAAGTACGACGCGACCCCAATATTATCACCGTCTCTCCAGTAGGTCAGAATCAGCGTAATGTACAGTTTGACCGCATGACTGGCCTAGTTACGGCAGGGTGTTTTCGTGGTGACCTTGACGCCTTCTATGCTCAGATTATACAGGATTACGGTATGAGGATTAGGTCGGCCCCTCCAGAAAACGCTGCTTACATCCTAAAGTGGCGGTCTGAATACCTACTCACAGCAGAATACTTCAAGTCTCTAACTCTCATCTAAGGAGTCTAATGCCCCAAATCATTAAAGCATCAAGGGTCAGCTTCGAGGGCCTGCAGTCCTCTATGAAAACCTCTACCGCATTAACTGCGCCTATTCCACTGGTACATTTCGCCTTTGACATGGGTTATGAGGGCGCTATCTACGGAAAGAAGGCCGAGTATTGGAAGGGCCTGGATATTAAGGTCTACGACTACGACAAGACGGTTACTAAACCAGACAAGGACCTGTGGCGTGGCCACGATATTACCATCTTTCTACTGCCTAGACCTCCTCAGACGAGTGATGTAGAGGTATTAGGTATGCGCGAGCTTTGGTCGTACTTTACTGCTAGGATTGGTCTAGCAGTGAGTGACTCCGAGTACCTAAAGTCTGGCATCGTGGATACGATGACGCTCGCCCGACGTGTTCGGGCTGATGCACACCTTCAGATGGTACAGGCCAACGCTAAAAGTCAAGGTCGTCAGGCTCGCGAGCGGCTACAGGAGATTGAGTATGGCCCCGTTAACGATAGTGTCAGAGACATCTACACTAATTATGAGAGTGTAGGTGTCAACCTGGTAGCTACTCACCACCTACAGGACGAGCGCGAGGACGTGCCTGTGACAGATAATCAAGGCCGTGTCACGATTCAGAACAGGCGCACAGGGAGATACCTTCTCGAAGGCTACAGTAAGACGTATCAGGCTGTAGACTTCGCGATGCGGATGGAGATGACTAAGACTGATAGTCAGGCTCACTCCAAGGCAACGTTCGTAAAGTGCAGGTACAATCCGGACCTCCAGGATACAAGCCTGGTAGACGTGACCTGGAATAGCCTAATGTCCTGGGTAGAGATGTCCTTAGGTGGGACGGTCCAGTTCCCGAAGTCGGAGATAGCAGAGTGAACACTGACTATAGCCTGTTTCTCCTAATCATAACTCTCCAGCTCGGCCTCATTACACTAATTCTGTTGTGGTTGTAAGGTCGTGAGTTGGGAAGTGAGGCCTCTGATTATGACACCGGAGCAGTACCGTACCGAGCAGCAGTCCAGGCCCGTGATCCGTTCTCTCCCAGCCGGCGAGTGGCTGACGTATAAGGAAGCGGCTGCCTACTGTAGTGTGTCGCTAGCGACCGTTAAGCGGTGGGTAAAGGTTGGCAACCTGAAACGCTACCACCCACCGAAGCAGCCTACAGTGGTGAGGGTGCGGAAGTCTGAAATCGACCTGATGTTCACGGCAGTAGTGAGTCGAGGAGAAGAGTGATCCAGATCGATAACGCCGAGCCCCTCGACATAGCCCGCGCCTTAGAGCCGGCTATCACTATCGACATCAGGGCACTCAACTCTGACGGTTGGGCTGATTTCGTTTGGTCCGGTGAGGCAGTCTCGCACTGGCCTGGGCATGACGGCACCTACCAAACCGAGCATAAGACCTGGACTGACTGTGCTGGTAATATAGAGGAGATCGAGGATCTGCTACGGCGGCAGCAGGAGGCACACCCTAAGGCTCTGCACCGGCTCGTAATAGAGGGGGCGATAGAGCCGCACCCTATGGGAGTGCTGGTCTACTCCAGGGCAGGTGGCAGGAACGTACTGCTCCCTCGCCAGCTAGGTAGGCCCGGCACATACAAAGCCATCATGGGCAAGATCGCCGGCTGGTACGAGTTCCTGGACGTGTACTTTAGTACGGGGTATCCGGGTACGGCAGGTCTACTACTAGAGTTATACCAACGTGACCAGAAGCCTGAGGAGGAGCGCAACACCTTCAGGAAGCACTACAAGAACATCACGTGGCACCCTAACAAGCAGGTAGAGAGACTGCTTGGTATCACGTCTAACGACGTAGGCTGGGGGGTTGCTACCTGCGAGGCGCTGATAGCAAAGTTCGGGACGGTCTGGGCGGTGAGTAGTGCAAGCCCGGCGATGATAGCGGAGGTAAGAGGCATTAGTACGCAAGGGGCGTTGCAGTTCTTGAGGAAGATCGGGAGGATGGATGTTTAGGATAGCTGCCGTTCGCCCCTTCTTCGCTTGGTACGATTTCTGGATCGGAGCATACTACTCCTACGAAACTAATACACTTTATATCTGTGTTCTCCCTACGGTTGGAATCAAGATCGCGTTTCACGGGCATGGACTGGGGTAGTGAGTGCGTAGCAGAGCTAGGATACCGTCAGCACTAGTGTTACAGTAGTGTTGACATTTGTGTTGAGACGTGCTAGACTCGACGTGCAGTGCAGAAGTAGAGCGTATCTTGACAGTAGTGTTAACAGTACTCTAGCACTAGCGTTAACAGGAGCGTTAACAGTGACCGAAGCAACAGTGCCATTAGGTCGAATCTGCAAGAACCCTACATGTGGCCTGCCTCTTTTTGGTGTGCGAGCCTTATCCGTTAAAGAATACTGTGATGCCAGGTGCCGTACCATTGCCTGGGCTTTGAAGCAGGCAGAGGAGGCTAAGAGTGGATAAGTCCTTCGCCTCTCAGTACCCCCGTAACGAGAACGGCTGGATTCTCTTCCCTCGTGATGTAGAGTACCGCCGCTCACTGTTTCCTAACCCTAAACTAGGCTCGGTCACTGACGTGTTCCAACACCCTGCTAAGATGCAGCTTTACCTAGTCGAGTCCCTTGTAGAGTACCTTACTGAGCCAGGCGACTGGATACTCGACCCCTTTGGGGGTACCGGCTCTACTGCTCTAGCCTTACGCTCTGGACGCAATGTGGTCCTCATTGAGATTGAGGAGTCCTTTAATACCATCATACATGAGACAGCGGAGCTACTAGTTCCTAACGGACGGCAGTGGCCTTTCCCAGGAGGCTGGAGCTGGGAGCCTGTAGGTTCGCCGGGCCTTGGAGAGCTACGTGTCTACGTAGGCGACAACCGCAAGATGGTGCCACTAATGGGTAAAGACAAGATTAAAGCGGTCATAACCAGTCCTCCTTACTCTACTGCGCTAAAGAACGCTGGTCGCCTTCAGGCTTCTATGCGCGAGGAGTACGCTCACGATTTCGCCAACATGGGAAACCTTAACCCATTCTATTGGGAGCAGGCTATGAAGGAGTTGTGGCAGGCTATGGCTCAGGTAGTAGTTCCTGGGGGCTACGTGGCTATGATTAATAAGGATATGATGAGATCCGGCCAACGTGAAAACCTTAGCCTAGGTCTTTTACGTGGGGCGCTAGGGTTTCAGTACAAGGAGTGGTATAAATGGGCGACCCCGGGTACTCAACGTACTCTGGCAATGAAGGCTAAAGGAGCAGAGGCCGTGCTAGATGAGGATATACTGATCTTTAGGAAAGGATAAGAGCTATGGCTAACGAGGCAGGGCAGGCGCAGCAGTGGACAGTGTCCCGGCTGAAAACCGAGAAGAACTATGCGAACGAACCCCTACTAGACACAGCCGTAAGAAAACTCAACTCCCTCCAGGCTGCGCTGACGGCTGAGATAGCTGAGGAGCGCGATCAAAAGTTTCGCGTCATCCGTACTTATCGGATTGATGTCGAGCGTCTAGGAGGCCAAGTACAAGAACTGGCTGCCCTGCTCAAGGCTGCTCAGCGGCGCAATCCTGAACTCGGATACGGTTACTGGGCTCCTGACGGGAAGTTGAGTCAAGGTGACGGCGAAAGTAGAGTAATGCTCTACGAGACCGACAACTTGCGATCACAGGTCATCCAGCTTGAAGCCAAACTCAAGGCTGCTACCGAGAGGGCTGAGGTGGCAGAGGCGGCCGACCTAGTCTGGGTTTCTGATTACGGTGGCAACGTTAGCCTGAATCTCAGGATTGAGGAATTGGAGGCCAAGCTCAAGGCTGCTACCGAGCGCGCTGACGAGCTGGTGGAATACACGGAGAAGGTCAACGCTGAGATGGCGCTGGCTGATCACTTAGCGTCGCGGCTATCGCTCAAGTCAGAGGACCAGGGCTTAACGTATCGGGTCGTGTGGGCTGGCGACTACGATCCGATCTATCCAGAGGACCTGGAGCGAGTCGTGCGAGAATTCTTGCTCGGTCGTCTTGCCTTGACCGCACCTGTATCGGCTGAGAAGGCACAGACACAAAGGCCGTGGCCTACGAGATGGGTGACGCGTCACGACCCACCTGAGGGCGATGCCTGGCCCGCCGCGCCAGCGCCCACAGAGACGGAGGCGGGAGAATGATCCTATGCGCAGAGTGGCTTATCAATCATGCAGGGCGATGCAGGCACGGCCCTGGCTGCCACTGGTATCCAAGATGGGGATTGCTCTGTAAGCTGGTCACACGTCAGATAAGGAGCAGGGAAGAGCTGTGAGAGTTGAATTTGGGCCGTCACGTCTTACCCATACCGAAGGACTTGATGATGCACCAGTATGGCGCTTCAATCATGAGGAGTGGCTAGAGCTGCCAGAGCCCTTGCCTCCATATTGGGACCTTCCTATTCCAGACGGTGACCCTGTGGCAGGAACAGATCGACAACGATATGAACGGATAAAAGTGCTGCCCTGGCCTTGGTCTGACAAGTCAAGGTTTGTCTATACCTATAAAGCAACGCTACCCGACAGAGGCGCTCTTAATCCGTGAACCGTGTTGCCTACTTAGGCCCCGCCTCTACTATTGACGAAGTGCTCTCACGTCTCAAGGCTCATAACGGCTTCATAGCCGTAGACACCGAGACTGTCAGTACCGTTGATAGGCGTATCATAGGTATAGGCTTCGCTATCTCGGCTACTGAGGCCTTCTACTTTAGTGCCTTTCAGGACGATCCTGAGTCTGGACATTACATCAGCCCGTACTTTCAGGAAGCCTTATCTATCCTCGCTGACTCGCGTCGTAAAGTCTGGTTCAACGCGTCGTTCGACCTGGAGGTGCTAGAGCCGTTCCTCCCCAACTACGACCAGACCGACTGGCAGGACGTTAGCATCATGTGCCGCGTCCAGGCAATGCACAACTCCCTAGAAATGAACGCCGGTGAGTATTTAGGCCGTACTCACACTACTATCCAGGACATACTCCCTAAAGGCAAGAATATGCTTTCGCTGCCTATGCCGGACGTAGCCTGGAAGTGTATGAACGACTGTATAGTGACCTGGCTCCTGTGGTATATCATGGAGGGTGGCCGGTGGATAGACGACGAGCCGTCTGGTTTCATATGGCGCGATGGCGTGAACCGGCCGATGGACGTGACGCCAGAAATGGTCAGGGCGTACAGGCTGGACCGAGAGCTAATCCCGCTACTCCGCAAGATGGGGAAGAAGGGGCTCAAGCTAGACATACCTCTGCTGCGCAAGCACTATACACGCTTAGCGGAGGAGAAGTTCCGCTACCTGGACATCTGCCAGCAGAAATTCGGGTTCAACCCAGGCAGTAACCAGCAGACGGGGTACACTCTTGCTACCCGAGGTAACTTCCTCCCCTGGACAAAGAACGGTGCCTGGAAGCAGTTTGCCGTAGACGGCGCTAACCTGTCCCAACTGACAGACCCTCTCGCCGCTATAGTTATGGAGTATAGGAAGCGCGCCGACCAGCTCTCAGATGTGATTGAGCCTCTGCTCGGTAAGCCACCTGGCGAGAAAGGGAAGCGCGTACCGTATAAGGATTGGCAGGCCTTCGACAGGTTCACTACGCACTTTAGGTTAGACCTAGCAACTAGCCGCCTGGCGAGTTACGACCGTAATATCCAGAATATCACTCCTGAACTGCGGGCTATCTTTACGCCTGACTCAGGCACTTTTACCTGGTGGGACATGTCCCAGATAGAGATGCGGATATTCGCCTATCTAAGCCAGGACCCTGTGCTTCTTCAGGCGTATCGAGAAGGCCAGTCGATCCACATGCTGACTATGGAGGCGCTGTTCCCGGGGCAACCTAAGATACGACCTGACGGTAGTGAGAACCCCTTGTACGTGGACTCCAAGACCTTCAACTTCGCCATGATTTACAACGCGAAGGCTACTACCCTAGCAACCCACACTAGGCGACCTGTAGACCTGTGTACTATACTGCGGGCACAGTGGCTAGACCGCTACCCCCGCGCCCGAGACTGGATGGTAGAGGCCGAGGAAGAAGGCCTACAGCATATGTGGGTGGAGACTCTGGAAGGCCGTCGCTGCCGCCTCCCTGATATAATGCAGCAGGGGGAAGAACATACGCGAACCTGCGCTATTAACTACCGTGTCCAAGGGGCTGCGGCCTGGCCTGTTAAGGTAGCCCTACTACAGGGTGACAAGGATGGCTACGACCAACGAGTACAGCTTCACGATGAGGTCTTAATAGACGGGGATGTGGCGCCTCCAGTAGAGGCTTACCGTTGGCTTATGGGCGAGTTAGAGACTCCTGTTGAGACCTATCATGGGGCTAAATGGAGCTAGTTCTTACCCGCCAAGAATTATGCGTACTATGGTAGGCCCTAGTACCGACGCCGTCGCTATGATAATCCCTAAAGGCCAGAGCAGCCCTTTACGGAAGCCTTTGTCGACCGCTGCCTTAACAGCAAGATCGGATGCGATCGTCACGTCTTTTAGGTCGTGAGCTTCCTGCCATCTGAGATCATCAGCGAAGTGTTTAACTACCGAACCATTCATCTGTTCCTGTTTAGTAGCAAGGCTTATTATTTCGCCTTTAACTTCTGCCAGGCCAGCTTTAAGTTCCGTTATAGCTATGAGAATGCGATCCTCTCGCTCGCGGTCATTCATCAGCCCTTGCTTCTCCCAAAGCCGTGCCAGGGTCGCGGTGGTGAGGCTCGCTGCTCTAGGTCTACGTGACCTATTACCGTAACGGGTAGTGCCTGCATTGTTGCCATCGTGCCGCTACCTCTATTGATGTAGAACTCTATCTGAGGGAACAGCAAGGACTGGTCCTCGTTAAACGGGAAGAAACGCCCCTCGTGAGTTACGCCTGTACTGAACCTCGCTGTCTGAGGCAGAGGGGTAGTATTGTCTAGACGGCCCCATTCACCTATCCTGATACGAAGGTAGCTACCTGCGCCGCCTGTGTCCTGTCCTCCCCAGTAGACGCCATCGATGTACTTGTCAAGGTAGGTAGCATCGAAACCAGGGCCTTTGGGGAAGATCAGGCCGGCTGAGCGGGTTGTGCCGTCAGTAGCGAGGAGCTTAGTGTCGCGTAGCGAGTAGGGGCTAGTACCAGGAGGCGGCTCGAACTTGCGCAGGGTGAGGTTCTGTTCAAGGTTACATACAATATGCAGCGTTCTCGTTACAGGCCCATAAGGCAGCGAAGGACCAAGAGGAGGACAGGATATATGACCGAATAAACTATCTAAGTAGACACTGCCTGGATTCATGCCAGCAGCGGGCGCAACCGAATGTCCTACCCATTCCGTCCACTCGCTGACCGGTGACCAACGTAAACGGTCAAAGTCAAGCCTCCAAGTCTGACGTTTTATGTTCGCTACCCCTGATAGATCAACCCAGGACCCCTTTAGATTATCAGGTATAAGATTAACCTCGGCAAAGATCGTGTCCTCTACAACGTGAAAGCCTGCTAAGTAATACGAGTAGCCACTAACAGGCACAGGGTCACGGAAGATGCGCGTATCCCAGGAGCGGCCGTCATAGTAGATTAGGCGTTGAGTATCACGGACGGCTACCCCCTCACGCACAAATGCCGCCTGGTGTATTCCTGGTAGGTCAATACCTTGGAACTTTGAGTATCTCATACCGTATACATCAGTATAGCTAAGGTCGCCGTTAGACTCTATCATTAACACTAACGGCGGCCTACTGCCTACTCGCCCTAGCCCAACTAATCTACTTCCGAAAGACCGAACTGTATTTGTTTTAGTGGCGTCACTCAGAGAAGGAGTAGCACTTCCCCAATCTGAGCGTATAAGGTGAAATTCGCTGCTATACCGTACTAGTATAGGCTGCTTAGGTAACGACACCTGCTGAAACCAGCTTACGCCGCTTATCGTGGTGTTACTCACATGGAGGACTGGAGGATCAATACTACTAAAGGCAAAGAGTGTGGTACTACCGCCTACTATCAAACACTCTATTGAGTCAATTGTCATCACATTCAGGGAAAGGACTAAGTTTATTGGCCCGGCGTACGTACTAAGTATCTGAACAGGAGTAGAGTCTTGCTGAGAAGTCTCCGCGAAGATATTAGGTCCACCAGGTACTGCCCATATAGCTCTGCCCTGAAATACGGTAGAGGTTACCCAGGTGTGGTACGTTCCTCCGGCATTTCGATAGTCCAGGTTCGCACTCTCAGTCAGGAGCGGCAGCGTCACATCGTTAGAGTGATGCGTGATTAGCGAGGACTCGGCTATGTTAGCAGCTATATCCTCAAGCCTACCACGCTGCCTGTCAAAGCCGGCTGAGAAGCTGTTTTGCGTATAGGCGAAGCCTTGCTGATTCTTGTTACGCCACGTCCAACGGAAGTCAACGGCTGGTATCGGGTCGTGGTCGATCCTCTCTACCGATGGGTTAGTAATCTCGTTGATATCCTGCCTAGCGCCAGCCGGAGCTGGCCTAGCTATGGGAGGCTGCTGAGCCGGTTGTTGAGTTAGTCCTCGTCGAAGTAGTACCATTTCAGACTCCTGCCATTGGCCGGACTCGTAGTATTGTACCAGCCATTACTTTAAGCGCGCTAGAGCTAGTTGTCAGTTGGAACTTTAACAGGCCGGGATTATCGCCGCACTTAATCGAACCTTGGAAAGTGTGTACGTCGTAGCCTAGTAAAGACCCACCCGTACCGCCACGCAATGCCCCTACAAACGTGTTGAAGTCGTCGGCTCCATAGGCGTTGTTCTGAAAACTGCCTGCTACGTTCATGCCCCAATGGGTGAAGCCTCCGACGCTGCCCGTAGGCGCTACGACGCTGACGGTAGAGTTGATCGCGGCAGCGCCAGTTAGATGTAG
>C687J35021_10003336_pt1 | contig 11065 bp, 10 predicted proteins | sample RifCSPhighO2_12_FD_35021 | JGI IMG/M metagenome (IMG submission 35021)
GGTCTTTGTTTCTTGCACTGATAACAGATATAACATGGTTGCCTGCTGCATAAAGCGCCTGAGCAATTGGCATCACCAGGGCTATCCCCAGACCTCCGCCAATACACACAGCAGTCCCATAATTTTCGATATGTGTAGGATGTCCTAACGGTCCCACTACATCTAGAATATAATCACCGACATTTAAGCCTGATAACTGGCGTGTCGTATCTCCCACGACCTGAAAAATAATAGTAATTGTTCCATTTTTCGTATCAGAACCAGCTATTGTTAAAGGTATTCTCTCCCCCGGCTCGTCTACACGGAGCATAACGAATTGCCCCGGTTTCCTTTTACTGGCGATCTTAGGCGCTTCAATCTTCATTAAAAAAGTAGATTCTGCAATCTTTGACTTTTCAATAATCTTAAACATATCTCCTCACAGTCCCATTGAAACATTAATGCAATAATTAATTAAGCACAATTGGTAAGAAGAAATTGTAATTTATCAAAATAATGGTAACTTATCCACAAAAAAATGCAAGGGAAAAGAAGGTTTGACAAAGGGTCTGATTCTGCATATAATCCTCATTCTTTCAGCATAAAATGATGGTACAGGTCGGGAGTATTTATAAGTGATAGAAACCACCGCAAAGATACATATTAACGAGATCATTGACATTGTAAAACGTTATGAACGTTTTCTCATTACTACGCATGTTCGGGCTGATGGTGATGCTATCGGGTCTGAGGTAGCGTTATACCACGCGCTCAGGGGAATGGGAAAATCGGTCAGTATTGCCAATGATTCTCCGATTCCGCAGATTTATAAGTTTATCGTTCCGGGTACGGGGATGTACATTCATCCCGAATTTCCCAAAGACCGTGCANAGGTTGTTTTTACCCTGGATTGTCCTACCCTTGATCGGTTAGGGAAGATACAAGGAATCATCCCCAAAGATGCNATAATCATAAATATAGACCACCATATTTCCAATGAACATTTCGGGAAGATTAATTGGGTGTCAGAAGGAATGTGTGCCACAGGAGAGATTATCCTGCACCTTCTGAAAGGAGGAAATGTTGACATTACCCCCGACATAGCGACCGCTTTATATGTGGCTATCGTGACAGACACCGGTCGGTTTATGCATTCCAATACTACGCCAGAAGCGCTTAAAATAGCTGCGTTCCTGATCGAACGTGGCGCGCGGCACGTTGAAATTTCCAAGCATGTTTATAATACGAACCCTTACAATCTGGTTAAATTAAATGCCCTGGCGCTCAATACCGTTAATCTTCATGGAGACAATAGAATTGCTACTATATGGCTTACCAGGAAAATGCTGGGGGAAACAGGCATAAATCCTATCGATGCACAGGAATTTGCAGATATTCCGATATCAATCGACGGTGTCATTGTCGGCGTGTTGCTCCGGGAAATGACAGAACCCAATTGGATCAAGGTAAGCTTGCGGAGTCGAAACGGCTTTGATGTAAATAACGTTGCCAAAAAATTTGGGGGGGGAGGTCACAAGTATGCGGCCGGGTGTGAAATACAGGGTACTATTACAGAAGTACAACGACTCATCCTCGAAGAATTGGAGAAAGCCCTGTGACAAATTCGAAATTCAAATATCGAAATCCGAAACAAATTCCAATTTTTACAGTGTAGTTTATAAATAGTATAACTTAGTGGCTTGGTTCCTTCGTGGCAGAGAGTTGATTCGTATGCACATGGATGAAATAAGAAGAGAGTTGGCATCCATAATTAGTGCCGTTAAAACTAGAATCGATATGGAAAAGAGGTTCGGTGTAGATACAATTACCCTCTCTAAACCGAATAAAGTAACAAGCCTCTCTTTGCCAAATGCAGTTACACAAATCGAAACTATAGAGACTCATGTCGCAAAAAAACCTATCGGGGGAAAAATCACCGTGCCGACAGTAGAGGCGAACGGCCGTTCGCCCGACGATGCGCTAAAAACATCCGGTGATCAAACATCTATGAGTGAGAAAGAACAAAAGATCAAACTGTTGGAAGAACTAAGAAAGGAAATGATGGCCTGTCACAAATGCCCCTTAGGCAAGACGCGAACCAATCTGGTCTTTGGTGTCGGCAATCCTATGGCAAGGCTCATGTTTGTGGGGGAGGCGCCTGGGCGTGACGAAGATCTTCAGGGTGAGCCATTCGTCGGCAGGGCTGGTCAATTACTCACAAAGATTATTGAGGCTATTGGTTTGAAACGCAGTGATGTGTATATTGCCAACGTTTTAAGTGCCGTCCGCCGGGCAACCGTAATCCCCTTCCGGAAGAAATCGTCCTCTGCATGCCCTATCTCATTAAACAAATTGAGTTAATCCAGCCAAAGGTCTTATGTGCCTTAGGTACCTTTGCCGCTCAAACCCTGCTCAACACAAAGGCTCCCGTTGGCACATTACGGGGCAAATTCCACGAGTACAAAGGGATTCCCATGATGATTACCTATCATCCCGCCTATCTCCTGAGAAATCCGAATGACAAGGCCAAGGTTTGGGACGATATGAAGAAGGTGCGGGATTTTTTGAATGAATTCTAGTCGGTATCCACCAGCGTAGCCGGTGGCTTGATTAGCCCTATAAGGGCAATACTACTCGCGCCCCTTTAATGGGGTAGTTTCGCAATTTTAGGTGTATCTCTTAACACTATACATTTCTATAGTATTAAAGATATAAACAACCTAAGGTACTATTTTCTTATGGCTTAATTTTTAAAAAACGGTTGCTTTTAGTTAACACTCATGCTAAAATTTTTCTCCAAATTTAAAAATTAAAAGGGAAAAAATTCCAAAAGATATGTCGCATACATTAGTATAAAAGCCCATTAACTTTATGGGTATGGAAATAGCAATCTAAAGGAAATGAAGTCTAAGTAATTACAAGTATCCATAAAATCTTTACACTACCAAAAGGAGGACTGCCTATTCATGCTGAAAATTCGAAAAATAGTTTGTACCGCTTTTATGACAGTAATGTTTGTATCTCTTACTTTAGCCACAACAAATGGAGTTAGCCACGCAGAGGGGGGAACGATTACTGGCGCTGTAACCGCCCCCCAGCCCAAGCACAAGAAAGATTGTGTGGTGTATATTGAAAATGTGCCTGGGAACTGGCCGCCTACCGCTGGTGTACAAATAAACCAGAAGGGGTTGGTCTTTATTCCCCATGTATTACCCATTGTGGTAAATACCACTGTGGAATTTCTCAATCATGATAATGTCCTTCATAATGTCTTCACACCAGACAAAATAGCAGATAAATTTAATTTGGGTACCTGGCCTCCAGGAGAGATAAAAACTTACACTTTTAAGCAGACAGGAGTAGCTATTCTTCTTTGCAAAGTGCATTCAGAGATGGAGGGATATACAGTGGTACTTCAGAACCCTTTCTTTTCACTAACGGATGAAAATGGGAACTATTCCATCAAGGATGTACCAGCCGGAACATACACCTTGAAAGTATGGAACAAAAAATATGGTGGGAAACCACAACAGATAGAGGTCAAAAGTGGTCAAGCCCTACAACTGAATTTTGAATTAAAGAAGTAAGAGATGGTGTTTCTAAAAAACGACAAAAACCAATTTACTAAGTATGAAAACTGACACGAGGGAAAAATTAATACAGGATGTTCAGGATGGACCTTCGAGGCGAGGGTTTTTGCTTGCCGTGGGGTGGATAGGTTTTCTCTTCTTCAGTTTTCTGGCAGGTCTCCTGACTATGGTGGATTTCTACAAACCCAAGGTACTTTTTGGTCCTTCCAACAATTTAAAGCAGGCTATCCCGATGAGTATCCGGTGGGCAAGGTCAGCACGAGGTGGATGAAGGATAGAGGGGTATGGATAATAAGGACAGATCACGGCATATACGCCTTTCTGGCCATTTGCAGACATCTTGGTTGTATCCCTAACTGGATAGAGGAAGAGCGTCTCTTTAAATGTCCGTGTCACGGAAGCAATTATAACCTTGAAGGAGACGTAGTAGGAGGACCAGCCCCTAGACCACTTTTCAGGCTTGGCGTAGGCTACGCCCTGGATGGACAACTCATTATAGATAAGTCAGTGAAAGAGGATAGAGTTGGGGTAAGAGAAGAGGGTCAATTCTTTTTACCTGTATGAGGTATAAGGAGAAATTATAATTACATTATAGTGTATGCCCCGTGCGTACACCGATGAAAGGAAAATTATGATAAAAGGTCTCAAACGATTTACAAAATGGATTGTTCATACACAAATCTGGAATTCTATCTTTCGCCAGGGTTGGCCTGACACGGAAAGAAACCGCATCCTAACCACGTTAAATACCCTTATCTTCCATCTCCATCCGATAAAGGTAAAATCCCATGCCCTTAAAGTAAAGTACGTCTTCTGCCTGGGCGGAGTGTCATTTTTTCTCTTCATTGTGGAAACAATTACTGGCGTTCTCCTCATGTTTTACTATCGCCCTACCGTTGAGTATGCCTACCAGGACATGAAAGATCTGGAGTTTGCCGTTACCTTTGGACTCTTTTTGAGGAATATGCACCGCTGGGCTGCTCACGGAATGGTACTTACGGTTATACTTCATATGTGCAGGGTATTTTATACGGGTTCATATAAACCTCCCAGAGAATATAACTGGTGCATTGGGGTAATCCTGCTGGTACTAACACTACTGCTCAGTTTTACAGGTTATCTCCTGCCATGGGACCAACTGGCCTTTTGGGCGGTAACGGTTGGGACGAATATGGCCAAGGCTACCCCCATCATGGGGGCTGAGGGTCCCTTCCACATCCTGTCAGAAATGAGCGATATATGTTTTTACCTCAGGGGTTCAGTGGATATCAGCGAAAATACCTTGTTGAGATTTTACGTCCTCCATTGTATAGCCCTGCCCCTTGCGGCGGTTGGGCTTATGGGAATACACTTCTGGAGGATAAGGAAGGACGGAGGAATCTCAGGGCCGTTGTAGATGGATATTCTGGCACAACCCGCATGAGACGCACGAATTGTTTTTATAAGTAACGGCGTGGTATAGCCACAAACAAGTTGTAAGTTTAAAGTTCAAGTAAAATAATAACTTTCAACTTACAACTCACAACGTGTAGTTTTTTTCTTAAAAATTTACTGCAGAAGGCCAACAGCTATGCAAGAACGAATAGATGAGGATAAACCGAAGGAAACAGTACCTGAAATTCCGAAGAAACCAGATAAACTTCTTGCCTTTCCCCATCTGGTCTTCAAGGAATTTATCGCGCTGATGCTGGTGAGTCTGGTATTGATTATTATCTCCATGGCTATCAATGCCCCCCTTGAAGAGGTGGCAACACCCACAAAAACTCCTAACCCAGCTAAGGCACCCTGGTATTTTGTCGGACTGCAGGAAATGCTTGTCTACTTTGACCCGTGGATAGCGGGGGTGATGATACCTACATTAATTATCATTGGGTTAATGGCAATACCTTTCGTGGATAAGAATCCTAAGGGAGTGGGAATATACTGTTTCAAGGCGAGGAAATTTGCCTTTGTCATGTTCACGATAGGGATTGTGGCATGGTTTGGGCTGATAATCTTTGGAGTTTATTTTCGCGGTCCAAGCTGGCTCCTTTACATGCCATGGGAGTCATGGGACATTCACAAGCCCGTTATCTCTAAAGGCAATTACATCTTACCCTTATTTATAGGGGTGCCTGCAACGATTGGCTATTACGTCCTGGGGTTGTGGCTCCCCATCCGCTTTGCNCGTAATTTTTACAANACCTTGGGTCCCATTTCTTATTTTGTAACTATGTTCTTTGTCCTGAGTATGTTTGGGTTCTTAGGGAAGATTCCTTTGAGGTTCGTATTCGATATTAAATATATTATTTATACTCCATGGTTCAGCATATGAGGTAAACGTGCTGATGTCTCATATTATATTACGAGGGTTTATTTTTTTGTTGAGATGGATAAATCTGCTTTAGGTCCAACACATTATATATGGTTTGCTGCGGTGGGAGCTGCCCTTGCGGTGGCTACAGTCGCCCTTTGCATAAAGGAGTATGCAAGGGAATGGAAGCACCATCAGGCTATCGTCAAACGTTTGCAGATAAAGGCTGTTGAGGAAAAGATCAAGACCTTAGAATCTGAATTCCCATCTGTCAAGGAAGAAATGAAGGCAAAGCATGAGGAGCGTTTGAGAATGATGAGAATGGTCCGTGCACAGGTTCTGGCCAATCCTGTGAAGATACAACAGATACAGATAGATAGCCTGAAGCGGGTGGACCGTTGCACTACGTGCCATACCGGAATAGAGGATGCTGACATGAAGGATCAGAAAAACCCTTATAAGGGGCATCCGGGAAAATACCTCCAGTGGCACGATATCGAGAACTATGGCTGCACCGTCTGTCATGAGGGACAGGGGCTTTCGACAGACTACAGGCACGCTGCTCATAAGCCCCTCCGCGGGCTTGACAGACCATGGCAGAATGCCGTACTTTCCCGATACTTAATTCAATCCTCGTGTGGTAAGTGCCATCTTGATAAAGAAGTGCCCTTTGCTCCCCTCCTATCTAAAGGCAGAGATGTTATAGAGAAGGCGGGATGTTCAGGCTGTCATAAGGTCCGCCTTTATGAAAATCAGGAGAAGATTGGTCCATCCCTGGACAGGCTGGGTAGTAAGGTAAACCGTACATGGTTTCTCAGGTGGCTCTCTAATCCCAGGGAATACGACCCTCAGGAGGGATTGATACGGTCCAGGATGCCGAAGTTTAACCTCTCAAAAGAACAAATTCTTGCCCTGGAGGCCTTTTTGATGGCCTCCGTGAACGAGACAGCATTAAAAGAACCAGTCGAAGGGGGTGACCCGGAGGCTGGTGGATTACTGTTCCGTGAATCGCGGTGTGTTACCTGTCACCTTGTAGAGGGGAAGGGAGGCTACCTGGCTCCTGAACTCTCAGGGATTACCTCCAAGGTGAATAAGAAATGGCTTTATAACTGGATAAAAGACCCTCATTACTTCCAACCCAGAACCAAGATGCCACAGTTCAACTTTTCAGAAAAACAATTGAGTGATTTAGTTGAATACATATGGGAAGAATTTCAGGGAGAAGAGCTTGAAATTCCAAAAGAATTTGAAGTCATTTCTAGTTCCGATAAAGATACTGGAGAAATGGTTGAACATGGTAAGAAGATATTTATGGAATATGGTTGTACGGGTTGTCACACAAAAACTGGGATTGAGCAGGGAAGGATAGCGCCGGATATCACAGGATTGGCCTCCAGGGATGAGGAAAGGTTGGAGTGGGGTAATGCCCAGGGTGTTGATAAATACATAGGGAACTGGGTCTTTGCCAGATTAAAAGACCCTGACCTGCTGGAAAAGAAGGCAAAGATGCCCTATTTCCCGCTAACAGAAGAGGAGATGGCTGCTGCTACTATGGCATTGCTGAGCGATGCCGGGGAAGACATCCCATCTCAATACGTAGTTTCTGCTTCCGACCGGGAAAACTATCCTGACTTGCCTGGAGAGTTTGGAAAGATAGTAGATAAGTACCGTTGCCGCAGCTGTCATGTAGTATATGGTAAGGGGGGCTGGGTCTCTATGCATCCCCTTGATAGTGAAGGGAGTGAAGTCAAGAAAGAGTGGCTTCGCGGGTACTTCAGCCTGCCTTATAGCCTGAGACCTATACTTCCAGAGAGAATGGTAAACCTCAAAATGAGCGATAGTGAGGTAGATTTACTTGTCAACTTCTTTACTACTGTTATGGTGAATAATAGTATCGCTGGCGATAAAGGTACGTTTACAGAAGAAGAAGTAGCCAGAGGTAAGAGACTTTTTGACAAATATGGATGTATATCCTGTCACATCATGGGTAAAGACGGAGGTTACGTAGGTCCTCCGTTAACCACAGTCGGGGACAGGCTAACAGCTGGATGGATGTTTGCATACCTGAAAAATCCGAGATACTACGAACCCTGGTCTATTCAGCCTGATTATGGTTTTTCCGAAGAGGAGGCCGGGGCATTAGCCGCCTACTTGACAAGCTGTAAAGAAATGAAGAAGGATATACGCGTCAGCCAGGGCAAATAAGAGGTTAGAAATGAAAGAAGATATAAAAAAGACTCCTAAGGTGAAAGCACACATATCCCCTGTTATTATAACGTTAGTCCTTGTTTTTGTTGTATCAGCATCGGCTTTCCTGTTAGGGATGAAGGCCTTTTCTTCTGCCAATATCCACACGAAAACGGAAGGTCTTTCTCCAGAAGGGCAAGACCTTCTTGGAGATGCCCTGGCCAAAACTATGCGAGGGCTTACCAATATTCAAATTGCAGGGAAAAAATATTACGAACAATATTGCATGGTATGTCATGGAGAACAGGGAAAGGGAGATGGGTTTAATGCATTTAATCTGGATCCCAGGCCAAAAGACCTTACAGTGGTTGTAAAAACCACTGGCAATGAAGCGCTCTTTAAGGCTGTTAGTGACGGTACCATTGGAGCAAACGGCAGATTTCAATGCCCACCCTGGGGACGTACTTTGGGTGAAGACAAAATAAATGTCATTATTGCTTACCTTCATGCTTTAGAGGAAAGCTTCTCACGAGATACAGATATACATTAGGGAACAGGCTGTTAGAATTCTATTCCCTTAAAAAACACCATTTATATTTAATAACGACAGGAGTAAAGGCATATGATAAATTTTATTTCGAAATATTTACAGAGTAGCTCTATTTCTGCTAAAAAGATTCTTTACCAGGCAAATGATAGTATTTTCTCTGAAATGGATGCGCCACAGGGGATGTATTTAATAGAATCGGGACAGGTAAAGATATCAAAGAGTGTATCACATACAAATAAAGAGATGGTCCTGGCCACTTACGGGCCTAATGAATTCTTTGGGGAAGTCTCCTTGATTATTGGGAGACCCCGCTATGCAAAGGCTGTGGCCTTGACTGATTGTACCTTATGGGTCCTTGATAAAAAGACCTTTAAAGAGGCCATAGCCAAGAGTCCTGAATTTTCCTTCTCGATAATGCAAGGTCTTGCAAACAAGTTGAGTAATATGAACGAAAAACAAAAAGAAATGATCTCTGACCTGGGAGAATTTACAGAACGACTGGAGGACTTCTCCGCCCTTTTACATACCTTTGTTCCATGATGATCCTGCTTTACAACAAGTTCACATTGCAAGGAAATTAATTGAAGCAGATTTGTCATAATGAAACATTAGACCTAACTGTCCTACAACTGACTTATCCCCCTGCCAACTATGCATTCCTGTGTGTTATGGGGACTCTTTTTTGTTTAATACTCAAAATTATTTTTCAAACAGAAGGGCTGGTGTGGTTTGTGGCGCGCCGCCTATTGCGTAAAGATGTTTGTCGTTTGACCCAATGTATATGGTGCCATCGGGGCCTATGGCAGGTGATGATTCGATGGCGTCTTTTGTTTGAAATGACCACTTCAGGGTGCCATCTGCATTAATGGCATAGAGTTTCCCGTCACTTGAGCCAATATAAACGGTTCCTTCTGAGTCGATGGCAGGTGATGATTCCACCCAGTTGCTAGTTTTGAAACTCCATTTGAGTTTGCAATCTGGATGTACCGCATAAACGAAACCGTTATATGAACCAAAAATAATTGTTCCATCCTTCGCAATAGCCGGGGCACAATGGATGGCCTTTCCGGTGTTAACATACCATTTAACATTGCCATCTGGTTTGATGGCGACAACCCTGCCACTGTCTGTGCCCACATATACTGTTCCGTCGGCGCCTATTGAAGGAGAAGAAAAGGATTGATATACACCCGTACCGACTCGCTTTACCCATTTTTCCACTCCAGCAGGAGATAATGCGTGCATAGCCCCGCTTGTCTCGAAAAGATAAACGGTGCCGTCAGTCCACACTGTTGGTGATGCCGTTATATTGCTTTTTGCAGTAAATTTCCATTTTAGCTTGCCATCGAGTGTAAGGACATAAAGGGTATTATCGTCAGATCCGAAGGAAAGGGTGTCAGCCGTAATTGCTGCAGAGGAAAGGATGATGCCATTGGCTGCGAATGTCCATTTAGGCTTTCCATCCGGCGTGATTGCGTACATTTTTTTGTCCCTTGAGCCGACGTAAATTGTTCCATCTACTCCAATAGCAGGTGAGGCTGTTATTTCATTGCCCACCTGAAAAGCCCATTTTGTGCTGCCGTCCTGGTTAATAGCATACAGTCTGCCATCAATGGAACCAACATAAATGACGCCGTCCAATCCAACGGCTGGAGAAGAGGTGATACGAGTGTCGATCTTAAAGGCCCATTTTAAATTATTGGTTTGTGGCCCTTTGTATGCGCTCTGGCCTGTATGTTGGATATCTCCCCGAAACATTTGCCAGGGGATTTTGCTGGTTTCTGCTTGAACGGATTTGCATTGAAGAAGGGCTGAAATTATAATAAAGAGAAATGTAATTAAGCTGTTGGTTTTATAGGGATTATTTTTCATGCTATTTGATGAGCTAAAGATTTTTTGTAGATTTATCATCTCTTCGTCCATATGCGAATAGGAGAAATATTTGGTTACAAACATATTTTTTGAATTATAATAATACAAACAAATGATGTCAATTAAAGAATATTTCAAAAGTTCCAATCTGGCAGAAGTGATAAAGAAAATATGCTTTATTTAAGATGGATGTGGAAATATAATCTCTGATAAAGAGTTAAGGAATTTTGGAACATATTTAGAAATGGTTAAAGAAAGTAGCAGGATAAAAGGTTTTGTCGGCTTTTTTAAGAGCATTAAGGTTAAGCTTATTTGCTACTTCATACTCATGACGACAATTCCTATCCTTATTGTAAGCAGNACAGCGTATAACAGCGGGAAGAGGGCATTAAACGAAAGCGTGGTTGAAAAGCTTACTTCCATTGCTGATTTAAAAAAAACACAGCTTAGTACGTGGTTACAGGAGCGAATTGTTGATATTGGTGTTCTTTCAACTAATAAATCTTTAGAAATATCTTTTTCAAACTTGCTTTACCTGCGGAAGGCATTTCATACGATTGGGAGGATGAAAGAATCGGAAATTGGTAAAGTTTA
>C687J35021_10003347_pt1 | contig 11043 bp, 6 predicted proteins | sample RifCSPhighO2_12_FD_35021 | JGI IMG/M metagenome (IMG submission 35021)
ATGATGCTGCAACCCAAGGTGCTGGTGGCGGATGAGCCGACCTCGGCGCTGGACGTATCGATCCAGGCCCAGGTGCTCAACCTGTTTATGGACCTGCAGGAAGAGTTCAACACCGGCTACGTGTTTATCTCGCACAACCTCTCGGTGGTACGCCATGTGGCCGACGATGTGCTGGTGATGTACCTCGGCCGCCCAGTGGAAATGGGCTCCAGCGAGCTGATCTACAACCGTCCGCTGCACCCTTACACTCAGGCGCTGCTGTCGGCGACACCGACCATCCATCCCGATCCGAGCAAACCGAAGATCAAGCTCAGCGGCGAGCTGCCCAACCCGCTGTCGCCACCCAGCGGTTGCGCCTTCCACCAACGCTGCCCCCATGCCAGCGAACGCTGCCAGGTTGAACAGCCGGCGCTGCGCCTGCTCGATGCAAGGCAGGTGGCCTGCCACCATGCGGAGACGATCAACGGCTAAGCCAAAAAATCGCGGGCATGGCCCGCTCCTACAAGAGCGCCACTGAGCTGTAGGAGCGGGCCATGCCCGCGATGGGAACAGCACGGTATCAACGCCGAAAAAACCGATAAAACTCACGCAGTTCGGCCTGGGCATCGCTGACGCTGACCGGGGTAAAGCGCACCTCCTGGTGCGCCGGGCATTGCGCCAGGCGGCTCTGGTCCAGCGGGTGCAACCAGCCCAGCAGCGGGTAGCCGCCCATGGTCTGGTGATCGGCCTGGAGAATGATCGGCTGGCCGTCCGGCGGCACCTGAATGGCCCCGCGGCCGACGCCCAGGGACCACTGCCGCGCCGGCACCTGCAGCGGCTCGCCCAGTAGCCGCGCGCCCATCCGGTCGGAATGCGGGCTGAGCTGCCAGGCCTGGGCGAAAAAGCCCTGCAACTGATCTTCATCGAAACTCGCCGCATCGCCGCCGGTAATCACCCGCAACAGGGGCTTGCCGCGGTAGTCCGGGCGATAGGGCCAGGGCACGCTGGCCGGGTGACTGAATACACCGCGGTTGCCGCACAGCAACCGATCCCCCGCCTGCAGCGGCGAACCCTGGCCGTCCAGGCCGCCGAGGCCCTCGCGTTGCTGGGCGCTGACACTGCCCAGTACCGGCACGGCGCGAAAGCCGCCGGCCACCGCCAGGTAGGCGCGCTGACCGCTGCGGGCAAAGCCCAGCTGCAGGGACGCCCCGGCGCGCACGGGAAACCGCGACCAGAGCGGCAGCGCCCGGCCATCCAGGCTAAGGGGCATCTCCGCGCCACAGACCGCCAGCCAGGTGTCGCGCTCGGCCTGCAGTTCGACATCGCCCAGGGCGATTTCCAGCAGCGGTGTGCCCCAGGGATTGTCCAGCAGGCGGTTGGCCCAGGCCGCCGCATGCAGATCCTGCGGCCCGGCCGGCGATACACCGAGGTGCTGCCAGCCGTGGCGACCGCCATCCTGCAGCAGGCTCAGCGGCCCCGGCTTCAATACCCGCAGGCCTTTCACGGCTAGCCGCCCTCGCTGATAAAGTCGCGCTCGTCGATTGCGCGGAAACGCACCCGGTCGCCCAGAGCCAGAGGACATGGCGGCTCGCGGGTGGCATCGAACAGGGTCCAGGGGCAACGCCCGAGCAGGTGCCAGCCGCCGGGCGAGCGCTGCGGGTAGATGGCCGTCAGCCGCTCGGCGATGGCCAGGCTGCCGGCCGGCACCGCCAGCCGCGGGGTGGCGCGGCGCGGCAAGAGCAGACGCGGATGCAGCTCGCCCAGGTAGGCGAAGCCGGGGGCAAAGCCGATGGCCCCGACGCGGTACTCGGGCGCGCCATGCAGCTCGATCACCTGCTGGAGATCCAGGCGACACAGGCGCGCCACCTCGGCCAGGTCTTCACCGTTGTAACAGATGGGGATTTCATGCAAACGCCCCGCCCGCTCGCTCAAGGGCTGGTCGATCCAACGCTCCAGCAGCGGCTTGAGCTTCTCGGCCAGTTGCAGGTGATCGGTGCGGGTCAGGTCGTAGTGCAGCAACAGGCTGGTCCAGCCGGGTACCAGATCGGTGAGCAAGGGGCCGAGCTCGCCACGGATACGTTCGGCCAGCAGGGCCATACGCTGCGCCAGGTGCGCGTCCGGCTGCTCGGCCAGCACCAGCAGCAGCGCTTCGGCACCGGCCGGTTCGATGCGGATCACGAGGCGTCCAGCATGGCCCGCAAACGCCGTAGCACGGCCAGTGAGTCGGCGTTGTCGCCATGCACGCAGAGGCTGTCGGCGCGCAGCTGCAAGGGCTTGCCGTCGATATCGGCGAAGGGCTCGCCGCGGGCAATCGCCAGGCCCTGTTCGAGAATCCGCTGCGGATCGCGATGCACCGCCCCGGACAGCCGTCGCGGGGCCAGCTGCCCATCGGCCAGATAGGCGCGGTCGGCGAAGGCCTCGAACAGCAGCGGCACATCGGCTTCATCGGCCAGATGCAGCTCGCGGGCGTTGTCGGTCAGGGCCAGGGTCATCAGCGGCAGGCCCTGGCGATAGCTGGCGCAGGCCTCCAGCACCGCCGAGAACAGGGCATCGTCGCGCACCAGGTCGTTGTACAGCGCACCATGGGGTTTGACATAGGCCAGGCGGGTGCCGGCGGCGCGGCAGAAGGCATCCAGCGCGCCGACCTGGTAGAGCACCAGAGCGGTCACCTCGTAGGGTGAGCAGGCCATATGCCGACGACCGAAACCGACCATATCGGGATAGGCCGGATGCGCGCCAATGCTCACCCCATGCTGCACCGCCAGCTCGACGGTGCGCAGCATGGTCATGGGGTCGGAGGCATGAAAGCCGCAAGCCAGGTTGGCCTGATCGATCAACGGCATGGCATGGGCATCGTCACCCATGTTCCAGACGCCGAAGCTTTCGCCCATATCGCAGTTCAGCAGGATTCTTTTCATGGCCCCAAGCTTAGAGCCACAGGCGCAACGGCACCAGTCGCAACCGCGCACTTTGCGACCTCGGGCCGGGCCCCGGGGCCAGCGGCACAGGGCTCAATACACATCGCGGCGATAGCGGCCCTCTTCGCGCAGCGCATTGACTGCGGCTTCGCCCAGCAATTCGCGCAGCACCTGGTCCACCCCGCTGGCCATGCCTTTGAGGCTGCCGCAGACGTAGATCGCCGCACCCTCGGCCAGCCATTCGCGCAGCGGCTCGGCGGCTTCACGCAGGCGGTCCTGCACATAGACCCTGGCGGCCTGGTCGCGGGAAAAGGCCAGGTCCAGCCGCGTCAGATCACCAGCGGCCAGCCAGCCCTGCAGCTGCGCCTGGCAATAGAAGTCATGGGCCGCGTTGCGCTCACCGAACAGCAACCAGTTAGCCCTATGCCCGGCAACGATCCGCACCTTGAGCAGACTGCGCAGCCCGGCCAGGCCGGTGCCATTGCCGATCAGGATCAGCGGCCGCGCATCCCCCGGTGCATGGAAGGCGCTGTTACGCCGCACCCGCGCCAGCAGCTGGCCGTGCAGCGCTGCGCCTTCGGTCAGCCAGCCGGAGCCGAGGCCCAGCGAGCCGTCAGCATGCCTTTCCTGACGTACGATCAGCTCCAGCTCGCCGTCGCTGGGCAAGGAGGCGATGGAGTATTCGCGGTCAGCCAACGGCACCAGTGCATCCAGCAAGGCCTGGGCATGCAGACCAACCAGATGGCTGAACTGCTCGGGCAACTGTTTGCCGTGCAATGCCTGCTGCAGCGACTGGCTCAGGCCATCGAGGCTGACCCTTTGCCTGCCGTCCACTGCATGGGCCTGCAACCAGGCCTGCACTGTGGCATCGCTGTGACGTGGCGGCACTTCGAGAATATCGCCGGCATTCCAGTTAGTCGGCTGTGCGGCACGCAATGCCAGCAGGTAGGTCGGCGCGCCCTGGCTGCCGGGGTTTAGCAGCTCGCGACGCGTCAGGGTCCACAAGCCATAGGGCGTTTCGCCCTGCTGCAGCGGCTGGGCACCGGTCAGTTCGCCGAGTTGACGCTGCCAGCTGGCCAGCGCCGTGGTATCGGCGGCATCGACCTGCACCGCATCGAACAGGCTGCGCGCGCCCTGCTGCGCCAGCCAGTCCTGCACGCGCAGGGCAAAGCCGCAGAAGTGCTGATACTGACGGTCGCCGAGGGCCAGCATGGCGTAACGCAGCTGGGGCAGGTCCAGGGCCTGGCCGAGCAGCTTGCGCTCGAAGCCGCGGGCACTGTCAGGGGCCTCGCCATCGCCAAAGGTGCTCAGCACAAATAGCGCATTGTGCGCCTGGCGCAGCATCTGCTCGTTGAGTTTGGCCAAAGGCTGCACGCTGACGGCCAGGCCGGCGGCCTGCAGCTGCCCGGCGGTTTGCCAGGCCAGCTGTTCGGCAAAACCGCTCTGGCTGGCAAAGCCGATCAGCCAGCCATTGCCCGGTTCTGTATTCGGCGGCAGCGCGTCACGCGCCTTGATCAGCGCGCGCTTCTTGCGCCGGCGGTCGAGGTACAGCAGCCAGCCGGTGATGGCGAACAGCGGCATTGCCAGGCTGGCCAGGAACATCAGGATGCGCCCGGGCAGGCCGAAGTAGCTGCCCACGTGCAGGGCATAGATGCTGGTCAGCAGCTGATCACCAAAGGTCTGCTCGCGGTAGCGTTTGTGCTGTTTCACCACGCCGCTTTGCCCATCCAGGCTGAGCTGGTTGAAGGCGCGCTCATGGGGCGCGTCGTCACGCAGATAGAACACCGTGGCCGGCTGACCGGGCGCAGCCGGCAGGCGCAGGCTGTAACCGCTCAGCTGCGGCCCGGCGGCCTGCTGCAGACCGGCCCAGAGCGCCGGGTAATTCACCACGGGTACGGCCCCGGCAGCTGGCCGACCGCCACGCTTGCGCTGCTCGCCTGCAGGCTCGCTGCTGAGCAGCGCGGTCAGCCCTTCGCGGTACCAGGCGTAGGACCAGTACAGCCCGGTCACTGCCGCACAGAGATAGAACGCCAGGCACCAGGTGCCAGCCACCGCATGCAGATCCCAGTTGAATGCGCGACCGCGCTTGGCCCAGTCCAGGGTCAGCCAGGCGCGCCAGTTCAAGGCCTGGCGCGGCCAGCGCAGGTAGAGGCCGGAGAGGCAGAAGAAGATCAGCGTCAGGGTACTGGCGGCGGTGATCTGCTTGCCGTACTCGCCCATGGCAAGAAAGCGGTGCAGCTCCAGCATCAGATCGAAAAAGCCTTGGCCACGCGCCTCGCCGAGCAGCTCGCCGCTATAGGGGTCGAAATAGCGCGCCTCGCCGCGGCGCTCGCCCGCAGGCGGGGCGAACATCGCCCGCCCGGCGCGGTCGGCCGCCGCCTCGACGTTCAGACGCACCACCCGCTGCTGGCTGGCCGCCTCGATACGCGGCACCAGCACGTCAGGCGTCAGCACGCCGCTGGCGCGCACTTCGTCCTGTAACACCTCGGGATTGAGCGCGCGCAACAATTCGTCCTGAAACGAATAAGCCGCGCCGGTCAGGCCCATCAGCGCCAGCACCAGACCCGCGCTGATACCGAGCAACCAGTGCAGTTGGAAGAGGACTTTCTTCAGCATTTTTCCGACTCAGTCACTGCCCGACCTGGGCTCGCGATGGTTTTAAAGCGGATGTTTAGAAACTGACCCGATAGCCCAGGGTCACGGTGCGCCCGCGGCCCATAAACATCTGATCGTCACGCTTGCTGGCAGCCTGGGCGTAATAGGTCAGGTATTCCTTGTTCAGCAGGTTCTCGATACCCAGGCTGGCCTCACCGACCGGCAGGCGATAGCCGAGCGAGGCGTCGACCAGGCTGTAGCCGTCGAAGTCCAGGTCCGGGTCGTCGAAGCCGCGGCTGGCGTAGTGGTTGGCCTGCAGGCGGGTATTCAGCTTGTCGGTCCAGTTGGCCTGCCAGCTGACGCCGTAACGGTCCGGGGAGATGTTGGCACCGTCCAGATCGGTATCGACCTTGCCGTCGCCGTCGGTGTCGGACTGACCATTGACCTGGGCATAGGTGGCCTGCATGCGATGCACGGGGTTGATCTGCCAGCCGGCCGTGGCCTCGATACCGTCGATTTCGCTGCGCTCGCGGCGAATCTGATAGACCCCGCCGACATTCTCCAGGCGCGCGCCCAGGTCGGCATTGGATTCGAAGTAGCCGATTTCCGCATCGAATGGACCATGGTTGAAACGCAGGCCGACCTCGCGGTTGTCGGTGACGATCGGCTGCAGGTCGAGAAAGCTGTCGACGCTCATGCCCGGCTGGCTGATGCCACGCAGCACGCGGCCGACATCCGGCATGCCGAAGCCTTCGGAGTAGTTGGCGTAGAGCTGCGCCCAGTCGCTGAGTTCAAACACCAGGCCGGTGTTGAACAGGGTTTCCTCGAACGTGGGGCTACCGCCCTCGACACTGACACCGCCGGCCGGTTTGGTGGTCGAGGCGATGGTGTGGAAGCTGCCCACCTCCAGCTCGGCATACTCGTGGCGTACCCCGGCGTGCAGGGTGAGGCGCTCGTGGGCGCGGATTTCCGCCTGGATAAAGGGCGCGAAGTTGCGGAACCGGGTTTCCGGCACCCACTCGCGGTCGGTAGCGATGAGCATCTGGCTGGTGGTGTCCTGCAGCACATCGAGGCCGCCGGTGAGCATCAGATGGTTATCGAACAGGCCGTCGCGGCTCAGGGTGAACTTGCCGCCGTATTTGTCCGACTCGTTCTGCGACTGGTCGAACAGGGTGCCAACCGGCGCAATCGAGGCATCCTGGAAGGACGCCAGGCTGTTGCCGCCAAACCGCGCGCGGAAGCGCTGACTGTAGAGCTGCACGCTCAGGCGATTGCCACTCAGGTCGTCATGCTTGTAGCTCAGGCTGGTGGCCAGCACCTCGTTCTGCGGCGCTTCGCCCGGCGGGCTGCCCTTGCGCGAAGTGGCCGGAGTGCCGGCAGCGCGGTTGCCCGGCACATTGACGTACTCGTGCTCGCCCTCGATCTGAAAGCGATTGACCATCAGTTCCAGGTTCTGCTCGCTGTCGAACCAGTAACCGAGTTTGAGCAGCAGGTCGCTGCTGTGCGAGTTCATGATGTCGCCCTGGGTGTCGTCTACGCCGATCAGGGTGCCATTGGCATCGTAGGACATGCCGCGGGTATGCCAGCTGGCTGCGGCCAGGTAGTCCCAGCTGCCCTCGTTGCCTTCAACACGGTAATCCAGCTTGTAGCCCAGGCCGGCGGACTCATAGTCAGTCGGCGCTTCCAGGCTGACCCCGGCATGCTGGCGGAGCGTACCGCCCTTAGGCCTGCGGGTGACGTAGTTGATGATCCCGCCGGTAGCGCCCAGCCCATGCTCGGCGCTGGCCCCGTGGATCACCTCGATGCGCTCGACCATGGCCATATCGATGGTGTAGCCATCGCGGGCGCTGTTGCGCAGCGGCGTGGACTGCGGCACGCCATCGATCAGCACCAGCGCCGAGCGGCCACGGAATGTCTCGCCGGCGCTGCTCATCTTCTGCCGGCTCGGCGAATAGGAGGGAATCAGGTTGCTGAGGATCTGGCCGTGATCGGAGGTGATCGCCAGCTGCTGCTCGATCTGCTCACGGCTGATCACCGTGATCTTCTGCGGTGTCTTGCCCGCCTCGCTCTTGGCGCGGGTGGCACTGATGGTGACGGCTTCCAGTTCGACCGCCTCTTCGGCGTAAACGGGGGCACCCGCAAGGGCCGTACAGGCCAGGGAAATGCTTAGACATAGACGGGAACGGCAGAACACTGGGGCGGCCTCCAGGGGAATTACGCAGTGAAAGCGTCAGGGCCGCGCACCATACACGTGTTACGAATCACTTGCATTAGCATCTACACCAAAGTGTCAGCGCTCCACGCGCGACTGCCGGCCATCAGCCCCCTGTTTTTCCGCCTCACCACCGCGTCGAGCGCCAGGAAAGCACCCCGCTTACATAATTTACATCTTGCCGAAAGCCTCATCGGCAAAGGCTTTCAGCGCACCTGAGCGGCGCGGAAAGCTGCGCCGGCGAAATCAGGATTGAACCCTATTTGCAATTCATTATCATCCGCATCACTTTTCTCCACCCCCTCCCCTGGAGTCATCGATGCCTTTCGCCCGCAACCGCACCGTTCTGGTCAGCGCCATCACCCTCGCCAGCGCCGTTATGGCCAGCGCACATGCCAACGAACCCATTGCCCTGAAAGATGTGGTGGTCAGCGCCTCCGGTTTCGAGCAGAAAGTCACCGACGCCCCGGCCAGCATCAGCGTGTTGAGCCAGCAAGATCTGCAGCAGAAGCGCTACAGCAACCTGGCCCAGGCTCTGGAAGACGTTGAAGGCATCGATGTGCGTCAGGGCACCGGCAAGACCGGCGGCCTGAATATCAGCATTCGCGGCCTGCCCAGCGAGTACACCCTGATCCTCATCGATGGCCGTCGGCAGAAAAGCGCGGGCAACGTCACTCCCAACGGTTTCAACGAAACCGCCACCAGCTTTATGCCGCCGATGTCGGCCATCGAGCGTATCGAGGTGATTCGCGGGCCGATGTCGACCCTCTACGGTTCCGACGCCATGGGCGGCGTGGTCAATATCATCACCAAGAAAGTCGCCAAGGAATGGGGCGCGGCGATCAGCCTGGATCACACCTTCCAGGAAAATCGCGACTACGGCGAAACCAGCAGCACCAGCCTGTATGCCAGCGGCCCGCTGATCGACAACCTGCTCGGTCTGGCCGTGCGCGGCAGCCTGTTTGACCGGGGCGCATCCGATCTGAGCTTCGACGACGACTCGACCGTCAGCAAGCGCGGTGCCTCNCCGGTGGAGGGTCGCAACTACAGCGCNGGGGCGCGGCTGACCCTGACCCCCCATGANAATCACGACTTCTCCCTGGACCTCGAGCAAGGCCGCCAGGTCTACAACAACGATGACTGCCAGCTCGGCACCCTGGATGGCAAAAACGGCGGCAGCGCGGTCAACGGCTGCAATGTCGAGCGGCCCACGCAGATCAACGGCTACGACGACGAACTGCTCTTCGAGCGTGACCAGTTCGCCCTCAGCCACACCGCCCGCCTCGGCTTCGGCACGCTGGACAGCAGCCTGACCCACAACACCACCGAGACCATCGGCCGCACCATCCCCGGCACCCGCGGCGTGGCCTATAGCGGCTACCCGGCCATCGTTGCCGGCGATGATCGTGAGCTGAAATCCACCGACCTGATCTTCGACAGCAAATTGGTCAGCCCGCTGGGCGACTCGCATACCGCCACCCTCGGCGGTCAGTACTGGGACGCCGAAGTCAGCGACGGCATCGCTTCGGAAGACTTCCAGCAAACCTCNTGGGCCCTGTTCGTCGAAGACGAATGGCGACTGCGNGACGACCTGGCCCTGACCCTGGGCGCGCGTTATNAAGACCACGAGGCCTTTGGCGGCCATGTCAGCCCGCGCGCTTATCTGGTGTGGAACACCACTGACAACTGGACCCTGAAAGGCGGCGTCAGCCGCGGCTACAAGACCCCGACCCTGAACCAGCTGCATGACGGCATNAGNGGCGTGACCGGCCAGGGNCGCACNATCACCATCGGCAGCCCGGACCTGGAACCGGAAATCACCACCAACACCGAGTTCGGGNTGTACTTCGACAACCTGGCCGGCTTCGATGCCAACGCCACGCTGTTCCACAACAAGTTCAAGGACAAGATCGACGACGGCACGCCGTTGGCCAACTGCAACTTCACCGCCAATCCGAACCAGCCNGGCTGCGTCAGCCTGGGTAGCGGCTTCACCCAGGAGAGCTTCTCCCAGAGCGTCAATATCGGCGAAGCCGAAACCCAGGGNCTGGAACTGGCAGGCGGCTGGCAGTTCGCTCCAGCCTGGAAGCTGGCGNTGAATTACACCTACACCGACAGCGAACAGAAGAGCGGCATCAACGCAGGTGCGCCGCTGACCAACACCCCGGAGCACATGGCCCACGCCCGCCTGAGCTGGACCACCAGCGACCGCCTGACCCTGTGGTTTAAAGGTGAATACCGCGGCGAACGTGCACGCTTCACCGACAAATACGAGAACCTCACGGCGGCCAACCAGGCGCTGCAGGATCAGGTCGGCGACCTGAAGGCCTACGAGGTATTCCACCTGGGCGGCTCGTACAGGGCGTCTGAGAACCTGACGCTGAACGCCACCCTGTACAACGTCTTCGACAAGGACTTCACCAAGGGCAAGACCTACACCACCAATACCGGCAGCACCGGCTGGGCCTCCAGCTATATCCAGGCGGCGCAGTCCACCACCGGCACCCTGGAAGAAGGCCGCCGCCTCTGGCTGTCAGCCAACCTCAGCTTCTAAGCCTGCCTATCGCCCGCCCAGTGGCGGGCCTTGGCGCACACACCTCTCTTCCCTGCCCCTGCGAACGCCCTAAGCGCTGGCTTCTGGATCTGCGCGGTGCCGATCGGCATCACCTATCTTGCGCCATGCCGGCACTACTGCTGGCTGTAACCTCGATGGCCTGGGCCCACCAACGACCTGCGGACCATCCTGCAACCCCATTCAGCTGCGCGGCCCGCGCCCTCCGCCTCTGGAACAGCCCCGGTAGAAACACAAAACCCCGCCGAAGCGGGGTTTATGTGGCAACAGAGGGCGGCCTAGAGGAAGAACGACTTCAGCGGCGGGAAGCCATTGAACTCCACGGCGCTGTAGCTGGTGGTGTAGGCACCGGTGGACAGCCAGTAGAGGCGGTCGCCGATGGCCAGGTTGAGCGGCAGGCCGTACTTGTAGTTCTCATACATGATGTCGGCGCTGTCGCAGGTCGGGCCTGCGATCACCACCTCTTCCATCTCGCCCTTCTTCTCGGTCCAGATCGGGAACTTGATGGCTTCGTCCATGGTTTCGATCAGGCCGCTGAACTTGCCCACGTCCACATACACCCAGCGCTCCACGGCGGTACGCGACTTGCGTGCGACCAGCACCACTTCACTGACCAGGATACCGGCGTTGGAGATCAACGAACGGCCCGGCTCGAGGATGATTTCCGGCAGGTCGTCGCCGAAGTCGTCCTTGAGGAAGCGGATGATTTCCTCGGCGTAGGTTTCCAGGCTGTTGGTGCGGGTGATGTAGTTGGCCGGGAAGCCGCC
>C687J35021_10003350_pt1 | contig 11035 bp, 8 predicted proteins | sample RifCSPhighO2_12_FD_35021 | JGI IMG/M metagenome (IMG submission 35021)
AAGGTGGGCGCTGCAACAGAGGCGGAGATGAACGAGAAAAAGGCCCGTGTAGAGGATGCACTCCACGCCACCAGGGCTGCCGTTGCGGAGGGGATAGTACCCGGCGGCGGTGTTGCGTATGTNCGGATCATTCCCGTGCTCGAAGAAGCCAGAAAGAAATTTAAGGGTGATGAAAAGATGGGGCTCGATATAGTGACCAAGGCCCTTGAGGCACCCATGCGCCAGATAGCCGAAAACACCGGTGAGAACGGGCCTGTGGTTGTGGAGACGGTAAAGGGTTTGAAGACGAACATGGGTTTTGATGCAAATACCCGCCGTTACGTAGATATGCTCAGCGAGGGCATTATAGACCCCACCAAGGTCACCCGCATCGCACTTCAGAATGCCGCCTCGATCGCCGGTCTCATGCTTACCACCGAGACGATGGTGACGGAACTCAAGGAGGAAGAGGAGGAAGGCGCCGCAGCGGTTGAGGGTGCCGTGAAGTAAGATTCTTTCTAGATTTAGATTCTAACGAAGAGGCCGCTTTGCTGATATCATCAAAGCGGCCCTTTTTATTGTTAGAGGTCGTTAAAAATCTGTGCAATTGATGCCATTCTGAGGGCTCGCCCATCCGCCCTAGGCGGAGTGGAGGAACTTGTCCTGAGCCTGCCGAAGGGACTCTACACAACAACCCAATCCGTCAGGTTTGGGGTGGGCTGGGACAGACAGTAGGAGCCGGTGTGTCAGATTAAGTACTATCCACTACAAATGAGCCGAAATAGAAGATTTAACTTGTTAGAAAGTCTATCAGTTGCCCACTGTCTATACTTTCTTGCAATGTCATTGTATTAGAATTGCATAAAAGCACATCAAAAACACTTCGATATCTTTTGATAGTTTCCTCGCTTTTGTCAACAACGAATATTTTAGGTTTCTCGCATGTTTTTCTTAAGGCAAATGTTCCTGCGAAAAAAGATTTCATAAAACCGTCACTTGGTGGCATACTATACCCAATAAAAATTATTTTTTTAGCATTAACTACTGCATTAAAGGCGGCATTCCACATGTCTTTTACCCATTTATATTGCTCAAGTTTTGCGTAAGTAGGAGGGATAATTGCTGGAGATAATGCAGGATCCTTTTTTCTAATATCACATATAGCTTCAAGGGCAAAAACTGCAGGCAAATATTCGCGAATCCAGTACTTTTTACCTGCTTTTCTATCTGCAATATAGATAACATCATCAGAAGATTTATTTTGAAAGAAATTGATGCTTCCGTGTAATTTGCATACTGGAACCTTTTTAGAATTACTGCTAGAATTACTGCCAAAATATACGTAAGGATCACCTTTCCCGATACTTATGCTTTTTGCATCTATTGGATAAAAACATTCAATACCATTTTCCGAACAATTATATTCAAATACCAAATCATAATTGGTTGTGATAATGGTTAACTTACTATCCAACCCGTAATCTTTTATAATTTTTTTAAATAATTTATCATAGCATGTTTCTTTATTTTCCTTTTCCTGTTTATGACTTGGATATTGTTGATATATTTTCCACAGCCATAATTTAATTTGATTTACCAACTCCTGAGGTGTTTCTGTTCCTCCACAGCAACTTATCGTAGGTATCCTCGACATTAAAATTGTTTCTGCTACACTGAACACCTCTTCTATATTATCCAAAGCACTGCCCCTTATGATGAAAGAGCTGCGGCAAACATCTTGAAACCAGTAGAAAGTTTCTGCGGCTTTGTTTAAATGAGGGGCGGCTTCTCGATTTTGCAGAAGCCGATGTTTCTCAATCCCCTCATAATCCTTGTGTGATTCTGAACCAAAGGTTTTCATGGTAGGCAGACCAGCATCACAAGAAAATCCTGCACCCCAAAAAAGCACTATATCTTTTTCCATCCTGAATCCTACGTGAAAACGGGCTAAATTTTCAGGTTCGCAATTTTCTTTATGGCGTACTCTAAAGCATCTTTGTATTAGTTTGCAGCTTTAAAATGGGTCTGTTGCCAGACCCTGTAAGTTCACCTGGAATTATTACCCAGTGCATAAAATAGGTGACATTTCCCCTTCACAGACTGTGTCATAGTAGCGTAAGTCATGGACAGGGATAAACCCTGTTCCTACGATAAATCAAGCCCCTACGAATAAATAAGCGATTCGTTCGCGGTGGCGTTCTGTCGGCTGTTGACTTTGGCGGGCAACATCATGGTAAGTGGAAGAAATTTTATGCCTTAGGAAGGTAAAAGTCAAGGATTCCAGACAAGAGACCTCTGCAAAATCTGACAGTACCTTTAAATTCCCCCCTCCCTCGAGGGGAGGGGGAAGGGGGAGGGTGACTATCCTACTCACTAAGTATACTTGGTATAGAGATACGAAGTAGAAGTCCTGTATCACCCCCACCCTGCCCTCCCCCCTCAAGGGGGAGGATACACCCGTTTTAGACTTTGTAGATGGAGTTTTGCAGAGGTTTTCGGCAAACGGGGATTAAACCACTTGCATTTTTCCCCTGCCAAAAATATAATTAAAACTTAACAGACTTATTTTTGCCTTAGTTGCTTAATCTTTCAATGAGAAGGACTTATGGCCTGGGCGGATGACGAAGATTATTACCGCATCCTTGGTGTAGATAGAAACGCCTCGCAAGAAGACGTAAAGAAGGCCTATCGGAAGATGGCTCTGAAGTACCATCCCGACAGAAACCCCGGGGACAAAAGCGCCGAGCAGAGTTTCAAAAGGGCTGCAGAGGCTTACGAGATATTGGGCGACCCGGATAAAAGAAAGCGCTACGATACGTACGGGCGTGAGGGCATAAAGGGTTTTGAGACACATTTTACGTCGTTTGACGATATCTTCGAGCATTTTAGCGATGTCTTCGGCGGCGGCAGTATATTTGAGGAATTTTTTGGCGGGCGCACCCGTACCCGTACGGCGGCGCGGCGCGGCGCAAGCCTCAGGGTGGATATAGAGGTGGATTTACGTGAAGTATCCACGGGTGTGGAGAAGACCATCGGACTTAACAGGCGCGAATCCTGTGAACACTGCTTGGGTACGGGTGTTAAACCAGGTACGTCTCCCAAGACTTGTTCCTCATGCGGCGGCAGAGGCGAGGTTCAGAGGACACAGGGTTTTTTTGTCCTCCGCACTACGTGTGGCAAGTGCGGTGGGCAGGGGAAGATAGTCGAGCACCCGTGCCAGATGTGCCGCGGCAGCGGGCGTGTTGCGAAGCGGCATCACATCAAGGTGCAGGTGCCCGCCGGCGTCGAAGACGGTATGAGGCTACGTGTCGCGGGTCAGGGAGAAGCCGGTGAAAACGGTGCGCCCAGCGGAGACCTTTATTGTGATGTACATGTGAAGCCCCATCCAATCTTTCAGAGGCAGGGCAGTGACGTGGTCTGCGAACTGCCGGTGAGCTTCGCCCAGGTCGCTCTCGGATGTGAAATTGACGTACCCACACTGAAGGGGACTATTACTAAGGTCAAGATCCCCAAGGGTGCCCAGTATGGAGATACTATTCCGGTTAAGGGAGAGGGCCTTCCTTCCATGCAAGGATGGGGCAAGGGCAGCCTATTGGTGCGGGTAGTGGTCGAGACCCCGGTCAGGCTTACGGAGAAGCAGGAAGAACTTCTCAGGGAATTTGCCAGTATGGAAAACAGTAACCTCAGTCCGAAGCGGAAGAGCTTTTTACAGAAGGTGAAGGAGTATTTTGAATAATGACTGAAGAAGAAAAAGAGGAAAGAACTGCCGNGACAGAGGAGGCNGCGGCCGAGAAATCACCTCAGCCGGAAGGGGCGCCTAAAGAAGGGGCAGCGGAGGCTCCGGGGGAGAAGAAGGTTGAGCTCACGGAGAAGGAGTATGCCGAGCTTAGGAAAAAGGCTGAGGAAAGGGACGAGTATTTGAACATGTTCCTCAGGGCAAAGGCCGATTTCCAGAATTATCAGAAGCGGGCTAGAAAAGAGATGGAGGCGCTGAACCACCTGGCAGTTCAAGACGTGATGCGCGCGCTTTTACCTATTTTGGACAATCTCTACAGGGCCGTGAAATCTGTCGGAAAGCCTGACACACAGTCCCTTGAAAAATTCCTTCATGGCGTAGTGCTGACTCAGGACCAGTTCCTTAAGGTCCTTAACGGTTTTGGCGTCAAGGTCGTACATGGACAGGAGGGCCAGGCATTTAACCCGGAACTGCATGAGGCCATTATGGAGGTGGAAAACGACAAGCTTCCCCACCATACCGTCCTCGAGGAGATAGAGCAGGGTTTCTTCCTGAATGATAAGGTCCTAAGACCGGCAAAAGTTAAGGTTTCCAAGAGGACTGCTGCTAAGGCTGGGGAGGGTGCGGCAGCAGAAGGGAAGGACAGACCTGCGAAAGGGGTTGCCGAGACCACCGAAGACACTGCGAAAGTATCTCCCAAAACCGCACAGGGGCTGGATACCGGCCCCGTGCTTGGTGAAGAAGAACCTGTTGTATAAATGGACCCCCCAAGAAATCTATTGGTGTTTCCAATCCCCCTCAAATACGGAGGGAATGCCGCAGCAGATTTTATGGACGGAGTTTTGCAGGTAGCTCACTATGCCCAAGATAGATTGTAGATACTGTGACAAGGAGTTGGTTTATAAGTCCACGCGGGACCTTCCCTTTTTCCCCTTCTGCTCTGAGCGTTGTAAGCTCATAGACCTGGGTAAATGGGTGGAGGAAGAGCACAGGATAGAGGAATCTTTCACGCCGGAAGAGGTCAACGAGACGGATGAGTCCAAGGGTGAGTGAAATACCTACGCTTAATTATAATTGGGTTATAAGCGTCTTTTGGGATACGTGGGGGGGACGATAACAGGTATCATTTTTTATTTGGAAAAGTTTTGTAACCTATGCAGCGGATTGGTAGTAATATTTTGGCACTGGCAACCACCAAAAAAATTTCGCAGGCCGTTTATCCCGTAGAAACAGGCCTAATATCTTATTCAGAGTGTTATCCATGTCTATATACTCCACACGTTTTATCAACTAGCAACTTGAATTTTGGGCCAATCCTTGTATAATGTTTCTTTGGGATTTTTTATCGTGTTTTCACAAACCTCTCTTAGCACCTACGGGCCTTATTTATGAAGATGATAGAGGCCATCATTCAACCTGCCAGGCTGGAGGCCGTAAAGGACGCTCTCTGTGAAGTCGGAGTAGTAAGACTCACCGTAAGCGACGTAGAGGGTTTGGGTGGCAAGGAAAAGCGTACCGAGACCTTTCGGGGACAGGAATACACCGTTGACACCGTACGGAGGGTCAAGCTGGAGATAGCCGTCAACGAGTCCTTTGTNGAGCCTACGGTAGAGAGCATTGTCCGCGCGGGCAGACTGGGAGAAGAAGACGGCGACGGCAAGGTCTTTGTCCTCCCGCTGGAGGATGCGGTACGCATAAGGACCGGTGAAAGGGGGCCTGAGGCCATCTAAAAATGACTCCAAAAGAAGCAATAGAACTGTGTAAGAAAAAGGGGGCCCAGGTCGTAGACCTCAGGTTCTCCGACCTTATGGGCAAGTGGCACCATTTTTCAATACCCGTCCGAGAACTCACAGAAACGGTGTTTGAGGAGGGTTTTGGCTTCGACGGCTCCAGTCTGCGCGCCTGGCAGCCCATTCACATGAGCGACCTCCTGGCCATACCCGACGCCCGCACGGCGGTAATGGACCCTTTCCTGGATGCCCCCACGATGATACTTATATGCGATATACTGGAGCCCATCACCAGAGAGAATTACAGCAGGGACCCCCGCTTCATCGCACGGAAGGCGGAGACGTATCTCAAATCCACAGGTATAGCGGATACGGCCTATTTCGGCCCCGAGGCAGAATTCTTTATTTTCGACAGCCTCCGTTTTAACCACCAGCCCAACCACTCGTTTTATTTCATAGAGTCCTCCGAGGGAAACTGGACGACGGGGGAAGACGAGCGCCCGAACCTCGGCTATAAGATCGCCCTTAAGGAGGGATACCAGCCCGTCCCTCCCGCTGACACCCTGCAGAACGTCCGCTCAGAGATGATGCTCCACATGGAAGGGTGCGGCATCGAGGTGGAGCGGCAGCACCACGAGGTGGCCACGGGTGGCCAGGGCGAGATTAACTTTAGATTTGGCACGCTCGTGAAGACGGCCGACACCATGCAGCTCTATAAATACATCATAAAAAACACTGCAAGGAAGCACGGCAAGATGGCGACCTTTATGCCCAAGCCCATCATGGGTGACAACGGTTCGGGCATGCACACGCACTTTTCCCTCTGGAAGGGCGGGGAACCCCTCTTTGCGGGAGACGGCTACGCAGGCCTGAGCAATACGGCCATGTACGCCATCGGGGGAATCCTCCACCATGCTCGCGCCATTTTGGCCTTCACCAACCCCACTACAAACTCTTACAAGAGACTGGCCCCCGGGCATGAGGCGCCGATAAACCTGGCTTACTCCTCCAGAAACAGGAGCGCGGCGATAAGGATACCTATGTACAGCCACAACCCCAAGGCGATCAGGCTTGAGTTCAGGACTCCCGATCCCTCATGCAACGCCTACATCGCCTTTGCGGCCATTATTATGGCGGCACTTGACGGCATTCAGAACAAGATAGACCCCGGTAAACCCCTGGACAAGGACATATATGACCTGCCTCCGGAGGAACTGGCAAAGGTACCAGCGACGCCGGCGTCGCTGGGAGAGGCCCTTGATGTCCTGGAAGAAGACCACGAGTTTCTGTTAAAGGGCGACGTCTTTACCCAGGACGTCATAGAGGCCTGGATCTCTTACAAGAGGACGCACGAGGTTGAGCCCGTGCAACTCCGTCCGCACCCCTACGAGTTTTCTTTATATCATGACGTTTGAGCCACGGCAAACCTTGCACAGTGACATTTAAAGAAACGACCGTTTTAGACCCCTCGGTACCTTCTTTCTCCCCGCAAGGGAGACGTTCCGAAAGAACACAGGTACTAAAAGGGCTCAAAGATTTCGTCCGGCGGGAAAGAGCGCTTACCTATAAACTCCACCGCGAAGGCGCCTCGGGCAGAACCGTGGCCAAGAGACTGGCCCGGCTGATAGACGCCGTGATTGTCTTCGCGCACCAATACGCACGAGAGGTTGCCTGTGATGAAGAGACACCCGTGGTCTGGATAGCCACCGGCAGCTACGGCAGGGGGGAACTGAATCCCTTTTCTGACATAGACCTCACCTTACTGCATTCTGGCGACACCCCCGCGGCGTACGTGGAACACCTTATGAGCGCCGTTCTCCAGCTGCTGTGGGACGCCGGATTAGGTGTGTCTCACGCCTGCAGGAATTCAGAAGGCTGTCGCCAGGCAATGGAGAAGGACTACATTACCGCCTCCACCCTTCTGGAAAGCAGGTACGTCACAGGGGACGAGTCCCTCTGTAAGCAGTTTGAAAACGAGGTGCTTCTAAAGTTCTTCTCCAACAACCTGTTTTCCTTTATCACCGACAGAATAGAAGAGGCCCGCAACAGACACCGCTCGAGGGGCATGTCTCCCTATCTGATAGAACCCAATATCAAAGAAAACCCCGGCGGCCTGCGGGATGCACAGTTAACCTCCTGGATACTGCAACTGTCTCAACTGCTCCCCTCCCAGTTCGGCAATCTTCTGCCGCTGCTCAAGGAAGAAGAAGTCCTGTCCCTACAAAAGGCCCGTGACTTGCTCTTACGCATCAGGACCCAGCTCCACCTCATCTCTGAGAGGAAAAACGACGTGCTGGAGCGCGCACTTCAGGAAGAGGTGGCGCGGTCACTGGGATACAAAGAAAATAACGGTCTGCCCGCCGCAACGGAACTAATGCGGGACTATTTTACGGCAGTCGGAAAGATACGTTTCCATCTAAATACCACCTTGTCCCGCCTTGAAGGCGCCGGGAGGCTGTCTGCGGACTACAGAGGCGTTTCCAGGAGACCCATGGGTCCTGACACGGTAGCCATAGGGAAAAACCTCTACTTCAGCAGCGAGAACGCCCTCGACAGCCCCTGGAAGGCGAAGAAGATGATGGAATTCTTCCTTACGGCCCAAAGACATCATTTGGAGCCCAGCCAGCAGGCGCTGAAGCTGCTCTACGAGCATCTGGAGTTGGTTGACCAGGGATTCCGCAGCGACCCTGAAATAGCAAAACTGTTTATGGGCATCCTGGAGGGCACTGGAGACGTCTCTAAAATACTATCGCACATGCGCGACTGCGGACTGCTGGGCAGGTATATCCCTGAGTTCGACGACCTGGTGGGTTTCGTACACTACGAGTCTCTTCACAGGCACACGGTTGACGAACACTCTCTGTTGGCAATAGATGCCGTAGACAAGCTGTCGCAAGGAGACCGTCCTGAGGAGGCCCAGAAAAGAAAGCTACTGGACGAGACGGGCAAACAGGCCCTTTTGAGACTGGCCCTGCTGCTTCATGACATAGGTAAACCCAGGGGTCCGCACCATTCACTCCTGGGAGCCGCCGTTATCCCTACCATTGCCAGGAGGCTGTACCTCGCAGAAGAAGACGCAAGGTTACTTGAATTCCTGGTGGAGAACCACCTGGAGATGGCATATCTCTTTGAACGCCGTGACCATGGTGAGGAGTCCGCACTGGCGGCCTTTGCCGAGAAAGTTGGGAACCTTACCAACCTAAAGCTTCTGTATATACTCACATCCGCCGACAACAAGGCCAGTGGGTCTTGGTTTGCCTGGCACGACTCCCTTCTGTGGGAATTGTACCAGAAGGCGGCAATAGTCCTCTCCGGAGATGGCACCACAGGGGCGACAAAAAGTCCAAAGACGTTCAAGGAGGAATTCCTGGAGCTGGCACGCGAAAGGGGTATGGCGGAAGAGGCGGTCAGGCACTGTGAGGCCGTCCCGCCAAGATATGCCATAGAAGTCAGGCCAGCAGAGGCAATGATCCATCTGAAGCTGATTCAGGAGCTTAAAAAAGGCAAAACCCCTATAGCTCTTTATTTTTCCCCGATGGCCACCTTTCTAGAAGTGTGGCTCTCTACGGAGGACCGGCCAGCGAGCTTCTCCCAGATCTCGGGGATCTTCGCCGCCGGCGGGTTGAGCATCATAAGCGCCCAGGCGTATACCCGCAAGGACGGCATAATCCTAGACCGCTTCCGCGTAGTACCCGTCGAGGGACAACCACTCACCGATAAACTCAGCCAGGAGGTACAGAGAAACTTCCTGGACATCTTTGGAGGCAAACGGTCTTTGATAGAGATGCTTCGTTCGCGCCAGAGACGCATTGTTCCTGGGAAACGCCCCTCCGTCAGTAAAGGCCCTACAAGGGTATACACCGACAACGAGTCCAGCCCGGAGTACACCATCATAGAGGTAGTAAGCCCGGACAGGGTGGGGCTGCTTTACACGATCAGCCTTTGCCTGGCGAACTGCGGATTGGACATACATTTCGCCAAGGTCGCCACCAAGTTGGACAGGGCCATTGACGTCTTCTACGTTACGGATAAGGTGCGCCGAACCAAGCTACTGGAGGAAGAGAGGATAGTACAAATAAAACAGGCCCTTATAGAGGCATGTACGGATGTAACCCTTTATGAAGACAAACGGCATATATCTTGACAACGCCATAACTACGCGCATCGACCCCTTGGCCCTGGAGGAGATGTCCCGCTTCGAAAGAGAAAACTGGGGCGTTTCTACCCAGGCCCATTCCATAGGCCGTGAGGCCCGAAAGGCCCTTAACCGCTCGCGGGAGCGTCTCGCCCGCTGCCTAGACGTAGAAGAAAAGGAAATTGTCTTCACCAGCGGGGCCACAGAGGCAAATAACCTCGCCTTGCTCGGTGTCGCCAGGGCCCTCAGGCAACGCGGCAACCACATTATAACGTCCCGCGTAGAACATTCGTCTGTCCTGCTTGCGTGTAGGGCCCTTGAAAAGCAAGGGTTCGCAGTCACCTATCTCCCCGTCAACGGAGAGGGTCTAATAGACCCCGACGACGTGGTCCGGTCCATAAGAGACGAGACCATACTTATATCGGTAATCTTTGCCGAGGGCGAAACGGGCGCAGTACAGCCCATCCGGGATATTGCCGATATTGCGACCTCCCGAGAGATAACGTTTCACACCGACGCTGCGCAGGCTGTCGGGAAGATACCTGTAACCCCGACAAACCTGGGGGTGAACCTGCTCAGCCTTTCGGCCCACAAGTTTCACGGTCCTAAAGGCATCGGTGCCCTCTATGTTCGTGCGGGCATCCGTGTGACGCCTTTGCTCTACGGCAGTTCCGAACAGGTTGTCTCGCAACTGCGACCAGGAGCAATAAATATCGCTAACAGCATTGGTATGGCCAAGGCCCTTGAATTAGCGACCCATGACCTACTGGGTGATATGTCTCGTGTTACGTCTTTACGCAATCGTCTTTTCCAGGGTATTCTGTCTTTTGCGGGAAAAGAACACGTTCGGTTAAATGGCCCGACAGATAACAGGCTCCGGCTTCCGGGCAGTCTGTGTCTGCGGTTTGAGGGTCTGGAGGCAGAGGCTCTTCTCTTAAATCTCGACATGGCGGGAATCTACATCGGCGCGGGTAATCCTTGTGCCTCCGGGGCCTTGGAGCCGTCCTCTGCTCTTCTTGCTATGGGACTCTCTCCATCGGAGGCCCTTTGCTCCGTCAGGTTCACGTTTACCAGGAATAGCGCGCTTGAGGAGGTTGACCTTACTACTGAAAGGCTCGGGGTTGTCGTCAACCAGCTCCGTTCTATCTCCGTTTAAAAGTCTATCGTGTGTTGATATGGTTAAAGAGATACAAAATCTGTGGCCAAAAATTCTTGAGGAGCTGAAAGTCAAGGTGACCCCTCAGCAGTTTCAGACCTGGTTCGCACATATAAAACCGATCACCCTCGAGGGAGATAACGGCATAGAGCTTCGCGTGCCCAACGAATACCATAGGGAATGGCTTTCAAGGAGCTATAAGGACATTATTGAAGACGCCTTTTCCTCTGTGTCCGGAGACGTGGGGGACATAAGGTTTACTGTAGAAGACGGTGCGCAGGGCGTGCCCAGCGTGGAAT
>C687J35021_10003351_pt1 | contig 11034 bp, 17 predicted proteins | sample RifCSPhighO2_12_FD_35021 | JGI IMG/M metagenome (IMG submission 35021)
TATCGGACCAAGTATCGGACCAAGTATCGGACCAAGTATCGGACCAGAAGATGGAGTATTTTACATTTGCTGATTGTGATTTGCCCTACGATTCTGGGTGGGTATCTTTTTATGATTATTTTACTAAAATTAAAATCATAAATCACGAAGGACTTAATAAATACATTGCCTATCTGAACTCCGGGCCATTTATGACCATATTCCTTAAAGGATTTGCCTTTGTCTGCCCACGGCCAAAAAGCGTTCAAAGAAATAATGATAATCGCCTACACTCAGCCGAAGGTCCAGCAATATCTTGGAAAGGATACGAATTATACTATCTCAGCGGCGTTCACTTTGAAAAACCATTATGGAAAAAAGTAGTATCCGGTAAAATGCCAGTAGAAGATATTTTTGCCATTGAAAATACCGAACAACGCAGAGTTGCTTACGAAATAATGAATAAATCCCGAATGACCGAATTAAAAGACTTCAAGGTTCTTGATGAAATCAAAGATGACAAAGGCTTTCCGATGAGAATAGTTGAGTTCAAGGTTAAGCAGTTTGATGAACCACTCCGTTATCTTAACGTATTTTGCCCCAGCACAAAGAGAGAATACTATTTAGAAACACGTCAAGAAACTTGTATCAAAGCTAAAAATAATTCATTCGGCCTAGAAGATATTGAATGGATTGATGAAGTTTAAATAACTATGGATAGAATAATAAAAGGATTTAAGTAAAATAAATAAAAACAATATGAGGATAGTTACAAGAAAACAATTTATGAAGTTGCCGATAGGCACAGTATTCTCTTACTATGAGCCATGTGTGTTCAGAGATTTACTTATCAAAGTAAGTGATGACAAACAGTGGCCTACTGATTTTTTATATGATGATTTAATAGGTGCAGTTAAAAATAAAGGTTCAGATGACTTTTCTGAAAAGTGTCGAAGGATGGAACTGGGTGAAAGTTTACCAGTTGACTTTGAATATACGGGCAGAGAAGGATTATTTGAAGACGAACAACTGTTCGCTGTATATGAAAAGGACGATGTTGAACAACTAATTAAGAGGTTACAGAATACACTCCTCTAACCCAACAGTAATTATGAGGTGGGTTAAATAAATAACTATGGATAGAATAATAAAATTTAGAGCGTGGGATAAGGATAGTGAAAAATTTATTGATTGGTCGGATGATGCCGATACCCTGCATTTTAACGGGAATTGGGAATTAGAAACTGACACATCTTTTGGGAAAGATATAGTAGTTATGCAATTCACAGGTCTAACCGACAAAAATGGAAAAGAGATTTATTACTCGGACTTAGTTAAAGCCCCTAATGGCAAAATAAAAGAGGTTATTTGGGAGTATACTTACTTAGAAGAATTAGACCGACATTGTAAAGATGTTGAGGTTGTAGGCAATATTTATGAACAGAAATAGTTGATTTATTCTGGCGAGGGAGATATAATGAAGATATGATTAAAATTAAAAGTGGTAAGAATACAATAACAAACGATGTGGCATATATTGCAGGATTCTTTGATGGAGAAGGTTGTGTAAGAATTAAGAGGGCAAATCAAGGTGGGAACTCCTATTACATTACAGCCACGATTACCAATTCCAATAGACAGATACTTGAATACATAATGGGAATATTCGGAGGCAGGGTCAGAGAAGCGGAAAAGAAAGCCAATAAAACTGTTTATCATTACGAATTGACCTGTGCAGAGGCAGTAGATATGCTAAAAACTTTACTAGGATTCTTACGAGAAAAGAAAAAACAAGCCGAATTAGCAATAAACTTTCACGATAAAAAAGACACATTAAGCCCACAAGCTAAATTAAGGGATTATGAAACGATGTGTGCCTTGAAGCGTTGAAGACGAGAATCCTGAACTATTAACCCTATGAAAGATAAAACAAAAAAAGAGAAAACACTCAATATCAAGCTAAAAACGACCTTTGAGCTTGTCCATTACGACAATGTTCAGCGTCTAGTTGTGGCACTATCTATGTCTGGGTATTTTGTAAATGTTTCAAAGAGTTCTGAAGTATTTATTATTAGAGTTTATCAATTAGACAACTATGAAAGATAAAATAGAACAAATTATAGAGCAGTCCGTTGCCGGATGTCATAATTGTAGCAAACCAGCTAGAAAGTCAGTAAGTTATCGGGAGGGAGTTAACATAATATTCAAAGATTTATGTGAAGAATGTCTTGATATAGAAAAACCTGCCGACAAGTGTATTTGTGTCTGCCACGACGACCCTCTTAAAAAAGGAGCAAACTATGAACATTTGTTTCTTTTCAAAGATATCAGAGAACAATTCGCCACCCAGCTAATTGAGGCACTGGAGAAGGAGATAGACATACCAGAAGAAATATCGGCTATGAAGGATATGACACTACTGGAAGCTGATGGGTGGAACGAGGCCCTATTCAAAGCCCAACAAATAATTAAAGAATTAAAATAACGGCCTCCCTGTATGGATATAAAAAACTATGAAAACACTACAAGACGCACAAACAGAAGGAGTATTAGAGAATGAAATCTATAATGCAGACTGCCTAGAAGTAATGAAGTATATGCCCGATAAGTGCGTAGACCTAGTTCTGACAGACCCTCCGTATGGGATGGAATACTCGAGACACATTAAAAATTGGAGACAAGACAAAATACAGAATGACGATAATTTAGAATGGTTGCCAGAATACTTAGAACAAGCTGGGCGAATTTTAAAAGATGATGGAAGTATTTATACTTTTTGTAGCTACCACAATATAGATAAATTTAAGGTTCAAGTTGAAAAGCAATTCGGAGTTAGGAATATATTAATTTGGGATAAGGGGGGGGGCTGGAATGGGAGATTTAGAAACCACTTACGGTTGTGTCTATGAAATCTGTATTTTCGCAAACAAATCCCCTCAAAAGTTAAATGGGAAGAGAGACAATGATATTTTAAAGTTTAAAAGGTCTGGAAACCCGAATCATCCGACAGAGAAACCAGTATCACTTATAGCGTTTTTGATAAATAAATCTAGCGAACAAGACGATATTATCCTTGACCCCTTCCTCGGTTCTGGTACTACCGCAGTCGCCGCCAAACAACTGGGTAGAAAATATATCGGTATAGAAATATCAGAGAAGTATTGTGAGATAGCCCGCCAGAGGTTACGCCAAGACATCCTCCTCTGGTGGATATAAAATAAGGTAGGTTGGAAATAGGGATGTGGATTTTATCGGTAGCTGTCAGTGGGGTATTAAATGCTATCGGGAATAGTAGCTACCCGCTTGCCCCATACCCTATTTCTAGCCCATCTTAATTAAGGATTATAAAGATGTTCGGAAAAATAAAGCGCAGACAATCAGACATTATATACAGTAAATACCAAAGGAAACTGAAGGGGTATAGATGTGAGAAGTGTGGCGCAGTTCACGATCCCCTATCCAAGAATCTGGGAGTGTCCCATTTCTGGCCCAGAAGTAATGAAAGCACTAGGTTTGAGGACGATAACTGTGACGTTATTTGTAATATTCCCTGCCATGAATACTTTGAATCCCACCGGACAGAGTACAAAGAATGGAAACTAAACAGGTTGGGTAAGAGAGAGTACGATTTGCTTGAGCTAACAAAGAACCAATACAAGAAACGAGATGATTACATGGACGCCCTGAAAGCTAAGGCATTATTGGCATCTGTTGATAACTTTTAATAAAAAATATGTTATAATTACTATATGTTGTCTATGTACAAGACAATTCTAGCTAGACTAAAATCAAAAAGTGCTTTTGAGCGTGCCTAACCAATTCGGTGGTGCGCTTTTTGTTTTCTCCCCACCCCCTATCGTGCCCTAATGGGAAACGGAAAGGGCGTGATGGGTTGTTTGTTTACCCCCCGATGGTCGGGGGTGGGGAGGACAACATGAAAATACGTTACTGGCTTATTCTCTTGATTTCCGTTGAACTCTACCTTATATGGAGAGCGCCATGAAAGTTCTTTTAGTAATTCTGATATTTTCTTTAATTTTAACGGGGCAACAATCAATCGTTCCGAGTCAGGTCTCAACGATTTTTATACCCAAGGGCAACGGTAAATCCTTGCATATAATCGGACTTTTCAAAGTTCAAGACGGAAATGTTACCTGCTATATCGCCTCTGATGGCAAAGAATGGGATCTAAGTTGTGTCAGATAAAATGCAATTTGTATGTCCTAAATGCAAAGCCATCCTGATTTATATAGGATTTACCAAAAAGAAACTATCAGTTATTTTTCAATGCCCGAACGAGCAGTGCAAAGCAAAATACTCGTTTCGGATACAATGAGGGGGGAGCCATCCTGACTCGCTGGAACCCCGGCGGGTCTAAATAGGGTCGGCTACTCCCCTCGCCCCCTACGCCTCAATCGTGATAATCGTGGTTGGAGCATAGGAGGTAAGTTCTTTTTTTAACCCTGCTTGCTTACCTCCGGGGCAGGGTGTTATGGGGGTTGCTGGGACCGCCTGAAAGGAATCCTAGGAATAGGACACTCCGACTAAGGGAACTCTGGCGACCCCCGCCATTTTTCTGAATGAAAGGACTACCAAATAAAATCCTAGATAAGATAATAGAACTTCTTTTAATTGCAGGGTCCTTCGCATTTCTTTACTCCCTATGGTATTTAATAAAAAAATTCACAAGTTTGTTTTAATGGAAATCGGAATATTAATAATTGCAGTAATCGGATGGGCTATAGTAAGTAAAGTTATTAAATAAAAAGTATATTTTGTCAATAATTAAGTATGCCATTTCAAAAAGGTCATAAATTATCAAAAGGTATAGGTCGTCCCTCATATTATGTAGAAATGGCTAACGCAGAATGGTTAGCTGAAGTTTTTTTTAAAGAACACTCAGAAAAAGAACTAAGAGCCCTAGCCACAAAAAAATCCATTTCAAATAAACTGGTGGACAAAGCATTAAAAGGAGATAGGAGCTTTGTTCTGGCTCTTTTCAATAAATTATTCCCAGATACCTCAAAGCAAGACCTAGTGGTATCAGGGTCATTAGATCTTGGAGCGCTATTTGATAAAAGTAAAGAAATATGAACTACGAATTGGCAAAAAAACTGAAGGATGCAGGGTTTCCGCAAACAGGAGAATACTTTTTCGGTAAGAATGTCGGAGAAGAATGGGAGCCAAGACATCAAGACCATTGGGCTGAATCTTCATTCCCTGGTTTTGAGGAAGGTCCTATATGCCCTACCCTCTCCGAACTTATAGAGGCGTGTGGAGATAAATTTCGGGTTTTATATTTAAAAACAGAAGAATGGCAAAATGGTGGGACGGTTAAAATACACGAGTGGCAGGCAGGGAAAAATATCTGGTGGGATATGGAAGAAGTGAATGGCGAAGAACCCAGGGGTATAGGTCAAACCCCCGAAGAAGCCGTAGCCAATCTCTGGTTGAAGATAAATAAGAAAGGTTAAATATGAACATAGATGAGGTAGAAAACTATATAGAAGATACCATTGAGAATCACGTATTACTGGAGGTGAAGAATAAGTTTGTCTATCAAATGACTGACGAGATAAAGGATAAGGACGACAAGATAATACTAGCCGAAACTATTGGACTTGAGCCCCCTATTATAAAGTTTTATACCAAGGCCATATCGACCCTACAGGACAAGGACCTGAAAGCCCGAATAAAAAGAATAATAAGCCACGAGGTTGCCCATGTATTTTCTGGAAACGAAGAAGAAGCATGTAGCCATCAGGATTTGAATGTTTTTAAATAGGAAAGCTTAAATGACAAACGAACAGATCTATCGCCAATTCCAGCAGTCACCACTTAAGTTTGTTTTTGCCATGTGGAAACTCAAACCACAAGGGATTAAAAAAGAATTTCGGGACGACGTTGAGATATATGCGAACAATGGACAATGGGAGAAGATAAAAGCAGAGCATTTTGAACCTTTCCAGAAAGATAAAGAGATAACTTGGCAGCAGTGGATTGTTCTAAAAGCGGTTGAAAGAGGTTTAATCGGTCAGGCGCCTAAGAAGATTAGTGTTGTATCAGGACATGGGACCGGTAAATCTTCCGTAATGTCCATGCTTATTCTCTGGTACTTATTCTGTTTTAAGAATTGCCAGATAGGAGCTACTGCACCAACGGCTGATCAGCTTCATTCCGTACTTTGGAAAGAGTTAAAGATATGGCTAGATAGAATGCCAAAGGAAATATCTGTTTTGTTTGATTGGCAGAATGACAGTTTAAGGGTTAAACAGTATGCCGAGACATGGTTTGCAAGAGCAAGAACCGCAAGAAAGGAGAATACAGAAGCAATCGCCGGACTTCATGCGGACTATGTATTTATTTGTTGTGATGAGGCAAGTGGGATTGACGATGCAATTTATAAGTCAGCCGAGGGTTCGCTGACCGGCCCAAACACCTTAGCTGTTTTAATAAGTAACGGGACTAGAAATCTAGGGTACTTCTACGACACGCACCATACAGATAAAGCATACTGGCAGACATTATCTTTCAGCTCAGAAGATTCGCCGATAGTTGAGAAAGATTATGTCCAGAGAATAGAGCAGAAGTATGGCAGAGATTCAGATGAATTTAAAATAAGGGTTCTGGGTAGATTCCCGGCTAGTGAACAAATGGATGAGCAGGGTTGGATTCCTTTGATAACCGAAAAAGATATAAGACAAGTTTCAGGGGGTATTCCTTTTGTCGGCAAGAAATATCTAGGCATAGATCCAAGCGGAGAAGGAGACGATACAACACGCTGGACGCTACGAGACCGTTTCCAGGCAAGAGTCATAGCTACAGAAGCGACAAGTAGTGATAAGACCATTGCTAAAAAGACCTATGACCTGATAAAGGAGTATGAGTTAGAACCGCAGGACGTAGTTGTGGGAAACTTCGGCACAGGAGCCGACGTAAGGGCTGAGCTTTTACTCCTAGACCACAGGCTAGACATACAAACAGTTAACGAGGGGGATAGCGCTACCGACGGTGTATACTTAAACATAAGGGCGGAGATGGCCTTCCGCATGCGCAGTTGGCTAGTAAGGGGCGGAGCGTTGGTGGGTGACGAGCTAAAAAGAGATGTACTCGGGTATCACTATAAAAATAGCTTAAGCGGTAAGAAACAACTGATGGACAAGCCCAATTTAAAGAAAAGAATGGGGAGGAGTCCTGACCGAGGAGATAGCTTAATGATGTCCTTTGCCTATGATGGCGGATTAGATGTTCACTCTAACGAGCAAGTAGAATATCCAAAGACAGACACACAGGTTGATGCGTTTTCTCCGATTTAATGGTATAATTAAAGAAAGTAGTAGAATTGTGTTGTAGCTATGGCTTGCTTGGTTGACTTACAACACCAACCGAGCTATGGCAAAAAAATCTAAGAGTCCATTAGTTGAAGACGCTAGGAAACTAAAGGACGAATTTAAGGGATATGTACTAACTTCTGATGAGCAGGAGCAGTATTCGCGTATTATAGAACGTATATCTGATGCGCGTTCTTCAAGAGAAACACCTAGAGATGAATGGGATGGTATGAGCTACGAGCAGGTATATCTCTCAAACAAGAGAGCTGCTATGTCGTATCTTACTCCTAAGCGTAATGATTCCGAGGTTCGTATTAACACAGGCACAACAGAAAAGAGAATTGAATTAGTAATGAACGAACTCTTAGGCATGAACCTTGAGGAAGAGGTTGAGGCCTTTGATAAGAATGACAATCTAGCCAAAGAGACAAGTCAGGTTTTCACAGACGTTGTTAGGCGGACAGAACAGATTGAGATGTCCAGAGATAAGGATATCTTCATCTACCAAGAACTCTTAACCCAACCCTCTGTTTTCGTAGAAGAGTTATGGACTAAAGAGAAAGTCAGTAATAGCTCCAAGAAAGGTTTTAGAGAAAGGCATAGATGCGACAGACGGTTAATCCAAGGAGTTCAGGTTTATCTTGGAGATATCAACTTACCAGATACACGATTCAACGAACAACCATTCATAGTTAAGTATGCTCGTATGAATAAGACTGAGGCAGAGTTGCTGTTCAAGAATCTCAATCCGGAGAAGTGGAAAGCTGTAAGACCTGGAGCATATAAGAGTGTCGGTGGTATCTCAACGCATCTCTACCGGACCAATTCCCTAGATAAAAACGAAGTTGAGGCTTTCTGGTATATGTCATATCCAGATAATGAGCTACAGATAATTGTTAATGGTATTCCCTTCTTAGAAGTTGGGGCTAAATATACCGAGGAGTATGGCGAGTTCAATGGTTATCACATGACCATGGTTTCTCTTAAGCCCTACTCCGGAGACTTTGCTTACGGTAAGCCCTTAACTCAATCATCTAAGACTTTACAGGCTCTTAATAACGAGACAATAAGAAATCTTATTCGTAAGTTTCGTCAGGCTCTTGAACCGCCAATGGGAACTCCGGCAGGTAAGATGTATTCAAGAGATATCTGGAATCCTGGACATATTGTTCAGGGTGTTAAGAAAGATGACTTCCAGAAGCTCATAGACCATCAGGGAGTCACGCAATCAGAAATGGCTATGTTTGACCTGATTGAGAAAAAGACAAACGAGTTCATAGGCACATCACAGACAGAACCATTACAAGGTAAGAGTTCTGTTACAGCTACGGAGCTACGATTGGCTCAACAGAATGCGATTAAGATGTTAGGCAACTCTGTCCTGGCATGTATGAGATTAAAGGAGAGATTGGCGATTCTCCGAGTTAAGAACATTCTACTTAACTACACCAAGCCAGTTGGTAAGGAATTTGATGCGATAACTAATGAGGTTAAAGATGTTTATGCGCGTTTCTCTATTGCTGATGCTGACATAGGCGGCCAGTCCGGAGAGAGGGTTATTCAATTTGGTGAAAAGAGTTTGAATAGAGCAGAAACAGATATGTTGTTTCAGAGTGAACGGGAGTTAAAGAAGAGGGGAAGAAACGTGGAGTATAAGGTTGTGAATGTCAATAAGCTCAAAGACCTAGAACTTTATTTCTACGTCAATGTTGTCTCTAAACCAAGAGAGTCCAATGATTTGGATAAGGCATTAATGACAGAGATGATAAACCAAGGAGCCATGATTACTCAACTAACAGGAAGGCCAATGAGTTCTAATAAACTAATAGACAAATTTGAAAGGATCTATGAAGAAAGAGATTTGTTCGAGAAAGAAGCGCCGCAATCATTGGGCCAGATGAATGAACAGATGGGCCAAATATCACAAACGCCAGGAATGCAAAACATGGGAGCAAAAGCTCCCGAGAGGCCATCAGTTAATACGATGGAAAACACCATATAATGCAAGACGAAGTAATTGAACAGAACCTACAATTTAAGTATGTTGTTAATACGGAAGGGGCAACAAAGAAGCCAGAAAGTGGCCAGGCCTACATTTTCTCAGAAGGGAAGTTCTTGCCTATTTTAGGCGTTCAACCGGGAGGCACAATGACAACGATACCCAGACCAGAGAGAGACGCACTAGACAGGGGAGTAACAAATAATACCGAGAACTTACTTCAAGGCGCACCCCAGTCGGTTTTTAAGATAGAGAAGATTGACTATACTGATGACGGTATTTATATCTATCACGAAGGACTTCTGCATCCAAAAAAAGGTTTTGTCTATCCAGAAGCAGTTCAGGCAAATAATGTTGTTAAAAAGGTTCTGGCTGGTGCAGTTCGGGCATTCTCAAAAAACTATCTCTTGATGCTTTTATTAATAAGAAGAAAAACACTTCAGAACTTCTTAGAGGAGTTTCATCTACTTGCGAAGACAACAATAAGTCAGTTTTACTGGAAGCATGAATACTACTCCAAGACCGCCAAAGAGATTGATTTATTCATTACTTCGTTCCTGTTTGGGCTAGGATTTACAATAAGACTGCAAGGAATAGGTAGAATAATTGCTCATCTCTTTGANTTTGANGATGCNTATATGTTTCGCTTCCAAGATATTATGAACGAAACAACAAAAAAGGCACTACTAGNAAATCCAGCTAAAGAGATATCTAGGTTGTTTAAGATCTTTAAAGAGAGAGAATCACGGATGCCAATGAAAGATAAGATTGGTGCAGTATATCTTTTGTTTAAGCTAATGTTCTTTATCCCTAAAGTAAGAAAGGCATTTAAGAAAGCTGTAAGTGAGATGAATATTGGGAGATGCCAGATGGAAGAGTGCGACGTATACCAAGTTTTAAGATGGGATAATGGTTATAACTTTTTAGGACGTACAGCCCAAAGTCGCGTGGAAGAGCTGAAGGAGTTACATAAAAATAGTCTTCTAAACTTTAAGATATTAACCGTATGAAACCAGAGATAACACAATACATGGAAGAGGTATTAGCTAGGCCTGTTGAGTTTTTTGATTACAGAAAGCTGGATAGGGGTCTATGGAGACAGTATAAAGCAGACGCCGAGGCAATCTTAAAAAGTGAGATATTTAATAATGAGATTAACCACATGATAACTAATACGATACGGAACACTGTGCTATCCTCGCAGAACTATGCACAAGTAGAACAGGCTAGGACATACATCATGGCTCTAGAAGAGCTTAAGGAAAGATTAAGGAACATTGAGGAGCCAGTTGCTAACTTATCCGTAGAAGAACCGTTTGAATCAATATGAGTGAAAAACCGCTACAAGTATCAGATTGGTCGCAGAAATATAAACTGGCGATATATGCTATCTCTGGCTTGGGTATTATATATGTCGGCTGGAGAGTCATTGGTTTGCTAGAACAGATAGTTATAAACACAGCCAAATGAAGTTTCTAAAAAGACTAAAAAAGAAAATCAAAAGAATGTATAAGCAGTTTATTAGAGGAGAATTAAAAGAGTTTAAGCGAGAACTAAAGTTAAAATAGTTTGATGCGACGTCCTCCCGTTGGTTAGCTTTAACAAGCAGGAGTGTATATCAAACTAAAAATAAGTGGACATAAACGATGCCACGCAGGAGCAACTGGATGCCCTTGAGGCAAAGGTCGGTGAACTAGATAAGGTTAAAGGAGAGAGCGATGCCAA
>C687J35021_10003356_pt1 | contig 11032 bp, 11 predicted proteins | sample RifCSPhighO2_12_FD_35021 | JGI IMG/M metagenome (IMG submission 35021)
TGGCGTGAAATCTTTGGTAACGAAGAGCAAACTACTACCGAACAGCAAGAAGGTACCCAGCAAGGCCAACCAGAAAGCGAAGGCCAGGGTAGCGAGCAAGAAACCCAGCCAAGTGGCGGTAACGAAGGCCAAAACACACAACCAACCCCACAACCTGCACAGCCCGCTCCACAGCAGTCGGCTCAACCGACCAACGGCCAGAACCTGACAAACACAGGCCCAGCCGATACCTTAGCGGCATTTATAGGTGCTTCAATACTAGGCACACTGGGCTACCAAGTTTACATTCGTAAAAAACTTACAAACTAAGATTTGTTTTGCTGCTGAGTGAAGTAGTTAATTTCGTTGACTACGTCTAGCAAGGCTTGGGCTTTGGCCTTTTCGTCTGGAATAGCTTGGGCGGCCTCATAAGCATCGGGTATAAGTGCCTGGTTGTCTGCTGCCTGGATCATCATCATGATGGTTTTGAACCGCTCTTCTGGGTTTTGGTCTAGGTGGCTTACTAATGGCGAGAGCTGGGTTAGAGCCTTTTGTTTGATGCCCAGCAAATCATCGGTCGAATCTGTAGAATTATCTGGCTCTGGGGTTTCATCTGCAGAATTATCAGAACTTGTGCTCTCAGCTCCAGGACTTGCAACGTCATCTGCGCTAGAACCAGACGCATGGGCGGGCAATAGCTCTTCCTCTTCTTCTGGCTCTGCAGTCGTGATACTTGCGGGCGGGACTATTTGAGCGCTGCTGTCGTTATTGCCAAAGGCTGGCATGCCTTGGTCGTCAGAAACAGACGTGGTTGATGAGCCTAAGCCATCACTATTTACTCCTAGAGTGCTATCTGCTACTGGTTCTCCGCTTGTGTCGTCGTCTTTGTCGTGTCCAAACATTTATACCCACCCCAAATCAGTTAGATGCTATTGTATGGATTCACTATAACATAAGCTTTTTAGTGACGTAAACATCTTAGGAAACAGAAATTTGTACCCGAGAACTGGCGTTTTAGGTAAAATTGCTATTTACTAGTTTCTAGATACCGGTTACTTAATCTGGAGGATTTTTGTGTTAGACGACCTAAAACAAATTCACGAACGCGATGCGCAAGACGCTTTGGGTGTGGCAGAAAAACAGTGGCAACAGCTAGAGCAGACTTACCAAGCTAGTTTTAGCCCACAAGCAGATATTAGTAACGTAGTTATTGCCGGCATGGGCGGTTCAGCGCTGGCGGCTGACTTGGCTAAAATTTGGCCAAGCCTATCAGTGCCCACAGAGGTTGTGCGTGATTATGATATACCAGGCTATATTGGCAAAAACACACTTTTTGTAGCTTCTAGCTACTCGGGCAATACAGAAGAGACATTGTCTGCTCTAGAAGCGGCAGAGAAAAAAGAAGCCCAAATAGCAGTAGTTGCGGCTGGCGGCAAGCTGGCAGAAATTGCCAACCAAAAAAGTTATGCATTCTTCCAACTAAAGTCAGACATGCAGCCGCGCATGGCGGTTTTTTCTAACCTAGCGGCACTTGTGCAGTTGTTTTCCCAGGCTGGACTGGTAGGGCAAGAGAGCCAGCAAGAACTAAAAGATGCCGCTCAGTGGTTGTCTGAACAGACAAAAAAGTGGGTGCCAACTGTGCCTGAGTCGGAAAACGAGGCCAAAAAGATTGCCCAGGAACTTATGGGCAAATCGGTAGTAATTTATAGCGGACAGAAACTCTACCCCGTGGCTTATAAATGGAAGATCAATATAAATGAAAATGCCAAACACATAGCGTGGTGCAACCGCTACCCAGAACTTAACCACAACGAAATGATTGGCTGGACAGAGCAACCGGTGCAAAAACCGTATGCGGTGGTTGAGCTGCGTAGCGCCCTAGAACATGCTCGGGTACAAAAAAGGTTCGAAGTAACGGAGCGAATGCTGTCCGGGCGACGTCCGGCACCTATAGTTGTAGAACCAAAAGGCGACAGTCTATTAAGCCAACTTCTTTGGAGTGTTGTGCTGGGTGACTTTGTGAGCATATATCTGGCGCTTTTGAATGGAGTCAATCCCACACCGGTAGAACTGGTAGAGAAGTTCAAGCTTGCTCTCAACGAATAAACCCACCTCTGTTATAGCGGCTTCGCCTTATGAGACAAACTACTCACCCCAAAAAGAATCCTCTCTTTTTGGGGACCCCGAGCGGTTTTTCTCATCGCGCCGGGGTTGAAGTAAATTCAACTCTCGGGCTTCTCTTTTCCCTCAAAAGCCCCCACCTCTGTTATAATGTAGGGCTATGAAGCGATTTTGGGAGCAGTACCCACTGGCCGTGTCTCTGCTGCTGTCTAGCGGCATAAGCGTCGGTTTGTTTTTGGTGGGTGCCTGGCGCTACGACCTAGGTGGGTATTGGTTTCTGATCTGGAACTTGTTCTTGGCATGGTTGCCGCTTGGCTTTGCCATCTGGCTCAAACACTACCTAAAGAAAAACACCTGGCTAAGCTGGCAGGCGGTAATTCTTAGCCTGCTGTGGCTGGGCTTTTTACCAAACAGCTTTTATATGGTTACTGACCTGATCCATTTGCAAACTGACTTTATAAATACCTCATTGTTTGCTGCAGTTATGATGTTTTCTTTCGCAATTAACGGTGTGATATTGGGTTTCATTAGTCTTTTTATGATTCACCGGCTGCTTTTGGCACGGTCAACTAGGCCTCAGGCTCATTACACTATTGCGGCTGTGCTACTACTGTCTAGCTTTGCAATTTATCTTGGCAGGTACCTGCGCTGGAGCACTTGGGACGTTCTGGTCAACCCAGCTGGGTTGCTATTTGACGTGTCGGACCGCGTGTTTATAAACCCCACATCTCACCCCCAAATGTTTGTGACCACCGCTATATTTTTTGTGCTGCTTTGCAGCATTTACATAGTTTTATGGCAAGCTATCCGGTACATAAAGACAATAAAAGACTAATCCTATAAACTTAGAAGAAGATGGAAGAGATTAAAAAAGCAGTTTCTGGGGCGGTCAAAGATTTGTTTGGCGAAGACATTGAGCCTGTACTGACCAGGCCAGACGAACAATTTGGCGACTACAGCACCAACGTGGCCATGCAGCTGGCTGGCAAAACAGGTAAAAACCCGCGCGAAATTGCCGAGGCGCTGGCTAAGAAAATAAAGTCGCCAGCCGTATCAAAAATTGAGCTCGCAGGCCCCGGATTTTTGAACATTATATTGACCGACGAAGCACTGATTGACGCTCTGCACAAAAAACCTGCGCAAGCTTACGCAGGCAAGACTGTTGTAATCGAACACACCGACCCAAATCCCTTTAAAGAATTCCACATCGGTCACGCCTATTCCAACACTATAGGCGAGAGCATACGCAGATTATACAAGGCTGCCGGTGCCAGCGTACACCAGGTTTCTTATCACGGTGACGTTGGCCTACATGTAGCCATGGCCATTTATGGACTTAAGCAGCGTTTTGTTACTTCAGAAAATTTTGATATTGAACCGGCCGGCACTATACAGGAAAAGGTAGCAATTCTTGGCCAAGCTTATGCACTTGGTGCAAAAAATTTCCGTGATGATCCCAAAGTTCAAGAAGAAATAAAGGTCATTAACACTAAGATTTACGAGCAGTCTGATTCAGAAATCAACAACTTCTATGAACTGGGCAGGAACCACAGCTTCATTTATTTCGATTCTATATACAAACGTCTTAACGTGGGGTTTGAAAAACAATATTTTGAAAGTATGACCGGCCCAGAAGGCATCAAAATCGTAGAAGAAAACCTTGATAAAGTTTTTGAGAAAAGCGACGGGGCGATTGTTTTTAAGGGCGAAAAGTTTGATCTGCACACCCGGGTATTTGTAAATAGCCAGGGGCTGCCAACATACGAGGCCAAGGAGCTGGGCTTAGCTTTTGCCAAGCAGCGTGACTACAATTTTGATGAAGCTGTAGTGGTGACTGCCAATGAAATTGATCAGTACTTTCAGGTGCTGCTCGCTGCGCTCGGCCAGATAGACGAAGATCTTGCCAAGAAAATCAAACACGTGTCGCATGGCGTGGTTAAACTCCCCAGCGGGAAGATGAGTAGTCGCACGGGCGATGTAATCACTGCGGTGGAAGTACTAGATATGCTGGGAGAAGCTGTTAAAAAAGCTTATGGCGATAGAGCGGTAGCCGTTGAAGATAATGTGCTGGCTGCTCTGAAGTACGTTTTCTTAAAACATAGAATTGGCGGCGATATTGTTTTTGACATAAACGAGTCAATCAGCCTAGAAGGCAACAGTGGGCCGTATTTGCAGTACGCGCATGCGCGGGCGCGGAGTATCCTCAGCAAAAAGGCTGCACCAGACACAAGGCCAGACAAGTTTGAACCAGCAGAACGCAGTTTGCTGCGCAAAATCACCGAATACGCAGAGACGGTAGATAGGGCGGTAAACGAGCTAATGCCCCATCACATCTGCACATATTTGTACGAGCTGGCACAGAAATTTAACAGTTTTTATGAGCACAACCGGGTTCTAGATGACCCACGCGAGTCCGTGCGACTGCAGCTGGTTCAAGCATATGCAGACACGCTCAAAAATGGGCTGGACCTGCTCAATATCTCAGCACCAGAAAAAATGTAATGACGGCGGAAGATGTTTCTAAGGCCCTAAAGATGGCTTCTACACCGGAGCGGGCCAGGGCAAACGCCTGGTTTTTTAAAACAGGGCCAGGGCAGTATGGGGAAGGCGATAAGTTTTTGGGCGTTACCGTACCCCAGCAGCGCAAGGTGGCCAAAACGTTCAAAGATTTGCCTTTGCAGGAAGTTGAAAAGCTGATCCAAAGCCCCTGGCATGAGCAGCGGCTAACGGGGTTGCTCATTTTGGTTGGGCAGTTCCAGCACGGTACCGATTCGCAAAGAAAAACTATATACGAATTCTATATATCACACACTAAATGGGTAAATAACTGGGATCTGGTTGATTCAAGCGCTAGCTATATTGTGGGGCAATGGCTTGATGATAAACCTGAGAAGCTCAAGGTACTTCAAACACTTGCAGAATCGGACCTTCTTTGGGAGAGACGAATTGCTATGATTTCTACACTTGAGTATATAGCCAAGGGCAGGGCGGACGAGGCATTGGTGCTTGCCGAGCAACTTTTATATGACAAACATGACCTTATCCAAAAAGCGGTTGGGTGGATGCTTCGTGAGATTGGTAAACGAGTCGACCGGCGGCTGCTGATGGATTTTCTGGATAATTACGCGGGTACAATGCCGCGCACGACCCTTCGTTATGCCATAGAACACTTGCCGCCCGGGCAAAAGCAGCACTATATGCAACTGAAATCCAAAAAGTCGTAGGGCGTGTGATATTTTTCACATCTTTATGAGCACAATCTGTTTAGACTTTAGGTATCCGCCCAGTAAGCGGAAGAAGCCTTTCAAAAATGACTGCGTTTGAACAAAAGTGGGTGCTAACCCATGTGCGAGCACAGTTTTTTTGAATCTCTACTAATAATTTAAGCAAGCCCTGCGCGTATGTGTGGCTGAATATCTTTTGATAGGCAGCTGCTTTTAGATATGCGCTTTGTTTGCATATGGAAGGAGCAGCCTATGGAAAGGCCAGCTAGTGAGTTAGCTGACGTCAGACGGCTAAACAACACCGACCCAGATAAAACAAAAACAAAAACTAAAGAAAGAGGTAAGCCTCGGCGCTGGGTGGCAAAAGGAGCGCTGGGAGCAGTTGCAATGAGTCTATTAGTGGCAACAACTGCCTCAGCAAGCAGCTCGCCCGAGCAGGCGCCAAAGATTGAATCAGAACCTGCAGCTGAAGCCGAACAAAGTGCCAGGGCTGGATTACCCGTGGAATTTATGGTTGCGGAGGCCGAACACCAAGCCGTAGAACTCTTTTCTTATATAGAAGCAGCAAAACAAGAGGAAGCCAGGAAAGTTGGCGAATACATAACCGCGCTTCAGGCAATCAGAGCTTCCGACGCAGCTGCTGCAGCAAGCCGTCGGCCAGTTTACGGGGGTGCTCCTGCGAATGATGTTCTAGCATGCATACGCAACCGCGAGAGCGGCGGTGATTATAGCATCTATAACTCTGGTGGATCGGGCGCAGCAGGGGCTTACCAGTTTATGCCGAGCACATGGAATTCGATAGCTTCTTCGGTTGGTCGCATGGATCTTGTCGGAGTTGATCCGGCACAGGCTTCACCGGCCGACCAAGATGCGATGGCAGCCAGTTTGTATGCTCAGCAAGGTACAGCTCCTTGGGGCGGCGGGTGTTAGGTCTGCTGTAAATTCCGACAAAAGCAGCTATAATATATCTTAGCTAATTCGGTGGGATTAAGGAGATATCGTGCCCGAAAAACGCAAAGTTGTAGAGAAAAGGGAAGTCACCATGACCATTCCGGTCATAAAGGCTCCAGGTTGGCTGCAGGGTTTTGTAGACTTTGTGCGCGAACAAGGTGTGGTTGGCTTGGCTGTAGGTTTTATTTTGGGAGTTGCAGCCAAAGGGGTCGTAGATTCGCTTGTAAACAATGTAGTAAACCCTGTGGTTGGCGTGCTTTATGGCGGCGGCGGCCAGCTAAACGATAAATTTTGGTGCCTAAAAGATGTTTCAGGGGTGTGCACTAACAAGCTTGGTTATGGCGCACTGCTAAATACATTTATCAATTTCCTCATAGTTGCTGCGGTTGTGTATCTGATTGTAAAAAGCCTCAAACTAGACAAACTAGACAAGAAGAAGCCTTAAATAACGTTCCTCTAGCTTGACCCTGGGTATATAATCTTAAGTAACTATTAAAATGGAGGGTTCAACAAATGGTAATTGTGCAAATTTTAAAGCGCAAAGACGCGTCATCTGTGGTGGTAGCCATAGTCTTGGGTTTTATCTTAATAACCTTGGTTAGTTCGGTTACAGGAGAGCTAGCAGCAAAAATCAGTGGCACAACAGATCTGGGTGGATACGCTGCCAGTCCTGGCTGGAAGCTTACCTACCTGCAGCCGGTAGTAGTTGCGGCCTTGCAAGTAATTGCCCTAGAGGTTCTAGGCTGGGTTTATGTGTTTGCCAAAGGTCTTTCGAAGAGCAAATAATGCCCAGAGCTGTCCGTCAGCAAAACCCAAGCCTAACCGACCAGCAAAAAGAGATTTTGTTTAAAAAGGGTACTGAGGCACCTTTTTCCGGCCAGTTTTTGCACAACCAAAAGACTGGTATGTATGCGTGTGCCAACTGCGGCGGACACTTGGGGCATGTGTTTGAAGACGGGCCAGATCCTACGGGTAAAAGATTCTGCATAAATGGCTGCACCCTGGATTTCAGACCGAAAAAGAAATAAAACCTTGCTGTTTGGAAAGCTAGCGTTTATAGCCTGGTTTATCCAGATCAGCTTGCTGACGTGTCAGATACTCTAGTACGTTCTCTTCACTGAACTGGTTATGGACTATTTTTCGAGCACCAAGCGCGCGAGCACCCTTTTTAGTGTCACTTAATACCTCTTTCCAGGTAAGCCATGTGTGTCCGTTATCCTCAACGCCACGTTCCCCTCGGAATACATATACTGCGTTGCCCGAGGCGGGGTTTTCTGCTACCGCATGTTCAATAAGAATGCCATTTTTTAACTGTGGCAGAACGGCAACTCGGTAATCATAGTTGCCTGATTTGTCTAGATTAGAAACCGCTATGTATGCATCATTTCCCCAATCAATTGCCAATCGAGCTAACCATCTCATTCGGTCGGGGTCTACAAACGATTCAACTTCTTTGTTAGTTCCATTTCCTTCACTCAGTTCTTCCAAGGTTCCCGGGGGCAGAATTGTCCAGTCAGTTTCCTTCACAGGGATCTCGGTATTGTCTGCTGGATCCTTCTCTTGTCTCGACAAGCGTAATAGCTCAAACGCTTCTTCGCGATGTCTCTCGGCTGTAAAGTTGGGATTTTTTATAGCTTTGATTAGTCTGGTTGCTGTGTTTTCAATCTGAATTGATAACTGGCCATCACGCAGGTCTTGATTTTCGGGATTGTGCATAGCGCTATCAAAATCTTCGTCACTAATCTTGCGGTTACCATAATTATCTTTCTTGAGCAAAGACTTAAATAGCTTGATGTTTACTGTGTCTACCTGCCCGGTGCGCGCTCTTTGGTTAAGGTCGTTCCAAGCCATTCTGAATATTGCCTCGTCATTGCTTTCGTTTTTGTGCTTCCTGGGCTTTTGTCCATCCCAGTCTTGGGGTTTGTAGTAAGCAGCAACGTCCGCGGGAATTATCACGGAAAATAGCCGTTTAATTGGCTCATCACTCTTTGCAAGGACTTTGCGCGCGTAGCTAAGGGCAGAATATTCTCTTTCTATTCTAAACCCCTCCATTGGGACACCGTCGGGGTGGTATAACCTGTCACCCCATTTTGATTTGAATGCCGCATTGGCATGCTTAGTTCGTAGTGAGTCTGCAAAATCTACTACACTAGTGTCCGGGTTGTTGGCAAATATCCATTTACCAAAAGCATAAGACCCGTCAGGCGACGGTAGAAAATAATAACGAAAATCCTGAGCCTCTTTAAACATTAGGCCATGCACAGAATGTTCAGGATCAAACCTTTGTTCTTGATTGTCGATCGTCTCGCCCGAGGTTTTATTATCCAAATGCGCCCTAATTGCTCCAGCAATGCCTTGCAAGGCTTCGATGCGCTCGTCTGATTCTAGTGGAGGGACAGGGACTTCCATGGTAAATAATATAGCATAGAATGGCATAAATGTCAACAAAGCATTACCACTATATTCTTAACGGTCTGAGCCAAAATAACCAACAACGGATAAAAACCTTTTTCTCCACGCCGTTGCTGTTAGATTTAGAAACTATTGGTTCAGTTTGGTTTCTAAAGCCGCGCCAAGCTGTGCAATCTGGCTATAGCCCACGTTTTTGGTAAACACTGTTATGACGTAACTGCGTTCGTTTGGCAGCGTCACTATGGCTGTGTCGTGCCACTCTATGTTTTCGTTCCAGCCCACCTTGTTGTAAACCGTAGATTTGGTAAATCCGCTGGGCAGTCCGCGGCGAAACTTGGCTGGCTGGGTTTTCATGGAGTCCAGAAACAACCCAGTAGGGGATTCTGACAGGTCCTTTTGGTTCCATAGTCTTTCTAGCAATGTAGCTGAATCTTGGGCTGTTGTCGTTAAACCGCTCATGGAAGTGTTTTTAATACCATATGTTCTAAGCAGATTTGTAAGCTTGTCTTTGCCCAGTTCTGCCCACATTTTTTCGCCGCACGGGCTGTAAGAATCGCGAATCATGGTGTCTAAACAATCGCCTCTGCTATAACCGCTCAGGTAGGGGTCGTTTAGGCTATAAGTGCCATCGGCAATTTTTTGGTAGCCGTAGTAGGCTACATAAAGTTTATAAATGCTAGCGGTAAAATACTGGGTGTCTGGGTTTAGGCTAGCTACAGCCTTGTTGTTTGCCAGATCATAAACTACCACGCTGGTGGTGCCGCTTTGTTTGGCCGCCCAGGCGTCTACGGTTGGCTGGGCATCAACCACGGGCAGGTTTTGATTAGTTTGCTCGCTAGAGTTGTCTGAAGAAGATTTAGACGACGCACTAGAGGAAGTATCGCCACCTCTTCTAATCCACAAAAACGCACCTGCAACAACGGCTACAATAATCAAAACAAGCAGCAGCTTTTTACCGTTTCGTCTGGGTTTGCTACGCATTGCTATGATTATACCCTGCCTGCCGCCTGCCTGTCCGGTAGGCAGGGCAGGAAAGGCTGATATAATTTGGCATAAGAACTTATGAATCAGAGCTACACGGCTTTTAGGCCGCAGAAGAAAAAAAGAAAAGCAAGGAAGCTGCTGGTTCTGCTTTTGGCTGTTATTGCCATTTTTGTAATTTACAAGGTTTTTGTACCTACTTCTGCGGAAAGGGCAGCAAACAACCTTATATTTGACCAAAGTGTTAGCGAAGCAGAAAAATCATCCATCCAAAACGCCATAAAAACCCAGTCTAAAACCTATAAGGGTGACATAGCTGTAAGCGTACAAACTACAGCGGAGGCGTCCAACACCTCTCTGGTGCTTTCGGCCTACGCGCCTGTAACAAATATTTACTCAACCAAACAAACTGTCTCTAGCAAAGAGCTTGGCCAGGCGGCTATTTACGTGCCCTCTGGCACAGATGACAAAGCCAAAATAGGCATAGCAAGCCTTCTAAAGGTTGACTCCAGCAAACTTACAGACCTCTCAAAATCCCTAGAAGATATACCGGCAGATAGCGTTGCACTAGTACCCATGAGCCAACTTTCGCCCAAGGTAAAACTACTGTCTCTGGACGACAACTATTATTTGGATAGTTTTGGGAAAGGAGCAATCTTTCGCCAGGTGGTGTTTAGCGGCGACTCGTCAGCAAGTTTAGCAGATCTGAAACTAAACAGCCATGAGACCAAAGACGCTACACTAAAAGTCAACATGACAGGTGTCACAGCACTCACGAGGGAAATGATGAAAAAATTAAACTCAGCAAAAGATGCTACATACTTTAGCCAAAAAATTGGCGCGTTTCTGGCGGATGCCGACATTACCCACGTTTCAAACGAAGTGTCGTTTAAGTCGGGCTGTTCCTACAGCGCAGCGGTGTTTTGCGCGCCTCCGGAAATGATTGAAACACTCAAAGCCAGTGGGGTTGACCTGGTTGAGCTGACCGGCAATCACAACAACGACACAGGCAGCCAGTACAACAAAGAGTCCATTAACCTTTATCACAGCCTAGGTTGGCATACTTTTGGAGGCGGGCTAAACAAAGAAGAGGCCGCCAAGCCGTATATAGCCGACCAGAAGCAGTCCAAAGTGGCTTTTCTGGGTTACAACTACCCAGACACACCAAACGGGGTAGCTATAGCCACCTCGTCTAATGCTGGATCCAACAGTTTTGACTTTGACAAGATCAAAGCTGACATTGAGAGCGCCAAAGGCTTGGGGAGTTTTGTAATTGTAGACGTGCAGTTTTGGGAGTGCTATGCCTACCCGGGTGGCTACGTAGAGTTCCCAGAGTGCGACTACCCAATTTCTGGCCAAGAAGA
>C687J35021_10003358_pt1 | contig 11029 bp, 6 predicted proteins | sample RifCSPhighO2_12_FD_35021 | JGI IMG/M metagenome (IMG submission 35021)
TTCACGCCGGTGGCCGGCTTTGAAGGCCCGGTGCCGGTGGTGAACTACACCATCACCGACAGCCAGGGCGGCACCGACAGCGCCACGCTGAGCCTGCTGGTAGACGCGGTCAACGACCCGCCCGTGGCCAACGACGATGTGGTCAAGGGCCAGGAAGACCAGCCGGTCTCGTTTGACCCGCGCACCAACGACAGCGATCCCGAAGGTGAACTGCTGACCATCACCGAAATCAACGGCACGCCGCTGGTGGCGGGCACGCCGGTGGACATCCTCGACCCGGTGACGAATGTGAAAGTGGGCGAGATCAGCCTGAAGGCCGATGGTTCGCTGACCTTCACGCCGGAACCGAACTACAACAACAGCGCGCCGCTGCCGGTCCAGTACACGGTGGAAGACCCGGATGGCGAAACTGCCACGGCCACGATCCGCATCAGCATCGCGCCGCTCAACGACGNCCCGGTGGCGACCGACGAGGTCAAGACCACGGCCCAAGACCAGCCCATCAGNGGCAACCTGATCACCGACAACACCGGTGCGGGTGTGGACAGCGACGTCGACGGCGACCCGCTGACGGTGAGCGGCTTCACCGTGGGCGGCGCGCCCGGTGTGGTTGGCACGCCGCTGGCGATCACCGGCGTGGGCACCCTGACGGTGAACGCCAACGGCAGCTACAGCTTTGATCCGCTGCCCGAGTTTGTGGGCGATGCCCCTGCGGTGGTCTACACGCTGTCCGACGGCCAGGGCGGTACCGACACCGCCACGCTGTCGATCACGGTCGAGCCGCTCAGCGAAACCCCGTCGGTGGTGGGCGATACCGCCACGACCCCCGAGGGCGCCTTGGTCACCATCGATGTGCTGGGCAACGACGACCCGGGCAGCGAAGGCCCGCTGACGATCACCGAGATCAACGGCCAGCCGATCACCGAAGGCGGCGCGCCAGTGACGCTCACCGACCCGACGACCGGTCTGCCGATCGGCACCGTGAGCCTGGTGGCGGGCAAACTCGACTTCCTGCCCGAGCCGGGTTTCAACGGTCCGGTGGACTTCACCTACACGGCGGTTGACCAGGCGGGCACCGAGCTGGTGGCGCCGGTGAACGTGCAGGTCACCCCGCTGAACGATCCGCCTGTTGCGACGGACGACACGGTCACCACGCTGGCCGACACCCCGGTGCCGATCGATGTGCTGGGCAACGACAACGATCCGGACGGCGACACGCTGACCGTGACCGAAGTCAACGGTCTGCCGATCACCGAAGGCGGTGCGCCGGTGGACGTGGGCGACGGCACGGTGGTCCTGGTGGGCGGCCTGCTGGTGTTCACGCCCGATACCGGCTTCACCGGCCCGGCCACCTTCACCTACACGGTGCAAGACCCGACGGGCGCAGAAGACACGGGTGGCGTGACGGTCAACGTCGGCCAGCCCAACCTGGCCCCCGTGGCCGTGCCCGATACGGATGTGACCGACGAGAACACGCCCGCCGCGGCAACGTGCTGGGCAATGACACCGACCCGAACGGCGATACGCTGTCGGTGAGCGCGGTCAACGGCAACGCCGCGGGCGTGGCCACGCCGGTGCTCGGCACCCACGGCACCCTGGTGCTGAATGCCGACGGCAGCTACAGCTACACCCCGACCGCATCCGCACAGGCGCTCAAGGCCGGTGAGTCGATCGACGACGTGTTCACTTACACCGTGACCGACGCCGCCGGCCTGACCGTCAGCACCACGCTGACGATCACGGTGAACGGCCTGAACGATGCGCCGGTGGCGCAGGACGACAGCGCGATCACGCTGCCCGGCACGCCGGTGAGCGGCAACCTGATCACCGGCCCGGGCACCGACACCGACCCGGATGGCGACCCGCTCACCGTGAGCGGCTTCACGGTCGACGCCAATGGTGACGGCACGCCGGAGGTCTTTGCACCGGGCGCCACCGCCACCATCCCCAACGTGGGCACGCTGGTGGTCAACCCCGATGGCGGCTACACCTTCACGCCGGTGGCCGGCTTTGAAGGCCCGGTGCCGGTGGTGAACTACACCATCACCGACAGCCAGGGCGGCACCGACAGCGCCACGCTGAGCCTGCTGGTGGACGCGGTCAACGACCCGCCCGTGGCCAACGACGATGTCGTGACCGGCCAGGAAGACCAGGCGGTGACCTTCGACCCGCGCACCAACGACAGCGATCCCGAAGGCCAGGCGCTGACCATCACCGAGATCAACGGCACGCCGATCACGGTTGGTGGCACGCCAGTGGACATCTTCGATCCGGCAACGGGCGACAAGATCGGTGAGATCAGCCTGAACCCGAGCGGCACGCTCACGTTCACGCCCGAGCCGAACTTCAACACCAGCGCCCCGATCCCGATCCAGTACACCGTGCAAGACCCGGATGGCGAACCGGCCACGGCCACCATCAACCTGACCATCCTCCCCGTCAATGACGACCCCGTCGCCACGGACGATGGTCCGATTGCGACCGGTGCCAATACACCGGCCACCGGCAATGTGTTGCCCAACGACAGTGATATCGATGGCGATACCTTGACGGTCACCGGATTCACCGTTGCGGGCGATCCAGCGACTTACCTGGCAGGCGAGACGGCCAGCATCGACGGCGTCGGAACCCTGGTCATCAATGGTGACGGTAGCTTCACGTTCACACCCGCGCCGGGTTATGCCGGCCCGGTGCCGAGCGCCACCTACACCATCTCCGATGGCATTGCCACGGACACGGCCGTACTGGGTTTTGCCGACGTGCCCGTGGTTCCGCCAGCACCCGAGCCTGCCCCCTCGCCGGCACCAGCCCCGGTGCCTCCCGCGCCGGTGCCGCCCGCCCCTGCGCCAGCCCCAGCGCCCGCTGTGCCAGATGCCCCGGTTTGGGTGGGTCCCGTCGCTCAGGTTTCGCCTCCCACGCAGATTGCATCAGCACCCGGTAGCGCCCTTCACGTGCTTTACGCGGTCAGTGAAGCCAGCAACGAGCGGGGCATGTTCACCTCTTCGCTGGGCTCCGCCGGTCTGGATGCAGCCCTTATGGGTGAAGCCATGAGCCAGCCGCCAGACAGCCTGATGTTTGACAGCTCAACCTGGGTCGATCAGGTGGGCCTCATCAAGGAAGCCGGCCCGGGTGAGGTGCAGATGGTCGCACCAGCGCTGCACGTGCAGCATGCGGTTCGACACCAACCGATCGTCACGGAGCAGGGCCTGTTTGTTCAACACGCCGTGCGGGCGTCGCAAATGGAATCGCGTTTGCGAAATGCCATCGTCGACGCCCACAACTCGGCCACAGCAGGGTATGGAAGCCTGCTGGACTCGTTCGCGCAGGGCGCATCCAAGCCTGACGGCACCGTCGCGTCGGTGGCGGAAGCAGAGCCACAGCCAGCACGTCCACAACAGGCGACCGTCCGTGGCGAAAGCGAAGCTGCGTCGCAGGCCGTGAAGGCTGGTGACGAAGCGCCGGTGCAAAAAAAGGCGGTTGAGTTGCCCCGCGCGGCCCAGGGCTTCCGCGCCCAGGTGGAGCGCATGGCCAAGGACAGATTGCACGGCTCGCGCCCCATCACACGATCCACAACGGTCAAAAGCTGAACACCAATTTTTCGAGAACATGAAGATGAACAAGACCCCTTCCGTTTCCCTCCGCGCAACCGGTTTCCTGCCGCGCAGCCTGGTGATGTTGGCCGTTGTGGCCGTTGTGGCTGGCTGCAGCGTGACGCCCAAGACGCTGACGCAGGACGAAGTGCGGGACCGGGTGAAGTCCGACACCGAGCGCATGTACACCGATCAGGCCCCGATCACGGCGCCGATCAGCATGGAAGAGGCGGTCGCCCGGGCACTCAAGTACAACCTGGACTACCGCCTGAAGAAGATGGAGTCGGCCCTGGCCATGGGTCTGACCGACCACGCCAGCTACGACATGCTGCCGCAGCTGGTGGCATCGGCCGGTTACCGCGAGCGCAGCAACTACTCGGGCGGCACCAGCATCGGCATTCTGGACGGCCAGGTGTCGGACCGCCCGACCTCCTCCGACGAGCGCAGCCACTCGTTGCGCGGCATCGAGTTCTCGTGGAATGCACTCGACTTTGGCGTCTCCTACTACCGCGCCCGCCAGCAGGGCAACCAGTTCCTGATCGCGGAAGAGCGCCGCCGCAAGGTGGTGCAGAACATGCTGCAGGACGTGCGCGCGGCCTACTGGCGCGCGCTGGGGGCCCAGCGCCTGAACGCCCAGGCCGACGACATCCTGCAGCGCGCCTCGCTGGCCCTGTCGCGTTCACGCGAAGCCGAAACGCAGAAGATCATCCCGCCGGGTCTGGCGCTGGCCTACCAGCGCGCCCTGCTGGACGCCACCACTCTGCTGAACCAGCGCCGCCAGGACCTCGAGTTTGCCAAGCGCGAACTGGCGGCGCTGATGAACGTCCTGCCGGGCGCCGACTTCGTGCTGGCCGAAGCCGTTGAGACCCAGCTGCCGGTGGCGCCCAAAGACATCGGCAAGCTCGAAGAAATGTCGCTGCTGCAGCGTCCCGAGCTGCGCGAAGAAGACTACAGGAAACGCATCAGCGCCGATGAAGCCCGCAAGCAGATCCTCGGCATGTTGCCCGGCATCACACTCAACTACGGGCGCCAGCACGATTCCAACCGGCTGCTGTACAACAACAGCTGGAGCGAAGGCGGCCTGAGCCTGGCCTGGAACCTGATGCGTCTGGTGGCGCTGCCATCGATGAAGAACGCACAGAAGTACCAGGAACAGACCGACGAAGCGCGCCGCATGGCGCTGTCGATGGCCATCCTGACGCAGACGCGCGTGAGTGCCGAGCGTTACCGCATGGCGCTGGAAGACTTCCGCCTGGCCGACCAGGCCTCGCAGGTCGATACCCGCCTGGCCGCCTTCACCAAGGCGTCGGTCACCGCCAAGCTGGAAAGCGAACTCGAAGCGATCCGCACCCAGGCCCGTGCCGTGCTGGGCGCCTACCAGCGTGCCAACGCCTACGCCAACGCCCACATCGCGTTCGGCCGCCTGTACAACACGCTGGGATTTGATCCGATCGCCGACGACTTCGAAGCCAACGATCTGGGCACGCTGTCGCAGCGGGTGAAGGCCCACCTGCAGGCCGCCGAAAAAGACGCGTTTGCCCTGTCGTCCAACCTGTTTGGTCACGCCACGGTGGTCAAGGTGCAGCTCGCCGGAGTGGCCGATCCGGTGCAGCAAGTGCGCATGAAGGCGCTGGTGAGCGAGCTGTTGGCCCGGCACCAGATTGCCACCGATGCCCAGGAAGGCACGCCTTTGCTGCTGTCGTTCCAGGCAGCGGGCAAGAACGGGGTTGAAAAGGCGTCCTGGACGGTCGAGGTGAAAGACGAAGCGGGCCAGCCGCAGCAGGCGCGCTTTGCGACTACCATTCCGAGCAACGCGCGGGCTTCGGTGTACGAATCCAGCCTCGTGGCGGCACTCAATGCCAATCTTGGCGAACTCAAATCCTGGCTGAATGTTGACTGACATGTCCCGTAAATCCCTTTGGCGCGCGACCGGCGCGGTGTTGTTTCTGGGCGCTCTGTCCCTGACGGTTTCCGCCCAGACCAACGCGGCCGGTGCGGCCAGGGCGGCTCCCAATCCACCCAAGTCCGCTGCGGCTCCCGCTGCAGCGTCGGCGTCCGTGCGGGTGTTGGTGCTGCCGGCGGGTGAGACTGTGCTGGCCAGTCCCGTTCCCGGGCGCATCGCCAAACTTCACGTGGGCCTGGGCGCTCCTTTCAGACAAGGGGCCACCCTGGTTTCGCTGGATTGCGACGAGCCGCGTGCCCGTCAGGCCATGGCCAGTGCCGATCTGGCGGCTGCCACCGACCAGTACGAAGCCAAGTTGCGCATGCAGGGCCTGGAGCAGGCGAGTGACGTCGAGGTGTCCCTGGCCGCCAGCGCGGTGGCCAAAGCCAAGGCCCAGATCGATCTGTACCAGTTCCAGATTTCGCAGTGCTCGATCCGGGCGCCCTGGAGCGGCTCGACGGCCAAGCTGCACGTGCGCAGCCACATGACCGTCAGCGCCGGACAACCCCTGCTCGATCTGGTGCGCAGCGGCCTGTTGTTGCTGAAGCTGAACGTGCCGTCGAACTGGATGTCGACCCTGAAAATGGGGCATGAGTTTGAGGTGACCATTGATGAAACCGGCAACACCTACGCCGCGCGGGTGCACCGGATCAACAGCCGTGTGGATCCGGTGAGCCAGACCATCGAGCTCGAAGCGACCATGCTGAAGTCGCACGCCGACCTGCTGCCCGGCATGAGCGGGGTGGCGAAATTCACGGGCATGCGGTGAGCCTGAGCGATGTCTGATGTCTCGGATCTGAGCGTCCTGCTGCAGATCGAAGCCCGGGCGCTGGAAGCGCAAACCCTCGCCGCACTCCGCTTCACCATCGTCAACGAAACCCATGCGTTGACGCCCTACCGGCAGGCGGCCCTGTTCGAGCTGGATGGCGATCGGGTTCGCCTGGCGGCCGCTTCCGGACTGGTGAGCGTGGCCAACGATTCGCCGTTTGCTGTCTGGCTCAGCCATTTTGCCCAGCGCCTGCCGCGCGACGGGGCCGTTCACTGTCTGGACCATGCGGACGCCGCTGGCGAAGACGCCAAGAGCTGGGCCGAGTGGCTGCCGGAACACCTGCTGTGGGCGCCCCTGCCCGACAGGAACGGCGTGTCCCAGGGCATGGTGCTCTATGCCCGTGAGCAGGCCTGGGACGACGCGGCCATCCAGTTGGTGCAGCGCTTGCATGCCACGTATGGCTATTGTTTTGCCGCGCTGCACCGGAGCACGCAGCGCTCCTGGAGTCGGGCCGGCAAGCTGTTCAAGAGCCGCCGCAACCGCTGGCTGTTGTCCGGCGCGCTGGTGCTGAGTCTGTTCGTTCCGGTGCGGATGTCGGTGCTGGCGCCCGCCGAGGTGATCGCGCTCAACGCCATGGCGGTGGCCGCTCCGCAGGATGGCGTGGTCGGTTCGTTCGCGGTGGCGCCCAATGCGCGCGTCAAGTCGGGCGACCTGCTGTTCTCGCTCGACGATTCCGCATTGCTCAACCGCCAGCAGGTGGCGCTCAAGAGCCTGGAGATTGCCCGGGCCGACGCCCACGTCGCTCAGCAGCGCGCCTTCGACGACGCCAAGAGCAAGGCCGATGTGGCGGTGGCGCTGGGGCGGGTCCGGGAGAAAGAGGCCGAGCTGGCCGCCGTGGACACCCAGGCGCAACGTGTCGAGGTGCGCGCGGAACGCGATGGTGTGGCGATTTTTGCAGACACCAACGACTGGCTCGGGCGTCCGGTCCAGACCGGCGAACGCGTCATGCAGCTGGCCCAGCCGGAAGACGGTGGCATCCTGATCTGGCTGTCGGTGGCCGATGCCATCAATCTGGAGCTGGAGTCGCCCGTGCGGCTGTTCCTGCACACCGAGCCGCTGAGCCCACGCGCCGGTCGCCTGATCGAAGCGAGCTACCAGGCGTCTTTGAGTCCGGACGGCGTCGCCGCCTACCGGCTGCGGGCCCGTTTTGATGAGGACACCGAATTGCCGCGCATCGGCCTGCGCGGCACGGCCCGCATTTCGGGCGACTGGGTGCTGCTGGGCTACTACCTGTTCCGCCGGCCGCTGGCCAGTGTGCGGGAGTGGACGGGGCTGTGAGCACCAGCGCGACGATCCCGCTGCCCCGGCGTGTCAAACGGGCGAAGGTGGTGCCGTTGCCGCGCATCCGCGACGAGCTCGTGGTGTTTCCGGCGGCGGCCAATGAGGACGGTTCCCCGGCCTGGATCATCCAGGACCCGGTCAACAACCGCTTCTACCGCATCGGCTGGATCGATTTCGAGTTGCTGGTTCACTGGGCCCACCACGACGCGGCGGCCCTGGTGAAGGCGGTCAATGCAGAAACGCCGCTCAACGTGACCCTGCAGGACGTGCGCCAGCTGCTGGGTTTCCTGTCCGACAACCAGTTGCTGCGCCTGGATACGAAGGCCGATGTGGCCCGGGTCATCGGCCGCAGTGAGCAGCTCAAGCGGTCCTTGTTCGAGTGGATGGTGCACAACTACCTGTTTTTCCGGGTTCCCCTGGTGAGGCCTCAGACTTGGCTGGCGGCACTGCAGCCGCTGCTGGCCCGTTTGCGGATGCCCTGGGTTTTCGGGATGTTGGGCTTGGTCACAGTGCTCGGCCTGTTTCTCGCCTCGCGGCAGTGGGATGTGTTCCAGCACACGCTGGTGGACAACATGACCTGGTCCGGGGTGTTCGGGTATGGATTGGCCTTGTTGTTCGCCAAGACGGTGCACGAACTCGGCCACGCCGCCGTCGCGACCCGCTATGGCGTGCGCGTGGCGCACATGGGAGTGGCCTTTCTGGTGATGTTCCCCATGCTCTACACCGACACGGGTGAGAGCTGGCGGTTGAAGGATCCCCGCCAGCGCCTGGCCATTGCCAGCGCGGGCATCGCGGTCGAGCTGGCCCTGGCCAGTCTGGCCACCTTGCTCTGGAGCCTGGCGCCCGACGGAGCGTTCCGCAACGGCATGTTTTTTCTGGCGACCACCAGCTGGATCATGACGCTGGCCATCAACGCCAGCCCGTTCATGCGCTTCGATGGCTATTTCATTTTCAGCGACCTGCTGGACCTGCCCAACCTGCACGAGCGTTCCAGTGCCCTGGCCAAGGTCTGGCTGCGCCGCAGCCTGCTGGGCCTGAACGATCCCTGGACGGAAAGCTTTTCGCTCGCAAAACGACGGGCGCTGGTGGCGTTTGCGCTGGGCACCTGGTTGTACCGGCTGGTGGTTTTCCTCGGTATTGCACTGCTGGTGTACGTCTTTTTCTTCAAGCTGCTGGGGATCGCGCTCATGGTGCTGGAGCTGTCCTGGTTCATCGCCAAGCCGGTGTTCAAGGAACTCGCGGTCTGGAATGCGAGGCGGGGTGAAATCGGCGCAGCGCGGATCAAAGGCCTGGTGATGGCCGGGCTGGTGCTTCTGGTGATCCTGTTCTTCCCGTTCAGCAGCCGCGTCACCGGCTACGGCTGGATCCATGCGGCCGATCAGCAGACGATCCATGCGCCCTTTGCCGCGCAGATCGTCACGGTGCCGACCCAGCGCCAGTTCAAGGCGGGCGACGTGCTCTTTGTGCTTGATTCGAGCATGCTGGGTATCGCGCAGGGCAAATCGCGCCAGCTGGCGCTGGCCCGCGAAAGCCAGATCGCCGGGTTGATGGGTGTGCCTGATGGCGAGTCGCAGCGCCAGCTGCTGACTTCACAGAAAGCCTATTTCGAGGCCGAAGAACAGGCCAGCATCGATGAGCGGGCACGGCTGACCTTGCGGGCCCCGTTCGACGGCGAGTTGCACGATGTCGACCATGGCCTGGCGCCCGGCGTTTGGGTCAAATCGCGCGAGCCCCTGGCCATGCTGGTGGACAGCTCGCGCTGGGTGATCGACGCCTTCATTCCCGAAGAAGATCTGGCGCGNGTGGAGGTCGGACAGACTGTCCGGGCGCGAAGGCTCGCGGGCCAGCCGTCCTGGGTGGAAGGTCGCATCGAGTCCATCGATGTGTCGCGGACCACGGTCTTGCCCAGCAGCCTGCTCGATGCCAACCACGGTGGGCCGATCGCCACGGTGAACGAACCCGCCCGCTCGGGTCAGGAGCGCACGCAGGTGGTGCGCGATGCGCTGTTCCGCGTGCGCGTCGTGCTGGACGAGCCCCTGCCGGCCCACCAGGTCGCGGCCGTTCGGGTGCGCATCGACGGGCTCGCCGAGTCGCTGATCAGCGGCACCCTGCGCCGACTGGCGTCGATCTTCATCCGGGAAAGCGGGTTCTGAAGACGGCACAGGTGGGGACGCCGCAGGCCGGTGCAACGTGCGATCATTGCCCGCATGAGCATTCTGCGGGTCGCGACCTACAACATCCACAAAGGCGTGCAGGGCCTCGGCCCCGCGCGCCGGCTGGAAATCCACAACCTCGCCCACGCGGTCGAGCAGTTCGATGCCGACATCGTCTGCCTGCAGGAAGTGCGGCGCCACCACCGCAAACTGGAAAAGCATTTCACCCGCTGGCCCGACCTGGACCAGGCGGGCTACCTGTCGCCCGAGGGTTATGAGTCGGTCTACCGGACCAATGCGGTCACGCGGCACGGGGAGCATGGCAATGCGCTGCTGTCGCGCTGGCCGGTGGTGGAATCCTGGCACTCCGATGTGTCGGACCACCGGTTCGAGCAGCGGGGCCTGCTGCATTCGCAGGTGCTGGTGGACGGGGCCGACGTTCATGTGGTGGTGGTGCATCTGGGCCTGATCCATGCCAGCCGGGAGCGCCAGGTCCAGCGCCTGGGCGAGTATGTGGCGACCCANGTTCCGGCGGGTGCACCCCTGATCGTGGCGGGTGATTTCAACGATTGGGGCGCGCAGCTGCTCAAGCCCATGGCGGCGCTGGACCTGCGCACCTTTGACGGCATCCGCCTGCCGACCTACCCGTCGCGCCTGCCGCTGCTGCACCTGGACCGCATCTTCGTGCGCGGCCTCCAGCCGATATCGGCCCATGTGCCGCATGGTCGGGCGTGGTCACGCATGTCCGATCACCTGCCGCTGATTGGTGAGTTCGAGTTGTGAACGCAGACCGTCCCGGGTCCCAGGGACGCCCGGCAACGCAGGGCAAGGCGGTGATGCACAGCGGGAACCAGTTGCTGCTGCTGGTGGGTGGCGCGGAGCTGTTCCCGGCCCTTGTGGAGGCCATGGACGCTGCGTGCCGGGTGGTGCATCTCGAAACCTACATCTTCGAGTTCGCCGGTTCGGCGCTGGGTGTGGCGCAGGCGCTGGAACGCGCGGCACAGCGGGGCGTGCTGGTGCGGCTGGTGATCGATGGCGTGGGCACGCCCAGGGTTCCGGACGAGTGGAAAAGGCGTTTTGCGCAGGCGGGTGTTCGCCTGCGGGTCTACGCGCCGCTGGGTCGCCTGGGTTTGCTGATCCCGAGTCGCTGGCGACGCCTGCACCGCAAGCTGTGTGTGGTGGACGGCACGGTGGGCTTTTGCGGCGGCATCAACATCATCGACGACCAGGATGA
>C687J35021_10003361_pt1 | contig 11027 bp, 9 predicted proteins | sample RifCSPhighO2_12_FD_35021 | JGI IMG/M metagenome (IMG submission 35021)
GTTATCTTTTTACATTGTACCATACAATATATATAAAAGTCAAGCACTAGAATTTGGCTTAGATTAATGTTATTTTTGTATTAATTATGAGTAAAACCCAGATAGGTATCGTAGGTCTGCCAAATGTCGGGAAATCGACGCTTTTTAATGCGTTGACTAAAAAAGGGGTGCCAGCAGAAAATTATCCNTTTTGCACNATTGACCCATCTGTGGGTATTGTGCCTGTGCCGGATGAGAGATTGGAGAAACTTTCGACGTTAAGTAAATCCAAGAAGACCATACCCGCAGTGGTGGAGTTTGTCGATATCGCAGGACTTGTGAAAGGAGCATCGGAAGGGGAAGGACTTGGGAATAAATTTCTCTCACACATCAGAGAGGTGGATGCTATTATCGAAGTAGTGAGAATTTTTGAAGATAAAGATATCATTCATGTCCACGATAAGATTGACCCGCTCTTCGACATTGAGATTATCAATCTGGAACTTAAAGCCGCCGGCATCGAGAAACCGACTCTATATGTCGTAAATACTTCCGAAGCTTCAGAAAATAAACGCGATGTTTTGAATAAAATTCCCGGNCCTTATATCGAAATTGATCCTATTTTCGGAACAGGTTTGGATAAACTTATAAATGAGTCTTATAAACTTCTAAATTTAATAACTTTTTTCACTACAGGAGAAGATGAGTCGAGAGCTTGGACTACAAAGAGAAATGCCAGAGCGCCAGAGGCGGGGAAGTCGATACATACTGATTTTCAAGAAAAGTTCATCCGTGCTCAGGTGGTTTCTTACGAAGATTTGATAAAGACAGGCTCTATGGTAAAGGCACGTGAAAAAGGTTTGGTTCGTACCGAGGGCAAGGAGTATGTAGTGCAGGATGGGGATGTTATTGAATTTCTGATATAATAGTCGTATGAATACAAAAATGACTGCCAAAGATTTCTTCTTACACATTGCTGTTATCGCACTTTTATACACTGGTACGGTAGCACTTCTTAATATTCTATTTAATGTTATCAATGTCGCTTTCCCGCAAGTCAATCAGTATAGTTACTACGATTCAACCTCTATTAGTTTTCCTGTGGCGACGCTTATTGTAGTTTTCCCACTTTTTCTTTTTCTTGCCAATCTACTTCGCAAAGGATATATAGAAGATCCAAGTCGTAAAGAATATTATGTACGTAAGTGGCTTATCTACATCACCCTTTTTATTGCTGGTGGTGTTTTGGCGGGCGATCTTGTTGTTGTCATATATTATTTCTTAGACGGTCAAGAATTGACTACCGGATTTATTTTAAAGATTCTTTCAGTATTGGTGGTGACTGGAGGTATCTTCGGCTACTATCTAGATGACTTAAAGGATAGACTATCAGGCACACGTAGAAATATCTGGAGAGTTGTGGCGGTTGTCTTAGTATTAGGCTCTATCATTGTCGGTTTTGGTGTATTGGGAACTCCGCAAACACAGAGGATGTTACGATACGATTCACAAAAAATTTCTGATTTACAAAATATACAATGGCAAATTGTAAATTATTGGCAACAGAAAGGAGCGTTACCTCTATCTCTTGAAAATCTGCAAGATCCTATTTCAGGATTTATATTACCTACGGATCCTCAAACTCAAAAATCTTACGAATATGAAAAGACAGGAACCTCTTCCTTTAAACTATGTGCCGAATTCAACAAAGAGTCTCAACCGATGGGAGCTTCGATACTTTCTGTACCCATAGCTGAATCACCGAGTAAACTTAATTATAATAATAATGATAACTGGCAACATAAAGTTGGGCTTGAGTGCTTCTCTCGTACTATTGATAAGGAGCTTTACCCGGTACGACCAAAATAGTACAAAGAATCATATATTCAGGTATCTATATTGCATTGCATGAAGAAATATACTATAATTAATAGGTATAATTAATTTAATAAATTCTATGAAAAAATTAGTATTTCTAAGCGTTTTGGGTTTATTGTTATCAAACGTAGCGATAACTAACGCAGTCAGTTACACAAGTTTTGCACCGGCTACCTTTACTCTAAATATTGGTGAAAGTTTTGTTGTCAAAGATATCATAAATACAACGATTACGCTGATGAGTATAAATTCAGCACAAACACAGTCATATCCTACACAAGAAATTAAAACAGTTAGTATTAAAGTCGCAAATGAAGGTGGTTGTGGGGCCGGCGCTGATCCTAGATGTCTAGGTATGCCTGCTTTCGAATCCACTTATAATCTTAAAGTAGGCGCTTCTATAGAAGTATTAGCTTTAAAGATCACTCTAAACAGTTTGGGAAGTGGAAGTAATAATGCAACTTTTTCAGTAGCTAAGCGAGACGATGTTGTACCTCCACCTCCAGTAGTATGTTCACCACGTCCTGCTTGTCTAGACGCAAATCCTCGTTGTCTTTTACCAGAACCAGTAGGCGGTTGGTGTTCTAATCCTCCAGCTCCTGGAGATCCAAGTACCGGTGGCGGAACAACAGTCGGTGGTGGTGCAGGTGTTATATCACCCGGCGGAGTTATTATTATTTGTCCAAATGGTGTGAGTGGAAAAGATTGCTCAACTTGTTCTGATAGTAGTTGTAAACCGGGTGTTTTACCTCCACCAACCAAAGAAACCAATGGGACTGGTTCAGTCACTAATCCAATTAAACCATTACCTCCAATTTGGACATTACCTCAAGGTCAAGATATGGTTTCGGTAGAAGAAGTTAAAGCTGATGAAGAGACTCCAGCTTATTTTGAAGTAAAGACAGAGAGAAAGGCAAAGTTATTCTTTATTTTCCCTGTATCTTCTGAAATAACATATTCTATTGATTCTGTAACTGGATCTAGTAGAGTGACAAGTAGACCTTGGTGGAATTTCTTGGCTTGGTAAATATTACTTATTTCAGTTAATATTTGGGGATGCAAGAATACGATCCCTCTAATATAGAAAAGAAGTGGCAGATTCAATGGCAGAAAGATAAGATCTATCAAGCGGAAAACTCGTCTAAAAATCCGAAGTACTACACTCTTATAGAGTTTCCTTATCCGTCTGGAGACGGGCTACACGTCGGACATCCGCGACCTTATATCGGTCTTGATATTATCGCCCGCAAGAGACGCATGGAAGGATTCAACGTCCTTTATCCTATTGGTTGGGACGCTTTCGGTCTGCCTACAGAAAATTACGCACTAAAGACTGGGAAAGATCCTCGTATAGTTACAAAAGAGAATACAGATACATTTCGTCGTCAGATTCAGTCTCTAGGAATTTCTTTCGACTGGTCTCGGGAGATAAACACTACTGATCCGCAATATTATAAATGGACGCAATGGTTGTTTTTGAAATTTTTGGAAAACGGTTTGGCTTATAAAGCCAAGATGCCTATCAACTGGTGTCCTAAAGATAAAATTGGTCTGGCCAAAGAAGAAGTAGTGGATGGCAAATGTGAACGGTGCGGTACGGAAGTGGTAGAGAAAGAGAAAGAACAATGGATGCTTGCTATCACTAAATATGCTGACAGACTTTATGATGACCTTGATACAGTGGACTATCCAGAGCGGGTCAAGATTCAGCAGAGGAATTGGATTGGTCGTTCTGAAGGCGCGTTAATTAAGTTTGATGATATTGAAATATTTACCACTCGACCTGATACAATTTTTGGTGCCACTTTCATAGCTCTGGCGGGAAAAGCTGATCGTGATACGGGTCGTACCGTTACTAACCCAGCAACAAAAGAACAGATACCCGTCTGGGAAGCGGAATATGTCATGAGTAACTACGGTACCGGCGCCATCATGGGTGTACCGGCACATGATGAGCGAGATTTCGAGTTCGCGAAGAAACATGATTTGCCGATAAGAGAAGTGGTTATTCCAAAGCTTATAGATAAATATGATCCGCCAAGAGAAGACAAAAAAACTGTTTTTCGAAATGCTGTTCAAGCCATAGTCATAAATCCTAAAACCGGAAAGGTCCTGACTTTGCGATGGAAAAAATTCCCCTGGACCACATTCATAACTGGAGGCGTAGAGAAAGGAGAGGATGAAATTATGGCAGTCGAGAGAGAAATAGTGGAAGAATCAGGCTACAAGAATTTTAAGTTTGTAAAAAAGCTAGGAGGGCCTATAGAGTCACACTTTTTTGCCAATCATAAAGATGAGAATAGGAAAGCTTTATTTACTGGCTTTGTTTTTGAACTCATTGATGAAGAAAGAAAGGAATTGAGCGAAGAAGAGAAAGCCATCCATGAAGTCATCTGGCAAACATGGGAAGAAATCTCTTTTGATAAGAATATAAAATGTTCTGAATATGATATATGGCTCGACAGATATTTAAATTCAACACATGCTTTTATTGAAGATGGAGTACTTATAAACTCAGGCAAATTTGATGGTTTGACGAGTGAAGAGGCAAGAGAGAAGATTGTGGCAAAATTTGGACAGAAGAAAATTACTTATAAACTCCGTGATTGGGTTTTTTCCCGTCAGCGTTACTGGGGGGAACCAATACCGGTGATACATTGTCCCAAGTGTGGAATTGTGCCTGTGCCGGAAGAAGATTTGCCGGTGGAGTTGCCAGTGGTGGAGAAATATCAACCAACTGAAACAGGCGAGTCACCACTTGCAAGTATTAAGGAGTGGGTGAATGTTAAATGTCATAAGTGTGGTGCTGATGCGAAGAGAGAGACAGATGTCATGCCAAATTGGGCCGGGTCATCTTGGTATTTCATCGCTTATCTTTTCAATAAAGAAGGGTTTACAAATCCTACATCAATTAGAAATTGGAAATTGCAAATTGAAAATTATGGACATTTCATGCCCGTTGATTGGTACAACGGAGGAATGGAACATACCGTACTCCATCTTCTTTACTCACGTTTCTGGAATAAATTTCTTTTTGATTTAAAACTGGCACCAACGAGCGAGCCGTATAGGAAGCGTACTTCTCACGGTCTGATTTTAGCTGAAGGAGGAGAGAAAATGAGTAAGTCGAGAGGTAATGTAGTGAATCCAGATGCCATAGTAGAGCGTTTCGGCGCGGACACCTTGCGTCTCTACGAGATGTTTATGGGCCCATTTGAGCAGGCTATCGCTTGGAGTGATGAAGCTCTTATCGGTCCGCGCCGGTTTCTGGAGAAGGTGTGGAAGTTGCAATCCAAGATACCAAAAGATCAGACTTCAGGTATCAATTCACAAGGTCTGACCTTAAAGAGCGAGATCTCAATGCACCTAACTATCAAGAAAGTTTCAGAAGATATTGAAGCGATGAAGTTTAACACCGCCATTTCTACCTTAATGATTTTTGTAAATACTTTAGAAAAGAACGGGTCTATTTCTGAAGAAGAATTCAAAACATTGCTTCTGTTACTTGCACCATTTGCTCCACATATGACAGAAGAACTCTGGCATAAATATTTTGGCAAAGATTTTATCCACACACAAAATTGGCCAACTCATAACCCGGAGAAAATTGAGAGAGATGAAGTTACTTTAGCCATACAAGTTAACGGTAAAGTTAGAGCAACTTTAGTAACTAGNCGCACACAAAATGAAGATGAAATTAAGAAATCAGCACTAGCATTGCCAGAGATTAAGAAATGGTTGGAAGGCAAGGAACCTAAAAGAATTATTGTTGTACCCAATAAGATAATAAGTATCACATCTTGACCACGACTTGACATATATTTATACTAGTGATACAAATAACGTAAGTTATGAGTGAAAAAATCGCTTTAAGCTTCAAACCTAAGGAAATCACGCGCCGTCTTTTATCTATTCTAACTAAACGCGCTCAAGATGTACTTACCAATAGATATGGTCTCGGACCTAAGGCTACAAAACTTACTTTAGATGCTATTGGTAAAAGATATAACATCACTCGTGAGCGTGTGCGTCAGATAGAAAATCATTCGCTTGCCGCTATCCGAAAGTCAAAGGCATATAAAGACAATGAACCAGTTTTCACTGAGCTGAAAGAACTGGTTCTCAACCTGGGTGGGCTTGTTTCAGAGAAAGACCTTTTGGGATATCTCGGTAATGATGTAAATATCCAAAACCATTTCCATTTCCTTTTTGTCGTTGGTGAGGAATTTAAGCGCGAGAAAGAAGATGAAGAATTCAAACATCGTTGGCATGTTGACCCAGAGTTATCTAACAAGGTTAAAGAAGCTCTTCGCAAACTATATTCAAAACTCTCTGATGATGAACTTATCGTCGAGGGCGATCTTATAAGATCTTTTCTTGAAGAGGTTAAGGATCTTAATGAGAAATACAAGAATGACGAGGTTGTTAAACGCTGGTTATCTATTTCTCGTAAGATAGGTAAAAACCCTCTGGGAGAGTGGGGAAGATCTTCCTCTTCAAATATCAATGCTAAAGGCATGCGCGACTACGCTTTCTTAGTTATCAGAAAGCACGGTTCGCCTATACATTTTAAAGAAGTGGCAAAAGCAATAACCTACTATTTCAACAAGAAAGCACATGTCGCTACCACTCATAATGAACTTATCAAGGATCCTAGATTTGTTCTGGTAGGTCGCGGTCTCTATGCTTTATCCGAATGGGGATATATATCAGGAGTGGTTAAAGATGTTATCCATAAGATTCTCAAAAAAGAAGGACCTCTACCTAAGGAGAAAATTATTGAAAAAGTGTTGAAGGAACGCTATGTCAAAGAAAACACTATCTTAGTGAATCTTCAAAATACCAAGTATTTCAAAAAAGATCGAGATAACCGCTACCACAACGTCTAGCGAGGAAGAGTGGGTGAGCTTGCTTATCCATTCTTTCCGAGCGAAGACGTTGTACTTACTAGTACAACGTCTAGCTTCCGTGTAGAATTAGAGTCATGATAGAGGATTTCCTAACTCTTTTCCCAAACGATCTTCATCAAGATATCTGGAATTTTATCTTAGCAAGCTGGCCTGTGTGGCTTCCTTTTTTATTGATAACTTTCTTATTTAGCAGTTGGTTTTCTTATAAGCGCAGAGAATGGATACGAGGACAAGGCAGTGTGCTTCTGGAGATTAAGTTGCCGAGAGATATAAACAAGTCACCAGCTGCTATGGAAATGGTGCTAGAAGGTATATGGGAAGATGTGGTGGGTACGCTTACAGATGTTTTTATTAAAGGTCGAGTTAGAGACTTCTTTTCGCTTGAAATTGTCTCGTTAGGCGGTGAAGTTAAGTTCTTCATCTGGGCATTACCAAAGTGGAAAAATATTATAGAATCGAGAATCTATGCTCAATATCCTGGTGCGGAAGTTTATGAGGCGGAAGATTATGCGCTCAAAGTTGTCTATGATCCGGAAAAGGTAAATTTTTCCGGTATCACGACAAGCCTTGTTAAACCGGACCCATATCCCATCAAATCATATATAGATTACGAACTGGAGCGAGGCGGTAAAGAGCCAGAAGAAATAGTGGATCCCCTCGTGCCGCTTATCGAATATCTTGGTTCTCTCAAACCCGGAGAACAGGCGTGGATACAAATATTGATACAAGGTCATCGCAAGGAGGGTCTTAAGGATACACGTCTCTTTCCAAAGCCTGATTGGAAAGAGAGCATTAANAAAGAAATAAAAAAAATCATTGAACAAGAATCTTATATTAAACCAGCTGAAGGTAAACCTCAGACTCTCCAACATTTNACCACGACACAGGGNGAGACTATTAAAGCCATAGAACGCAATGCTGGCAAATTGGCTTTCAACTCTATGATGAGAGTGCTCTATGTTGCGCCTAAAGATATCTTTGATAAGAACAAACTTACGGGTCTTATAGGAAGTATGCGTCAGTTTGGTTCCAAGAATCTCAATGGCATCAAACCTAATAAGTTTATGAGTGTTGAATATCCGTGGCAAGATGTTCACGACAAGAAAAAAAGGATGCTTCATCAAACACACCTTGAAGCCTATAAACGCCGGTCATTTTTTGATGTTCCTTTTAAACACCTGTATGGTGAGCCTTATGTGCTGACTGTTGAAGAGCTGGCTACTCTATTCCATTTTCCACACGGTGGAGTATCTACCACACCTACACTTACTCGTATTCCTTCAAAGAAGGCAGAAGCTCCTGCCAATCTACCTGTATAGATTTATGTATAGGCGTTTTATAAACAAGAGAATTTATTTGTTTATTTTTGTGATGTTTTTTCTCATCACTTGTCTCTGGTATATAACCCCACCATTTTCTTTCCCCTCGGGATCTATTATCACTATTCCAGAGGGTGTTGGTCTTTATGTTCTTACAGAAAAATTACAAGAGGATAACGTTATACGCTCACCTTTTTGGTTTCGTCTGGCAGCTATTGTCCTTGGCGGAGAACGTGATATGAAAGCCGGTCAATATTACATGTCTCGTCCCCAGAACACTTTTCTTATCGCTTGGCGTGTATTTCATGGCCATAACGATATAGAAACAGTCAAACTTACTATTCCAGAAGGTTTTACTGTAGCTAAGATTTCAAATCTTTTTGATGATAGATTTCCGTTCTTTGATCATGATAGTTTCAAATCTTTGGCGCCGGAAGGGTATTTGTTTCCAGATACTTATTTCATCCCGGTTACAGTAACTGCTTCTTCTACCATAAAACTGCTTAATAATAACTTTGTCCGTAAAGTTTCGGAAGTTATCAATAACTCCAATCTCTCCGGAAAAACTCCCGAAGAAATTATAATCATGGCATCTCTTATAGAAGGTGAAGCTCGATCTCAGATAGACCGCGAGATTGTCTCTGGTATTTTATGGAGAAGGGTGGAGCTAGGCCTGCCTCTACAGGTGGATGCTAGTTTTGCTTATGTTAATGGCAAGACTACTAAGGATCTTACTCTTGATGATTTAAAGATTGACTCTCCTTTCAATACATATCTCTATAAAGGATTACCACCAAGACCAATATCAAATCCAGGGCTCGAGAGTATAAAAGCCGCCATTAACCCCACTTCTACACCTTACTTATATTTCTTGACAGGAGACGATGGTACAATGCATTATTCTGAAGACTTCGATGACCATGTCGCAAAAAAGTTTAAATACATTTCCAGATAGCAAAGAAAAAATTGCTGTAACACAAATAACCTCTAAGCCGAAAGTCTTTGTAGGACTCTCTGGTGGAGTAGATAGTGCTGTTTCCGCAGCACTATTGAAGGAGAAGGGTTTCGACGTAACAGGTGTATTTATAAAAGTCTGGCAACCCGATTTTCTGCCTTGTAGCTGGAGAGATGAACGGCGTGATGCTATGAAGGTAGCCATTGCCTTAGATATTCCTTTCTTGTTTTTTGATTTCGAAGAAAAGTATAAAAGCGAGGTAGTGGATAAAATGATAGCTGAATACAAAGTTGGTCGTACGCCGAATCCAGATGTACTCTGCAATAAAGAAATAAAATTTGGAGCATTTTGGAAAAAGGCCAAAGAAATGGGTGCTAACTATATTGCTACAGGACATTATGCTCGTATTGAGTATGGGCAATTGAAGGAAGCTGTGGATAAAGAGAAAGACCAATCATATTTTCTCTGGACTTTAACGAGGGATGATTTAGCACACATACTCTTTCCAGTTGGCAATCTAAAAAAGGATGAGGTGCGCAAGTTGGCGCGCAAATATAATCTGCCTGTCTCGGAGAAGAAAGATAGTCAGGGCATATGCTTTATTGGTGATGTCAGCATGGAAGAATTTCTTTCTCATTTTATCTCTACTAAACCGGGAGATGTATTAAATACTCTAGGTGAAATCATAGGTTCTCACAGTGGTGCCGTACTCTACACTATTGGAGAAAGGCACGGTTTTGATATTTTGAAGAAAAAACCGGAGGATGGCGCTTTCTATGTGGTATCAAAAGACATTAAAGCAAACACTATTACCGTTTCAAATAAAAAATCGGAAATAGATTCTCTTTCGCCTAAAAAGATTGTGGTCAAGGGTGTGAATTGGATTACTGAACCTAAAAATCCTCTCCTCTCTGCTAGGATAAGATATAGGGGAAATAAAGTGCCTGCCACACTTTTTCTTGAAGGTAAAGAACTTGGTATAGAGTTTCAAAAACCGATAAACGGATTATCCCTCGGTCAATCAATAGTGTTTTATTTGTCTCCCAGTAAAGTAGACGATGGTGACTATGGTATAGGTGGTGGAGTGATGGATAGAGTTATCTCATAGGTTATAATGACAAGATGATACAACCGGTAAAACAAATAATGATTATTAAGGCAAATGGCAAACGTGAAGCTTTTGAACCAGAAAAACTTCGTTTCTCTCTTTTGAAATCCGGTGCAACAGAAAAAATGGCAGAAGATGTTTTGTCACATATATCACTGGAACTTGGAGGTGATATGACTACATCTGAGATATATAAACACGCCTTTTCTGTCCTGAAGAAGGCTAGTAANCCTGTAGCCAGAAGCTATTCTCTTCGCCGTGCTATTACAGATCTTGGTCCATCAGGATTTCCCTTTGAAGATTTTGTAGCTGAAGTACTCAAAGCTAAAGGATTTAGATGCGAGACTCGTCAAGTAGTACTTGGCGGATGTGTACCACATGAAGTAGATGTGGTGGCATACAATGACAAGAAACTTATTATGGTAGAAGCTAAATTTCATAATGAACTTGGTATTAAATCTGATTTGAAAATAGCTCTTTATATAAAAGCGAGATTTGATGACCTTCAAGAAAATGTTTTCAACTATGGCGGGGTCGACCGGTCTATCACCGACAGTTGGCTTGTAACTAATACCAAATTTTCCAGTACCGCCATACACTATGGTGTTTGTAAGAACCTGACAATGATAGGTTGGAATTATCCAGAAGAAGGTAATTTGCAAGATATGATAGAAAGTGAATCTCTACATCCTATTACTTGTCTCAATTCTCTTTCGAAAGCAAATAAAAAAATATTATTAGGTGCTGGAGTGGTATTGTGCTCGAATATTAAAGATAATCCGGAATTTTTAAGTAAGTTTTTAGGAACCACATTTGATTCTAGGCCGGTGATAAATGAAATAAATGAGTTGTTGTCAAAAGCTTCATAGATGATAAAC
>C687J35021_10003362_pt1 | contig 11026 bp, 12 predicted proteins | sample RifCSPhighO2_12_FD_35021 | JGI IMG/M metagenome (IMG submission 35021)
TTTTCAAAGTGCATGACTCTTCCGTGTTTCACGATTACGATTTTGAATCCACAACCGACAACACCGGATGGTGGTCAATAGAATCCTGCACCTGGATTACAGGCAGCGGAACTTTCGCTTCCAACGATGACCTTGTAATTTCTTTCGCTCCAAAAGCCGATGACGGATTAACAGGACCAACCGGAGCAACAGGCGCCACCGGGGCCACTGGCGTGACAGGTTCCACAGGTCCCACCGGTCCCACTGGCGCCACCGGACCGAATGACATAACAACTTCCACCACTACCAACGGAACCGGACTGCTCTACGGCAACGCGGCAAATATTTCTTTCGGAAATCTTTCGGGCGATGTGGTCACAGCAACATTCGCTGCAACCATCTCGGCAAATGTCGTGAGCGATGCAAAACTGCGTCAGAGCGCTGCGCTCAGCGTCATCGGCAGGAGCGCAAACTCAACAGGAGATGTTGCGGATATTTCAACGACATCCTCTTCGGGATTCGTCCTGCGCGAATCCAGCGGAACAATAGGATGGGGAACGGTGGGAGCGGCAGGCATTACAAACGATGCCATCTCCAACACGAAAATCAGAAACTCGGGACCGCTTTCAGTAATAGGCAGAAGCGCAAACTCCACCGGAGACCCTGCCGACATATCAGCCGCGGCAAGCTCCGGACAGGTGCTGCGCGAAATCAGCGGAAACATCGGATGGGGAACTGTGGCCACGGGCGGCTATGGCGACAATACAATCACCGAAGTAAAATTTCTCTTCACAGATAATACAACGGCAGACGTTTCTACATCGCAACACGGACTCGCTCCAAAAGGCGATGGCTCAACAAATAAATTTCTCAACGCCAATGCCGCATACTCTCAGCTTGCCCTCAGCGACCTTAGCGATGGTGCTAATGCAATCACGCAAGTTGTAGTGCAGGTCAAGACATCCGGCAGCGGAACATACACGCCCACAACCGGCATGAAATACGTTCTCGTAATCTGTGTTGGCGGTGGCGGTGGAGCTCCCGCAGCAACAGGAGCCGATGAGGCGGTCTCTGGCGGTGGAGGTGGAGGAACAGCAATAGAACTATTCACCGCGGCAACGATTGGCGGAAGTCAAACTTATGTTGTTGGCGCTTCATCAACCACAACAGGAAACACATCAGGACTCGGCACTGCTAATGCTCTCCTGCAGGCGACAGGCGGAGGAGCTGGTGTGGCAACAGGCAACGCGACAGCAGCAATGAGACAAGGCGGCATCGGTGGCGTGGGCACACTTGGAGATATTAATATGAACGGCACAGGAGGCGGAACAGGAATAACAACATCAACAGCTATCGGCTGCGGAGGCAATGGAGGAAGTTCTCACTATGGCGGTGGCGGAAGAGGCGGCATCAACACTCAACAGGGAGAAGCAGGAGGCGATTACGGTGGCGGTGCCGGTGGCGGTCATACATCTGACGGCACTGACTTGACAGCAGTATCCGGCTCTGCCGGTGTAATTTATTTTATTGAGTATTTATGAACCAATCTGAAAAACCAAAGCAGCACATCCGCTTCGACATGTCCATCAATCTCGGACACGTTATCTCCCTCGTGGCGTTTCTCGGCTCCATGCTTATGGTATGGATAAACTTCAACACCCGCCAGGCGGAAAACGAAACCAACATCCGCGTGCTGCAGGAGCAAACCATCGATGTCAAAACAGCCATCGCAAGAATTCAGGAATCCAACTCCATGAACTCCCTCACCACCATGCGACTCACCACCATCATAGAGATGATGCGCCAGGAAAAAATAGACGCCAAACAATGAGCCCAAAATCAAAATCCATCATCAGCCGCATCATGGAATTCTGGCAGCTCATCCTGCTCGTCATCGGAATCCTTGCCGCCTGGTACAACATGCAAACCAAAGTTGCAGTGCAGCAGGTTCAAATTGATGCACAGGAAAAACGAATCGAGAAAATTGAAGCAGGCAAAGGAAAAATGTGGGAAGCAATTTCCAAGAAACAAGACAAGCCATGAAACTCACCCGCAATTTTTATCTCGATGAATTTGTTCCCAAATTAATTTGGGGAAAGTTCGGTGACCACTCACTTTGGTTTTTAGATCCACGGCTGCCTGCGCTCTGCCAGGCAATCCGCGACCACTTCGGAGAAGCAATCACCATCAACGACTGGAGCAACGGAGGAAAGTTAGAGCAGTGCGGTTTCCGTCCTCCCGAAACCACAACCGGTGCAGCGCTCAGCCAGCATCGCTTCGGTCGCGCTTCCGATTTACACTTCGCAACAAAGACACCGGAAGAAGTTCGCACGGAACTCAGAAAGAATTTTTCAAAGTTCCACGCGCTCGGATTGACGACAATTGAAAAAGACACTCCAACCTGGGTTCACATAGACATGCGGTGGACACAATCAATAATACTTCTTGAAGTTCCCTATCAATAAACCATAAATAAACATCACCATGAAAAAATTATTTCTCCTCCTCAGTTTTCTCGAAATGTGCTCCCGACCGGCACTGGCACAGCAAGCGACAGTTTATTCTCCACCGAAAGAAAAAATTCAGTGGCAATCCCTCTCCGCAGGTTGGGATTACCAAAACAAATTCACCAATGAGCTGACGAGTTCCTATTTTATAAACTGGAATGTAACAGGAACATTCTCTTATCAGAAATGGAATCTCCGGGCGAATTATTGCGTGCCCACTTTCAAATACAGTTTCAAGCAGCCGTTCTATCTCCTGCAGCTCGAATATAAAATCGCGCAGCGAAAACCTTAACACGTTCTTATCTCAACAATTATTTTCTAACCCTTAAACCCAAAACCACAATGAAACATTTTAAAGACAAAAGCATGTTAGTATTTTTTATAATGCTGCTTGCATCAACATTCTGGGCGGTTGTTCCGGCCTGCAACGAATCAACAGAAATCAGCCCCAACCTCCCGCCAATTGAAACCGGCATAGGCGTACCCTCATTCACCATCACCCGCGATTTCGTTTTTGTGGATGACACTGCAACTGTTTCCATGGACATCAACACGCTCATTGACACGCTGCTTGCCGGGGCAAAAATCGAAACAGAGTTTGCCATCCTCAGCTTGCAGAAAGATGGTCCCGGGAAAGTCCGCATTCCTGTTCGCCTCATCATTCCACTTAGAAAACAATGAACTGGCTCCAACATCTCTGGCTGTTTTTATCCGGAAAGAAAACAGTCCTCGGCACCATCTGCCTGATGGCATCCGTAGTTCTCTCTCAGGTCGTGGTCGGAATCTGGGAAGTCAATGCCACATGGATTGCAAAAGCAATTGAAACGCTCGACTGGACCGGACTTGCATTGGGCGGCACAGGACTGCTGCATAAAATGGTGAAAACAAAACCATGAACAAATCCTTCCTCAAAGAATTACTCATCGTAATTCTCGTTGGCATCATCATTTTCCAGCGCGCTTGCCCCGGTGGTCATAAATCACCGTGTCCGCCTGCAGACACGGTGACCACCGTGTCTTATGTCTATGACACCCTCTGGCACACTCCGGAAAAATTAATCATCCGTCCGCCCGTGGTAATCGTGGAAAAAGAAGTGCCCGCTGATGTGGACACAGCAGCAATCCTCCAGCGCTTCTTTAATGCATATCACTACACCGAAGTGTGGGAGGACTCCAACCAGCAAATCACCATCCTCGACTCCGTTTCACAAAATCAAATCACCTGGCGCGATGTAAAATACCTCTGGAACAAACCGCTCACCGTCATCACCAAAAATATAATCACGCCTCCCGCTGAGCAGCGCGCAAAAGTTTTCCTCGGTGGAAAAATCGGTGGAACAAAACAGGAACTCACCGCCATCACTCCCGAAATAATGTTCCTCTCAAAAAAAGACCACGCTTATTCCATCGGCTACAACCTCTCCGCAAAATCTGTCGAACTCGGAGCATTATGGAAAATTTCCTTTCGCAAACCTTGAACTTCGAACTTCAAACTTTGAACTGATTTATGTTACCTGTGCAATTCCGAAAAGAATCCTTCAATCCGTTCCATCAACTATGGAACAGGTTTTTTTTTACCCAAGACAGAAAGCTCCCCACGGAAATTAACGAACTCACCGCACAGCAGCTCACCGCATGGTGCCTGCATGATGCCGAAAAAAAAAGTATTGCCGAGTCCGACATTCTTCTCCTCGACAAAATTCTGAACCTCCCGCCCTGGGTAATCCGAAACCTCTCTGCCGAACAGGTGGATGTTTTCACAGGCAAACTGAAATTTCTCCACGAGGACTTCATGCTCACAAAAATCCTGTTCCGCAATTTTAAAGCAGCAGGAGAAATTTATTATGGACCGTCCGATTGTTTCTACAATATATGCTTCGGTGAATACATTGACGTGCTCCGCTACCTCCGTCAATACAACGAAGAAAAAAATGATTTCTTCCTCAACGCACTCATTGCAATCCTCTGGCGCCCGTCAAAAAAAAATGCAGACGATGGAGACATCCGCGAAAAATATAATCCCGCTCAGCTCCCCGCGCGCGCAGCCATCTTTAAAAAGTTCAGGCGCGAAGTAAAAACAGCGCTCCTCCTGCAAATCAGCGGATGCCTCCGATTCATGCAACAGGAAAATGCCGCAGCATTCGAAAGCAGCAAATCCGGTGATGACAACGACCCCGAAGAATTGCTTCTTGCCATGGCAGGAACAAAGTTCGGTGACTACGAAAAAACATTTTACGAACCCGCATGGCGCATCCTCAAAGAAATAAAGCGCATTGCAAGAGTCAACACGAAGAAAGATGTCAATTGAAGAATTCAAACAATACTTCGAGACGCTCGCAGCCGCGCATCAGGATGTGCTCCACACCCCGCAGGAGCCGCATTTCTGCATGTGGACCATTGACGAAATTCTCACCAAGCAGGAATTAAATCTCTCCGGTGTAGCCATCATGCTCGAATATCCCAGCGGCTTTCTTTCCGACAGCCACTCCGATAATATCTTCGATAATTTCATTGCCGCATTCTTCGTCCTCAAACAATTTGAAGACGGTAATCATGCCCAGTTTCTCACGCGCAACTCCGAGTGCTTCAGCATCGGGCGCGATATAATTTCCAAACTGCTGAAGGACTATGCCGACTTCGACACCCGCCCAATCCCCTGGCTCAACACCAACTCTCCTAAATGGGACCAGGCAGGAACAATCTTCGGCTCATGGACCGGATACCGCTTCACCGTTGAAATCGGTGACCCTTCCATGGATGTGCAGTATTATGACGAATCAAAATGGGATTTCTCTTCAGGCAGTTCTTCAAGCTAATCGCAATGGCAGTAACTATCACATCCACCGTTGACCCCATCTACTTCACCCGCAATCCCATTGAAGTGGAACTGCACACCGATGAAACGTGGGCTTCAACGCTCCGAATAATATGCGAGGTAAAAGTCGAACTGGTTTATGACTCCAGCACCTATGTCCTCATCGCCACCCACAGCTCCACGCCCGATTCCGCCACCAACAAAAGTAAATTCCGCCTCGACAAAATTCTCGACAGCGCTTTTTACGAAGCCCTCGAATTCCCCGACTACAACGGAACAATTCCCAACACCGCCATTGACGGTGGCTACTCCGATAATCACATCAAGCGCGTCACTATTCGCTTTGCCGATAACGGTGGCGATCCTTTCGCTACTTACGATTTTCTTGTCATTCATGGCGGAATGTCGTTCCAGAAATTCTATGAATACGACTGGCTCAATCAATATGCCGTGCACAACAGGTTCTTCACATGGCTCGGTGCTAAGAAAACAATTCCCACGCTCTATGAATATGTCACATGGCTCTGCCCCGTTGCCGAAATATACAAGCTCCGCGTTGTTGTCAACACCGACCAGGGAACAACATTCGCTGACCGCAGCGGATTCACCGGTGTAGCCAACAGGATATACCGTTTCCATTCCGGTTTCACACAGCTCGGAGTAGAAGCAATCGCGCTGGCTGCCTTCCCGGGCGACCCTCCCCCCGTCATCAGAAGCTATGACGTCCAGGTAATCGGAATCACCCGCTCCTCCGAAATATTTATTTACAACATGGACTTCCGCCATTATATGAATTTGAGAAAAATTTCTTTTATCAATTCACCCGGAGGAACCGATTCCATGTATTTCTCAGGCGAAGAAATTATCCGCCCCGAATATACACGCACAACTTTCTCCCGTCAGTTGCTTGCCGGCTACGAAACAAAAGTCGGGCTGCGAAGGCAGAACCGCCCCTTCGAAAATTATGGCTTCCGTGTCAACACCGGACTCAAGACACGAACAGAAATGGATAGTATTCGCGAACTCCTCCTGAGCGAGTATATTGTTCTCGACACCGGCACACGCTTCCTTCCGCTCGAATGCACCGTCAAAGGCGGTGACCTGCTCAGTGAAAAAAATAATCTCAATTCGTTTGTCCTCGAGTTCCGCTATGCATTCGAAAATATTTCTTACACCCCCGAATCCGTATGAGCTTAGCAATCAAAGTTGGCGGCTACCGGCTCAATCTTCCTCCGCGCACAACCATGCGCGCGGAAATATCATCCCTCCTCTTCGCCCAGGATTTGGAATTGTCCGAACTTGTTTTTCCAATCACCGTTTCCTCCCGCGACAACCCGCCCATTATTTCCCTCTGCAATCATCTCGACACCGAATCCCCGCTCAGCAATGCTGACGCTGAAATTTATTTTCATGGCGAACTCCTCTACACCGCCAGCGCCTCCCGCGCCAAAGCAACCGACACCACCGTTACCATCAACCTGCGCATAGCGCTTTCCTCTTTCCGTGTCTTCGAGAAAAAACTTTCCGAACTTCCACTCGGTGGCGAAGTCATCATTGGCGCCTCCTCCGATGAAGTTGTTCTTTATGCCAAAACAACTTCGCAGGATGTTTACCCGAATGTCAACTGTGCATTTCCCACCGTGCGCAATCCCGATTTCTATGGCGAAATAAATCCCGACTTTCTCGGAGTCATCAATGACTACGATACGGCAACGGAAAAATATTTCAAAAACGTTAGCACCAATAAGTATTGCCTCGTTCCGCATGTCTATCTCGCCTACATCATGAAGCAGGCAATCACCGATGCAGGATTGCTCTCCGGTGGTGATTTCCTTTCCGATGCTGTCGTAAAAAAATTAATCGTCAGCAACAACCGCGCGCTCGATGGTGAAACATCGCGCCCGTCTTTTGTCCGCGCTTCGCTTTCCGCAGACCTCGCCATCTATGACAACGACCTCTTCAGGATGACCGATGACACCACAGCTCCCAACATGGATGTATCGGGCAATTACAATACGGTCAACGGAGAGTATAACTGCATGAATACATCCACCTACCGTTTCAGCGCTCATGTCAAAATCAACACTGCCCTTTATCCAATCATTCCGCCATTCAGAATTTACATTGAAGTAATCCGCAACGGGTTCACCATTGACTTTTACCTTGCCGGCACCGTAACCGTAGGCGGTGACACCGAACTCGACCTGCTGCCGCATATCGCAGCGGCAACCGCAACAGATAAACTCACCTACCAGATTTCTCTTGTCACTCCTTCCGGAACCCCGCTCCTCAACTGGACGCTTAAAGCAGGCACTTATGCAACATACCAGGACGCAGCCGAGCTTATGCTCAACGAATACTCGCACACCATGAACCTGGCCAACCATGTCCCCGACATCACCGTTGGCGAACTCTTCCGCTCCATAAAAATACTCTATAACGTGGCGATGGATTTCGATTTAATAACCAACGAACTCCTGCTTTCCTTCGCAAAAACAAAACTTGCCGAAGACATCATTGACCTGACCCCTTACCTCGATGATAAATTTGAAATCACCGATGAAGATAATTCTGTAAAGGACTTCAATTTCGAATGGCCCAGCGATGACGCGCTTGTCAACGACAACTTCAAAGACACCGAATTTCTCGCCTCGCCACTTGCTGTGGCAACCTATGCTGACCTGCCCTCGCCCGATTACCCCAAGCAAATCACATTCATCCTTTCCGAAAACAAATATTACATCGTAATATTCGATGACACGCCTGCGCTCGTATGGGTGCCCTACTCCGACAACTATTATCCGCGCACCATTAATCCTGATGGAAAAACATCCGTCACCACTCCCGCCTGCCCTCAGTTTCTCGAAACACTTTCCGACAGGCGGCTTGCGCTCTCCATCCGCCAGCCCGGCACATCATTCGCCTTCAATATAAAAAATCCAATCACATCCATCCGCCTTTCTTATTACCAGGGATTTCTTGCTTACCCGGGCGGCAGCGTCAATGTTCCCACCGCCACACCGGGCATGTTCGATGCCGCTGGCGCCAGCAGTTTCAACATGCCAATCACCTGGGACAACCAGTGGGACGACCCTCCCGAAGACCTCTATACAGAGTGGCATGTTTGCTCAATAGATTACCGCTCATCGTCATTCTATGTCCGCAGAAAATTCTTTCCGCCCTACTACGTCATCCGTGAATTCGACATCTACCGCATATACAGAATTTACAACAAACATGTTCTCATCCGCAAGCTCAACAACGAAATCGGGGATGAGTTCAGTTCCGAAATAGAATACGTGCAGGCAAAAACCACTTTCAGAAAGATTTAATGAAAACCGAACAGACACCCGAAGAAGTCAACGCCATCCTCGACCGCAAAGCCGCCTGGATTGCAGCGCACATCAGAGTGAAGATGCAGCGCGCAAAAATTCACATCGGGCCGCTCTACCAATCCGTCATCGCCAAAGCCATCCGCAATGGCGCCAATGTTTCCGCCATCATCATCATCCTCCTCAAATACGGACGCTACCGCGACATGGGAGTGGGCAGTGGATTTGTTCGCGGCTCACGACAATTGCTTGGCGACACAGATTTTTTATCTGCGCGCAACGAGAGAGGACAATTGCGCAAGATGGAAAGAACACCCGGCAGGTTCTACAGCATCTCTGTCGGCTGGGCAAAGCGGATGCTTGCCGAAACACTGCAGGAAATTTATGGCGAGGGAGCCGTCAGCTCCATAGAGCAATCTCTTTCCGGTGAAATAAAAATAAATCTGTAACGATGAACAGCAACGAACAAGCCGGAGTCAAAATTAATCTCGACAGCGAGCAGGCGCGCGCGCGGCTCAGGCAGATTAACGAGGAACTGGAGAAACTCCGCGCCACCATTGGCAGCAAGGATTTGAAAGGCGAAGCGCTCAAGGAAGCGAAAGCGAATCTGAAAGCGCTCACCGATGAAAGCAAGGCATTGAAGAAAGAACTTGCCGGAAGAATCCAGGTCATCATTGACGGCAAGGCGGCAGCCACCACCACTAACGAAATCCACGCCTCCATAAAACGCCTCCGCTCCGAAATCGGAACGCTCACCATCGGCACCCAGGAGTTTGTCGAAAAATCGAAACGGCTTTCCGTTCTCAAACAACAATTGGATGCTGCCACCGGAGCCGCGAGAAATACGGAAAGCGCTTTCGATAAATTAAAATCAGGGCTCGGGGCGCTGGGCATTGCCGCAGGATTATACCAGTTATTTCAACTTGGAAAAGATTCGTTTCGGGCTTTTGGCGAAGCCGAAAAAGGCGTGGTGCTGCTGAAAAATCAAATCACCATCATGGGCGGGGAGTCCGTGCAAAAATTCCGCGACCTCGAAGAGCAGGCGGCAAAACTTGCCGGTGTTTTTGATGATGATGCCATTATGAAAGCGCAACTATACTTTGCGCAATATGGCTTTGGCGCGGACACGATTAAGAAAATAACTCCCGTGCTGAATGATTTTGCCGCAGCCACCGGGCAAACCATTGAGGACGCTGCAAGAAAAATCGGGCTTGCTGTTGGAGGCAATGGCAGGGGAATGCGGGAGTTTGGAATCACCGTGGATGACACCGGAAGCAAAGCCCAAAATCTCGAACAGATTCTCGGAAAGCTCAGCGATAAATTCGAAGGGCAGGCAGAAATAATTCAGACCACAACGCTCGGCTCTTATGAGCGTTTCAAAATATGGTTGCACGAAACACAGGAGTTCATGGGTGGCGCTTTTATTGAAACGCTTGAATTTGCCAGCCACACCATTCAAAAATTCTTTGACCCGTTCGGCACATCAATAAAAGATGCAATCAAACAAACCCGCGAAGAGGCGGCAGCAACCAAGCAGGCAATTCTTTCAAACCTTGCCGAGCTGGACGAAAATGGTTTGCAGAAATATTACCAGCGCGATGTGAATGCGCTGCGCGTGGCACAAAAACAAAAAGCCGAACTGCTTCAGCAGGCGCCATCAGCCGCGCGCGATGCGCAACTGAAGCAACTGAAAAACGATACCGATTTTTTCACGCTCAGCTCGCAACTTGCAGAGAAGGAAATAAAAAACAGAGCCGATAAAATAAAAGAAGGCAATGATGACGAAACAAAAGCAGCCGAAGCAAAACGCGATAAAGCGAAAGCCATTGCAGCCAAAGTTGCAGAGGACACAAAGAACATAATAAACAAAATTGCCGAACTGCAAGCCGCGGCAATCGCTGATGAGGAACAGCGTGAGCTTGCGGCAGCAGCGGCAAAATATAGCCGCGACCTGCAGGACATCGAACAATCCAAAGCCAGCGCCCAATTAAAAAATACAGCGCTTCTTGCATTGCAGGATAGTTTCGAGAAGGAAAAATCCGACATCGCCAAAAAATATCAGCAGAAGCGCGACCAGGATAATTTCCAAAGTTCGCTGACCAATCTTGCCAGTTATAACATACAGGTGCAATTTGCCGATGTTGACCGCCTGCAGAAAGGAGAAATCACACAACAGCAATACAACGATTTAAAGCAGCAGCATGAGCAGCAGTTTCTCGATGGAATGCTTTCACTTTATGAGGAATTCGGCAAACAAGAAACCGCAGAGGGAAGGCGCGCAGCCATCGCAACAGCGCAGGCGCGAATCCAAGCGTTACAGAAAGGATTAACACAGGAACATAACGATGTTCTTGCCGCGCGGCAGCGCGCTGTTATAGAAGCGCAAGGTGATGG
>C687J35021_10003363_pt1 | contig 11026 bp, 23 predicted proteins | sample RifCSPhighO2_12_FD_35021 | JGI IMG/M metagenome (IMG submission 35021)
CCCTAGCCGCCCCTAGAAAGCGTTTATCGGTCAAGTTCATACAAACCACTACCTTCTTCGGGAACTCAATGTCAGCGGCTTTGTACGATTTACAAAGCGCTATAAGAACATTCTCCTTGTCCCACGGTTGCGGGTTCGCTAAATTCGCCCGCTCCATGCGAAGGATAAGTTCGTGGGTTTTGTCGGAATATCCTCGATTCATGGGGGGGATTAAGGATTTCTATTTTTTTTCTTTTAACTTAAATTCTTCCCAAACACTTCCATTCCGAATCCGTTTATTTTGTATCGTTTGGCTTCTTCTTTTTTACTGACAATCCGAGCGACGAATTCCATATCCACCCAGTTCGTCTTTTTACATTTTCCACAAATAAACGACATTGATCCTGACGATGGTGCATGCCAATGGTCGTTCTTGGCATTGCAAGCCGCGCATCGTATTCGTATTTCGTATCGGTCGCCCATATCAAGCCGTCATTGGAATATCAGTTTTTTTCCATTCCACTCTTTACATCCACACCAGCGTTTATGAAACGCGTCCTTTGATTCTTGTGGCCACTCGTCATCGGCCTTCTTCCACTCGGCATAGGCCTTTTCCAACTCGTCATCGGCCTTCTTCCACTCGGCATAGGCCTTTTCCAACTCGACATAGGCCTTCTCCCACTCGGCATCGGCCTTTTCCAACTCGTCATCGGCCTTCTTCCGCTCGGCATGGGCCTTGTTCCACTCGTCATCGGCCTTCTTCCGCTCGGCATGGGCCTTGTTCCACTCGGCATTGGCCTTCTTCCACTCGGCATAGGCCTTTTCCCACTCGGCATAGGCCTTCAAATATCGTTCGGGGATATCTTTCTCCGATTTTTTGGGAAGTATTTTGAACAATCGCAGACGGATTTTTAGTTCGTTTTCCAGCTTATTTTTTTTGATGTATTCCACGCGTTCGTCGTAATTGTAACAACGCTCTACGAGAATATCGTGGTGGCAATGGATGGCGAAGCCAATCTTCGTGGTTTGTTTATCTTTCATAATAACCTCTCATAAAAATCTTCTAAACTTGTCGCATATCTGTATTGGGTGGCAAATCTTTCGTCTATCTTTTCTATTTCTTTTTTTATAATTTCATACTAAATCAATTTCATTCGGGTTCTGGGATAACTAATCCCAAAAATTCATTAGCCCATTGTCGTATCGGTTCCCAGTATTCTTCCGAAAAACCGTAGCTGTCCAGCGTAGTGGTGCTCATCACGACTTCCTGGAGCGTTCTTTTTATCATTATCTGTTGTTTGTTGAATTTCGTTTTGAGCCAACTATGCACGGTATCGACGTCTTGTCCGGTATCCTCGGAAATCATCCCCACAATAACTTTCCAATAATATCGGTTCTGCGGAATAGTGCGAGTTTTTCGATACCGCCGAACGCTTATTTCCACTTCTCCTTTCAGCGTTCCGAGATATTTGTCGAATTCGGGACGGTTATGAACGGTGAGTTTGCCGTCCATAACCGCTCCCCAGAATAATGGGATAACGCGGGACATCAATAAGCATCTACGGGTAGCGCTTGTCGCGGTCCTTGCTCCCTCACCAATACCGAAAGACGGGATAAAATTTCCCCATAATTCTCCGGCGTCATATCGAGTTCGGTTTTCTCCTTGATGAATGCGTCAATTTCCGCCTTCTTTACCATTGGCTTTTCGGCAAGGGTAAGAACGTGCCTCATAATCGAACTTGTTGTTTCTTGGGAACGGATCGCTTTCAGATTCTTTTGATCTCCCCGGGTCTTTGGCTTTCCTTCCTCCTGGCCGGATGCGTCCAGAACGTCCTGGATTTCTTCCGCCGGCGTATCGGCGAATCCCCCGAGAATAGCAACCCATCCATACGCATTGCGCAACGCTTTCGATACCGAACGCGTTTGAGCCATGCTTTTTAACTGGAATGATGGAACCTTGCCAGTTCCCACGGCAGTACGCCGCCCCATTTGATATTCATAAATCGTCCGGGAGTCCCATTTTGACTCCTCGCGGGTACACATCGCTTCGGCGGCGGAAATTTCCTTGCCGTTCTGGATAACCACGGCACGCGCTTCGTAACCGGCATCCCCATCAAGTCCATGCGTTTCCTTCGTCCATTCTATCTTGGCGACGGCGCCAAAGAATCCGGCAAGCATCTGCCAATCGCCAACTTCCAAATACTGTTTTCCATTCAGCATTATTTTCTTTTCTTTTTTAATCAGCACTTCCATCAGTGCTTTCGCCGCTTTTTTCCCGTATTCGAGTTGTTTTTGCGGATCGCCTTGAAGGATGAGTTGCGGCACAATGGATATTGATTCTGGTTCTTTTGGTTCTTGTTGGTTCATAGGCCTAATTTCCGGTTATTGCGGCTTCTTCAATCTCTTCGACTTTTTCCTCGGCGTTATCTTCATCTTTTTTCTGGCGCAAGTATTCAATCGCTGCGTCAATGGTCTTGAATCTCAATTCCGGATAACGAACCGATCCATCTTCGGCATCCCGGAATGTGATGATAATTCGTTTCATAGAGGTTTCCGTTTCGTCCGCTCCGATCTCCCCTTGCGAGTAAGATCGGAAACGGATGGAACGGCGCAAAGGTTACGGCTGATAGAATTTGGCGCGGCTTCTGCGGGTATCATTCGTGCGATTTGATTTGGCTTCCAAGAATGAGGAGAGAACGACGGGATTGCGGAGGTCTCCGGCGGTGAAGGTACGGGCGGTGGCAATGAGATGCTTTAAGGCACGATCCGCGTTGCGAGCGGTTGCTTCATCGTTCTTTTGGTCAATCGCTTCTTCGATTGCTTTTACGCGGAGCACGGCTTCTATGCGGTCTTGTTTTTCATACTCGGCGGGTTCGATGGCTGTTATGACTTGCGCGAGACGGCGGGATTGGTAGGAGCGATAGGAGGCGAGGGCGGAGATCATAGGACGAGCGAGAGTGTTACGATAGCGACGAAAACGAGAAGCAGAACGGCGGTGTCGCGGGCGATGATGAGTGTGGTTTTCATGGTTGCTATTCCTCGACGATTATCCCTCGGTGATGCGGACTTCTCCGACTTTGTGGAAGCCGGAATAGACGTTGTAGAGTGTTTCGTCGGCTTCGACTGGCGCGATCTCGACATCTCTGCTCATGAGGCGCTTTTCGATCTCGCGGAAAAGCTGCTGCGCGTCTTTGACTTCGACGGATCGGTTGACCTTGCCTCTTCCAACGTTGATGAGTTGTGCTTTTATCATGGTGGTTTTCGTTTTTCCTCCGCCTCCGATTTCTGCCTGTTGATTTGTTAATTGGTGTTCGACCCTCCATTATCTTGTGTTATAACAACCTAGCCGTCAAGGTTTTTACCTCTTGACTTCTTTCCATACCGTTTCTTGGCGCTCCTCCGCCCTAGTTTCGCCATATATCCAATACCCCGCAATTCCACTAACTTTTTACCCCCAAGCACGGCGATGCGATGTTGATATTCTTTTACTGTTTCCATTTTGTCTTCTCCCTATGGATAAGTTATGCACAAACGACCTCGTTGTTGTTCTCAAGTATGACGGGTTGGTGGACGATGTCAAACCATCCAGTTCCCTTTCCGTCTTCTTCTAGCCGGCCCCAACCCGCCCTTCCTGGGAGATAGGCCGTTTTGCCCCCTAGCTTCGCGCTAGAGCGACTTTTATGTGCCAAATGGGGGGTTAATTGTTTCTCGTTACTCTATGCAACCTGGGGCATCCTGGCGCGTCAGGATGCATTCTAAAACAAGTCATCGTTCCGGCTATCCTCGCCTACGCCTCCCAGCGTCCCAATTTCCCGCGCGTTCATATTGGCGACAATCTCCAACATCCGGACCGGAGTGATGCCGAAACCGCAGCGTGCGGTACAGCCGATCCAAGGATTTTTCTGGACGAGCGGAGCGAAACATTGGGGACAGCGATTTTTTTTGAGACGGAACCAATCCATATCAAAGCGGATAAAATCCTTTCTCTGCATAAAATGTTCTACGGTACTTTTCTTGTTCGGTAATTTTCAGGGGATCACGACAGTCGCATTTCTCTTTCCGGTCGTGCCATGTGCCAGCAATGCGACATTGCCATTGGCCGTTTTTCCGGCGTATGTTCGCCTCCATTGTTGCCGGCATGAATGCGCCGATAATATCGGCGGTATTGATAAACTCGCCGTTAATCTTTATGAATTTCGATCCTGCGCCCATAGCAAGGGCAGTCATAATAGTATTCACCCGTTCTTCTTCAAGCCATATTTCCACGCCATTTCGCATCACGATAGCGAGAGAGTTCTTAGATAATTCGTTCATGGTTGCTTCTGATATTTGCTATCTTTATGTTTTCGAGAAAGTTTCGACCCTGCCTTCCCGCATCCTTTACTCCCTTTCTTTTTCCGGGAAAGTGCTTGATTTTCTTTTTTTGTGCTTATTAGGGGAACATTCTCGTATTTTTCTCCATTCGTTCATACTTCAATTACTTTGGCACCCCCGCGTTTGCGTTTGACCCAGAATGCCTCTAGTTGGGCGTATTTGTTCTCTAATTGAACGGGGGTGGTGATTGTCGGGGCGTAGTTTTCGGTGTTGGATTGCGGTAGAACGGCGATGACTTTTTCTAGTTTCTCCCGCCCGTGAAGTTTTAGGAGCCGTTCTACTGCCTTTCGTTCGGATATGCGTTTGTAGAGGATAGCGTAGGAGGGATTCGTCGTCTTGAATAATTCGATAATGGCGTTCACTTCTCTCCCTGCGTTCTCGATATCGTTTGGAGAATCCCGTTGAGCGGTCTCAACGGGTAGTATGTTATTACCTATACTAACCTTACCTATACTAACCTTACCTAACCTAACCTGTGGTTCCAACGTGGAACCATTTTGGAACCTTTGGCTTGTTTCCTTGTCTTTTTCTGTGTAGGAGCCGTTTTCTTTTATCGCGAGGCGCAACATCTGCTCGTTATAGATGGTCGGCTGGTATCGGTCGGATTTTATCTGGTTGTTTATTCTCCAATGCTTGATGACGATGACCCCATTCTCGAAGTGAAGTACGAAGCGTTTGGAGAGAAGAACCTTTAGATCATCCTCCGATGCTCCGGCCATACGCATAACAAAACGAGGGTTTACGAATCCGTCATCGTCGGCGTGCATACCAAGGTGGAAATACAGTGCCTGCGTTGATACGGGCATATCCAAGAACGCATCACTGCTCACTATTTTAGGACTGAACATTCGACGTTGGGCCATGGGTGCAAAATAATACGGCTCGCCACGGGAGGGTGGAGAGCCGTTTGAAAATTACTCACATTGAAACGCCCTCCCGTGCGTACTGTCATCATAGAATATTATCGGCAACGTGCAAATGCCCAACAGTGGATAACCCAAATACCGAAAAGCGCCGGATACCCTTAGAGCGGGTCCGGCGTTTTTCGTTATTCCCGCGCTCTCCACCACCAAGAGCCGCAAGCGAATGGGGGGTGAACCCTCCACTCCGATTTTGCCAAAAACGAGGGGTCGGAGCAAGAAACGGGGGGAATGGCCGTCTTACGGGGTTATCGTTGCGCTACGGGGCGCGTAGTGCGCTAGGCGAGGACGCCAAAGCCAGACCCCCATACGGCATTTTGTTCCGTTTTCCCCTACGGCAATCTTTTCCAACTTTCCCCGTCCTTGATCCGCACCGCGCCGAGGAACTTGCCCTCTTTTGTGGTGAACACGTTTGTCGCCAAATACGCTCCCGCCGTCTTCCAGGCGATGTCGAGAATGTTCGTCCAATCGTAGGACATCACATCAAAGCCGTGGTTGGTTACCGCCTGTTGCAACGCGCCGAGGACAACCACGACTATCGCGGCGGCGAGACCGCCGAGAACATCTCGGACATTCAATTTTCCGAAACTGCTGTTCGCCATACCTCTTTACGATGGATTACGAATTATTGCGCGGGTACCGCCACGTCATCCGCGTCGTCAGATTCATCTATTTCGTCTCCGCCTTGCGGAGCGGCTGGAACGTCCTGCGGGATTCCCGGATCGCTTCCTTGAGGTGTTTCTTCTCCCATAATTTTGTTTTTGATAATTTAATCGGGATGGATAAGTTTATGGTGCACTGGGCAAACCCATATTATTTTTAATGGTTTCGAATAATCTGGATGATGTCCATGCACCTTTTGTGTCCCGCCACAAATTACGCAGGCCGACCTTATAATTTTTCCGCTTCGCACTGCGCCATTAAATAGTTGTTGAGCTTTAACTTTTTCAGGATATTTTTTACGATATAAAGCAGATTCTTCCGTTTTTAATCCAGGGTGATTTTTGCGTCTTTTCTTTTGATAATTTTTATCCAAAATACGTTTTGAAGAACGACTCGCTTCACAATAACGATTTGCTTCACGATATTGTTTCCCGCTTGCTTCACGACGTTGTTTCCTACAATAAGAGCAGAATTGAAATGGTCTTCCACGTTTATCCAACCGTTTACTCGGGGGTAATTCATTCTTTTTACAACCATTGCATTTCATAATTATCTAAAAAACGAATTCAGGAGCGCGATGAAGCCATCAATGGCTTTCCGCAGGAAGTTGATTTGTTCGGGGACTGTAATGGGACGAAAGATAATGGCGGCGTGGGGTTTCAGTTTTTCGACGATAGCGGAATAATTCGCTTCCGGGCGAGCATCGGTGAAAGCGTGACTGTGCACATCATCCGTCAAGAAAATGCCATTGTAAACAAGCCGCGCGTACCAACCATGCAGGATTTCGTGAACCATGTACTCGCAAACGTATTCCGGCGTGCTTACGGACAATATCGGGATCTGTATGATGTTTGTGCCGAGAAACAATTCAGAGAATTCCATGGGCGTATTTTGGGAACCTTTATAGCAAAAGAGAACGAAATGATCGCCCTTAATGTATCGAGAGGCGATGACTTTGACTTCTTCGGGATTGGCTATTTTGCCTGGAACGCCGGGAAGAGTTACAAACTTGAAAGAGCTCGAATCGGATACGATTTCCGTGCTCGTCGGTATACCTAATTTCTCGAACCATTCCTTCAAAAGTGACGTCGTTTCTTTCGCAATAACGCCGTTTTGGATAATGAGAATCTTTTGGACATAGGGAGGAGGATTCGGCGGGGGCGACAAGGGAGGCGGAGGAGGAAGCGGCGCGGAAACCGGCGGCGTAACAGGTATAACGGGCGTAACCGGCGCGGGAGCGTTGAGATATTTTTTATATTTCCCGGAACTGAAGCATACCCAGTGTTTCAATAATCCCGCCTTCATTTGCCGAATCATCACCCGGACGCATTTTTCGGGATTATTCAGGGCTTCATCCACGGACGCTATCGGCTTGCCAGGGCCGATATAGTATTTGTCGTTGTATTGTGCTATCCCCCAGTCCGTCGTTCCGCCTTCGTTGACGTGTTTGGCTTGCGTATTGAATCCGCTCTCACACTGAATGACGGCACAAAGAATGTTTTTATCTTGTACGCTCAACCCCTCCTCGTCGCAGATGACTCGGATGGAATGGCGCACGTTTTCAGGAGTGTCCCATTTCATGTTTTTATCGGTTCAACGAGGGAGAACCAGCCGTGGCCTGCGTTCTTACGGGCGTGATGTTCACAATAAAGCGCACTGGAACCGCTTTTGCTCGTGCCACTGATGAATACGGCGAGTTCTTTGTGGGGCCGACCATCTTTTATGCCATACCAACACTTTCGTTCGGGGCCGCGATAGGGCCAGAGGACGGGAGGGTTAGTTTTTGTCTCGGAGGGCATGGCAGAAACGCCGATGATGGACGAATGATTTTATTATCTTCTCACAATGCGGACAGGGCGAACGCTTGATGCGGGACCAACGCGACGGACTCTTGTAGGTTTTGATTTTGGGCATACTATCCTTTTCCTTCGGCGACGTTTTCAGGAACCGGCGGACGGGGGATTTCCGGTTGTTCAGGAATGGATCGCGGTGCAACCGGCGCAACTTCCCGTGGCGAATCAACGAACCACCAAATGAATCCTATCACCGAAGCAACAATCAATAAAGACAACCAGAACGCTTGGCGGGAGAATTTCTTATAATCGGGAGGATTTCCGTATTCCATAAATTTCACGGCCTATGCGACAGTTTTTCGTTCCATATTTTCGCGTCCATTATAACATTCTCATTCCAACTTTGATAATTCCCTAAATGGCCCAGGGCCCTATGGCAAATTATTCCGTTTGCGCCTGATTCGCAAAGCGTAATCAGATTGTCTGCCAGGAGCTCTTTATTCTGGGCAAGCGAAAAAGGGACGATATGGTGTACCTCGATGTTCTTTTTTTGCTCTCCGCATACCGCGCAAGCTGGATGCTCCGCCAAATGCGCCGCCCGTATTTTGGGCCACCGGGGGTCCCGCGCTGCGCCGAATGTTTTCAGTGCATCGCGGTTTTGCCAGCGTTGCAGGGCATGGATGAGAAATTGGATGAGGAATTCAATCATATCTGGTATAAAATTCTACTTTAACCGGCTTGGTTGCTCCTTTGCGTTTTTTGAATGGAACTTTTTCGCCGTCCTTTGTATAAAATTCAACTTTCACGGGTTTTGAAATCTTTTGATCCGCAACGAATTCAATTTTTCCACGTCTTTGTTTTGACACATCTTTTCTATAAACAGTTGTAAACATAAAATTGGCGCGGTTTTTACTCTCGGAACCGCGCGAAACCGAGTCCCTTCATCCCGGAAGGCGGCGCGGGACGTGGGAGGATTTATGGCAGGAAACCCGCGCAGGGGAAGAGCCAGGTGAACTCCAGGCATGACAGATCGGCCATCTTCAGCCAGCCGATGGCGAGCGAGGTTGCGACGACGGCAAGGAGCCAAATGATTACTCCGAGTTCTCGCTCCCGTATTTCTGGGAACATTCCCAGCACTCGAAGATACCGAGGGAACGAACGTGGTTGAATACTCTCCAACCGCCGCATTCCTGACAATACAGAAAGTTCCACGACGCTTCCTCCTGTTTTCCAGTGTAAGTGTTGTGGCCGGTGACGGGCATCTTACCCTCCTTCACGAATATATCGCGCGAGTTCCCGCGGGAGCAGGAATACCGGCTTGCCGTTCCGCACTGGTTCCTCCGGCGGTTTCTCGGTCAAGCCGAGGATAAACCGCGCTTCTTCTAGGGTGCGGGGTGGCGCCATTCGCGCCGTCCGTTGCTTCTGGACGCGGGGAGAAGTCCCGGTTGCCCTATACCATTTCTCGCAATACTTCCGATTCGCTGCGGTCGCCGCCATCGTTCTCTCCTTTTTTCGGGATATGGATGACAAGCGCATCCGGCTTGCCGTCGCAATCCTTCCGGTGGTGGGCTATCCATGCCTCGGCGAGCGAAGCGTATGCCGCGCAGAGATCGCAGAGAAAGAGCATCATGCCTCCTTTCCCGTGGCCCGTTTGAGTTCGACGGGATCGTCCACGACTCTCTCGCTGCCATGGATTTTTTTCCACGTATAGAGATCGGGACAGTTGGGATGCGGCACGCCCTCATAGGCGATAGAGAATACCAATCCGCCTATTTTCTTATAGACGATTTTCGTAACCATCGGCGCCTCCTTGGTATGTAAGTGTGCTTTCCGCCTCCCACTTCTCCGGCGTGTACGTTCGCGTGCGCCGGAGAAGTCAGAGGCCGATGGAATTAAATGCGAGTCATGCGAAAATTTCATCCCGCCAGTATTTGAATACCCGACAGAAGGAGTTTTTTGCGAGGATATCGCCTTGGAGAGGCGGTTTTTTCAAAACAATCCATCCCATGCCAAAATCGAAATTGAAATACGGTTCGAGGATTTTAAGATAAGGAGGATAGGTGTCGCGGACGTATGCCCGATAACTCTCATCAACATACACCGCCTCGACGAGATGATTGTCGTTCATGCCGAACGGTTTGCGATAAACGCCATGTTCCTCATACCAAGCGGCGACGCTCACGGGACAAGGAGAATACTTCAATGTTTGCCGTAAAATAATGTACTTCGTTTCCACGGGAGTGTCTTTTTCGAAAATCACGCCGAAGTTCCTGTCCTTCCTCAAAATATCCGCTTTCCCTTCCGCTCGCACCGCTTGTTCGTCCACGTCTTTCCACGAATGGAATTCGTCCCATGAACGTATGTTTTCCCCGAATGGCATGGAAGCGTCTCGTACCAAACCGTCATGACGGATGGAATCGGCTCCTCGCAATGGATCGCCTCCGTATGCCGTTCCGTCCGAAAGGAGCGCGTTGAAACGGGAAGAATAATCGTTATCAACCTCTTCGAATGTTTCTTCCTCGATGGTCGCTATCGTGTGTTGCTGGGCTTCGATGTAACAAACGGAACTTTCCACTCCGTATTTTTTCTGGTCTTCCTCCGGCGGCAGATAATCGCGCCAATCTCCATTTTCCCGCAAGGGAGTCCCGACGAATAAATTAGCTCCATACTGGCGGTGCTGCGATTCAATGACCGGATAAATGAAACTCGATTGTATCGGTATATGATTCATGGCTGTTGCGATGGAGACGCTGATGATAAAGGCGGCTTTCCCCCCCTGCCGTTCGATGTCCAGAAAATCAACTCCCGCATCGCGGCGGTGTTCTGGTTAAGCGCGTCAACGAATTTCTGTTCCCGCACTTTCGATTCCTCCTCATGGGCACGGAATGTCCCGTCGAGTTTCTCCAGGGCGGCGGGATACTTCTCCATGAGCGACCAAACCATGTAACCAGCCAGAACAAATCCGCCTACCTGCGTTAGCATAACCAGGAGATTCTTGGCGCCGATTTCTTTGAGGAGGCCGTTCATGGCTCAATACTGAATTATTTTGAATCCGTATATCCCGCCGGTTTTTACCGTATATCCCAATGATTTTGAAACCTCCGCGCTGATTTTTCCAGAAATAATTTTCTCTATGTTCTGGGTAAGCAATTCCGTCGCCAGCACTTCAATCTTGAAATTATACCCGCCGATGTCCGCGCCCACGCATCTTACGTTCAGCGAAAATCCGCCCGCCGTTGTTTCAATGTCGGTTACCTGATTGATAAAAATGAAATTCGTCGTTGCCATATCACCAGC